>SESA01000898.1_pt1 | contig 16973 bp, 14 predicted proteins | sample 3171451 | NCBI WGS metagenome assembly SESA01 (sample SAMN06051862, study PRJNA518727) | freshwater metagenome | biome: subpolar coniferous forest; feature: holomictic lake; material: water; isolation source: holomictic Lake 227, 8 m depth | place: Canada: near Kenora, Ontario | collected...
GGGAACGCAGTTGGTAAGCATGGCGACATGGTCGTGTTTGTACCTTACGGTGTGCCGGGAGATGTTGTCGATATTGAAGTGTTCAAATCAAAGCGTTCATTCGCTGAAGGCAGGATAGTACATTTCCACAAATATTCTGAAAACAGGCTTGAGCCTTTCTGTTCGCATTTCGGAACCTGCGGGGGATGCCGCTGGCAGCATATGAAGTATGAGACACAGCTTCACTACAAGCAGAAACAGGTCGAAGACAGCCTTAAACGGATAGCTAAACTTGAAGATCCTCAGGTAAGCCCGATTCTTGGCTCTTTACTTACCAGGGGTTACAGGAATAAACTCGAATTCACCTTTTCGGCCAGCCGCTGGTTCACACATACCGATGAAACCGACAACTCCCCTGCCCTTGGATTTCACATACCCAGGCGTTGGGACAAGGTGCTGAACATCGATCATTGTTACCTGATGGAGGAACCTGTAAATGCCATCCGCCTTGAAACCAGGAAATATGCACTGGAGAATGGGCTGAGTTTTTACGAACCCAGGAATTATAAGGGATTTCTGCGGAATATGATACTGCGGACGACAACCCGCGGGGATCTTATGCTGGTGCTGGTGTTCAGGTATAACGATACGGATAAAATTTTCCCTATGCTTGATCATCTGCGGATGGCATTTCCCACGATCAGCTCTGTATATTATGTGGTCAATGAGAAAAAAAATGACGTGATCAGCGATCTGGAACAAATTCATTATGCCGGATCAGAATTCATTACTGAAGCGATTCCCCCATTCAGGGAAGGGTTTGGTGAAGTAAATTTCAGGATAGGTCCGGTCTCCTTCTTCCAGACCAACCCGGTACAGGCTGCAAGGCTGTTCAGCCTGGCCGCGGGATATCTTGATCCCAAAGGACATGAAACCGTGTATGACTTGTATACAGGCACAGGTTCAATTGCCAATTATATAGCGCCTTATGTCAGAAAAGTCATAGGTATTGAGTCAGTAGCTTCTGCTGTAAAGGATGCAAAAAGCAATACCCTTCTGAACGGGAACACCAACCTGAGCTTTTTTGCAGCTGAAACTGAAAAACTGCTTGATGAGGAATTCATCAGGGTGCACGGGCATCCCGATGCTGTGATCACCGACCCTCCAAGGAATGGCATGCACGAAAAAGTCATCCGCACTCTTCTCGGTGTAAAACCTGAAAAAATAGTTTATGTAAGCTGCAACCCTGCCACACAGGCCAGGGACATCATGATGCTGAAGGAATTATACACATTTGCCGGATGCACACCGGTCGATATGTTCCCGCATACCCAGCATGTCGAGAACGTAGCACTGCTTACCTTAACCTGAAAGCAAGCTCAGTAATATCTTCCTTCTGGGGATAATACAGGTGGCTGGCTTTCATATAAAAGACTTCCCGGGCCCTGAGTTGCTCTGTAATCCATTCTTCGAATTTATCAGGTTCCAGGTTTTTGAGCAGGGGACGTTTGCGTCGCACATGCATAAGGCGGCCAGCCAGTTCCCGGGATGTCATCCGCAGATACACAGAAATACCGTTCCCGAGAATGAATTGCATATTATCGAAAAAACAGGGCGTGCCACCTCCCGTCGAAATCACAACGTTATCAATCTCAGACGTCCCGAGAAGCAATTCGCTCTCGATCTTCCTGAAGTTGTCTTCACCGTATTTTTCAAAGAAATCATAAATACTCAGGTGGTAACGTTCCTCAAAAAGATCATCCAGATCGAGGAAATCAATTCCAAGCAGATCCGAAAGCTGCCTGCCAAGGGCACTCTTGCCCGACCCCATATAGCCTATCAGATAAATGCGCACGACCTTATAATTGAACCGGTGTAAATGTACGAAATCAAGCAAAATAATTACTACCTTTGCAATCCGTAAAAATAAGGAATATGAAGTTCAGAGGTTCTTTCCTGATCATGCTGCTGTTTATTGCCGCCATCGCCGTTTCATGCAAGTCTTCGGGCTCGCCTGACGACAAAATCTCGACCGACCTCGTTAACAACCCGAATTCGGCCAGTGGCGATAAAAATTCAGGCAACCTGCCCGCTTTTAAATTTGACGAAATTGATCATGATTTCGGCAAGGTCATCCAGGGGGAATCAGTTGCCTGTGAATTCAGGTTCACCAATACGGGCAAAACAGATCTTATCATTGTCGATGTAAGTACTTCCTGCGGATGCACAGTACCTTCATTTCCCAAAACCCCGATCAGGCCGGGCGATAAAGGCGTTATTAAAGTTTCGTTCAACAGCGCAGGGAAATCGGGATTCCAGGCTAAGAACGTCCTGGTGGTCGCCAACACCCAACCCAATACAACGCTTTTAAGGATCAAAGCCAATATCGTCGGCCCCAATGCAGAAAAGTAATCAATATCAATTAATTAAATAACCTTATGACTATTCTTAACATCCTTTTAATGGCCCCGCAGGCACAGGGCGCACAGCAGAACGGCTGGTGGTCGTTCGCACCTCTTCTGCTTATCATCGTAGTATTTTACTTTTTCTTCATCCGCCCCCAGATGAAACGAAGCAAGGATCAGAAAAAGTTCAGGGAGACTCTTGAAAAAGGGCAGAAAGTACTCACAATCGGAGGTATTCACGGTAAGATCGTAGAAATCCAGGAAACCACCGTTTCGATCGAGGTCGACAATAATGTGAAGCTTCGGGTCGAAAAATCGGCAATCGCAATCGATACCACCCAGACAATCGAAAATAAATAATTCATGGTAATTGAAAAGCGGATTTGTTGATCTGATAGGGAGAGCCAGGAAAAACAGGGGTGATAAACGCAGGCACCAGCTGTACATATTTGCAGTATGCCTGCTTCTTTCCGTGTTCATATGGTCGCTGGTCAGGTTATCCCGTGAGTACTTTTATACCATCAATTACCGCATCCATTACGCCCACCTGCCATCCAATCTAAAGATGACAGGTTATTCTGACAGTATCCTTACAGTAAGCATCAGAATCCAGGGTTTTGATTATTTTACCGAGGAATTCATCCATCCCAGGAATCCGAAATACACAGTCAGCCTTAGAAAGATCAGGATTTATCAGGAGAACGGCGAAATATCAGGTTACCTTCCAACAGCCGATATCGGAAAAGAGATCAAGGAACAGATGAATTTCCAGACGGAGGTTTATATGGTATTTCCCGATACCCTTTATTTTGACCTGGAGCGTTTGGTCCCGAAAAAGATCCAGCACATCTTGCCAAGAGCCGCAACAACAATAAGCGGGAAGCACGACAGCATTCATCTGAAAAAATTAAAATAACGGAGCCGATGCTGAAAGCTGGTCTTACCGGAAATATCGGAAGCGGGAAGTCTCTGGTGGCCTCGGTGTTTTCCGTTCTTGGAATCCCGGTTTTTAAAGCCGACGAAGAATCAAAAAACATTCTGAAACTGCCTGAGGTCATTGACATGGTAGCGGATACATTCGGACCCGAAGTACTGGAACATGGGATCATCAGCAACAAAGCCCTGGCCGCAATTGTTTTCGGGAATAAAGAAGCCCTGCTTAAGCTTAATCACCTGATGCATCCCCTGGTGATGGATGCATTTAAGTCCTGGATCAGGCTGTATCCCCTATCTCCCTACGTCATCATGGAAGCGGCTATACTGTTTGAAAGCGGATATGCCGGGGAGTTTGACAGGATAATCCATGTTTCCTGCGATGAAGCCATAGCTTTGGAGAGGGTAATGAAACGTGACGGCGTAACCGAGGAACAAGTGCGTGCCAGGATGATGCAACAGCTAAAAAACGATGACAAAGCCGGGTTGTCCGACTTTGTCATCATTAACGACGGCAGCCTGCACATAATTCCACAGGTCCTTGCCGTTCATAAAGCACTCTTACAGAGTTGCACGTAAGGCAACGATCACGTTCCTTCCGGGGCTGCTGATGCCCGATGCAAATTTCCTGTACTGCTCGTTCAGAATGTTTTCCACGCCTGCTTCAATGTTCAGGTAGCGGTTCACCTGGTAGCTTGCTTTTAGGTTGAGGGTGTACCACGAAGGTGTTCCCCACTGGGTTGCATACACCTCGTTGTCTTCGCCGCTGCTGCTGTATTGCGACATCCTTTTCCATCCGTTATAATTGACATAAAATGACCCCTTGAACTTTTTCAGCTCGAGGTTGAAAGCAGTCATACCGTAAACAGGAGGAATATGGTCAAGTGGAGTCTTGTCATCCAGGGTCCCGACAGTATACGTTAGGTTGCTGAGAATTGAGAACACCTTTGTGACCTGCGCAAGGAGGCTTGCCTGAACTCCGTAAATACGGGCTTTTCCTGTGTTCACATTGGCCAATACCTGGCACTTCGAACCGTCATAAACTATGGAGTCCTGCCCGTTATATTTGTATGGGCCTGTAACGATTGCATCGCTCAGCCAGGTATAAAACCCGGTGACTTCCAGCCTGACACTGTTAACAATGGTCTTGCCGATGCTTAAATCAATGTTGTAGGCATATTCGGGTTTAAGTGTGGGATTCGGTACAATGATCACACCATCTTTGCTGTTCGAGTCGTTGACCTTTGTAATGTCATCGATGTTTGGGGCCCTGAACCCTGAAGAACCTACCAATGAAAATCTCCACGCATGGGGCAGGTTAGCAACAAGTCCGAGATAACCGTTGAAAGCTCCGTTTTTCTGGCTGAAACTGCTGGCAAACGGGAATTTCATCAGGCTCATCATGCTGTCTGACCATGCTGCATTCAGAATGACATAGCTGTAGCGGATGCCCTGTGAAAAGTTCAGCACCCTGTTGATTTTCCAGATGTTCGAAAGATATGCTGCAACGGTGCTCAAATTGGCTTTATCATCGGGATAACGGGTTGCGACATTATAGGTGATGGCGCCAGTATTGATGTTCTCCTGGTGGGCTGTTGACTTTACGTTATTATAAGTAAACTCGAGGCCATACCTGAGGTCATCTTTTTTCCCCAGGGCCTTCAGGAAATCTGCATTCAGTGAAAACACGCCCACCTGCTCGTTGTTAAAAGTTTTTCCATTCTTTCCGAATTTACGGTTGATACGGTCTTCCCTGATGTTCTGGTAAGCCATCGTCACCGTGGCCCGATCAAAAATGACCCCGTTTTTCGCAATATCACCCTTTAATGAAACAAAAAGCCTCTGCTGGGGGCCATAGTACCAGTCGGCATATTTTAGCTTGCCCGTCGACCCGTCCATTTCACTCAGCCGGTCGTAACGGTTGATATTGCTGGAATTGGAATACTGGAAATTCAGGGTGTATTTCTGGTCCTTGTCGGGCTGGAAAACCAATTTCTCCATCAGGTTGTATTGTGAATATCCCGATCTTTTCTGTATCCAGGGTTTGCTGTTGACCATCATCGTGTCTTTGTTATTGATACGTTCAGCATAGTTAAGACACTTGCCCCAGTTTCCATAGGCAGGATTATACACTTTTCCTTCCCTCAGGTCATCAAAAGCGCTATATGAAAAACTTGTGAGGAAGCCGAATTTCTTCCATCCCAGGCTTATATTTACAGCCCCGGTTTTTTCCAGGTCGGCCGATGCAAATCTTGCAAGAGCGCTTCCCTTGACAAGGAGCTTATTCGATGTCGAAAGGACAGGATCGGATGTATTGAAATTGATCACACCACCAAGGGCGTCACTGCCGTAAATTACGGAGCCCGGACCGTAAAGGATTTCAGCAGAAGAAAGGATCTGGGGGTCTACAGTGATGGAATTCTGCAGATGCCCTGCACGGTAGATCGCATTATTCATCCTCACGCCGTCGACCACCAGCAACACCTTGTTTGCTTCAAAACCCCTGAGTATAGGACTTCCGCCGCCGAGCTGGCTCGTCTGAACGAAGACACCGCCGGTTTGCTCGAGCATCACAGCAGCAGTAGGAGGATTATTAAATTGTATGGTTTTGGCAGTGATGACTTCTATTTTATTGGGTACATCCGACCTTTTTTCTTCGGTCTTATTGGCCGAGACTACAAATTCATCAAGGCGAATGATATCCTCGGTCAGGTAAACAATGTTGCTTTTAGCCTGAATATCTGATTTTAAGATCTGAACCGGCTGAAATGCAACGTGGTTAAGGTACAGCAGTTCGTTCGACTGGAATGCCGAGATATCGGCTGTGCCTGTGGCATTTGTAACAACAAGGAGAGTTTTGCTTGCGTTTGTTACAGACGCACCCTCAACAGGCTGAAGGTCTGACCTGTCAAGGACCCTGATTGTCTGTCCCTGCAGGCTGAAAGCAAAAAAGAGCGATACAATTATAGCAATATAACGTGTATTCATATACGTAAATTTTAAATGAAATAAAATGGTGTATGGTAAACAGATAAGTGCCGGATGATCCGGGAAGAAGAATCAGGCTGTTTCAGGAGGACTTTCGGGGACTTTTACCACAGCTGTCAGAATATTCGCCAGGAACGGGCGGTAACAGAAGCTTATCGTAGTCATCACGTGGCTGGTGTCAATCGATGGAACAACTGCAATACTGCCAAAGACCGGAATCAAAAGGTGCTTTATATGATCTTTCATCATGGTTTGCAGGCCCCGGTTGATATTGTCTTCACGGCTGTCATGAATGCAGTAGTAAACAGTGGTGAGGCCAACTGATTTCCTGTAAAGAACATCATACATTTTACCCCTGAACTCGACTTCATTTTCTCCTATGATCTTAAGAAAACGGGGGATCCCGGTGACCACAATTTTTTCGACTGACAGGTTCCTGTTTGTAGAAATTTGCGTCGACATTTCAGATTTTACAAGGAAGCGGTTAAGCTCAAAAACCAGGTAAAATCCGGCAGTGTAAAACACCATAATGGATACCAGAAAATATGCAGCAAATTTTCGACCTGGTAAATTCATGCTGCAAAAATAGATATTTTCCCGATAAAGTGAAAAAACTATATATGTTGTCGTAACTTTGCGGCAGATGCACCATCGATGAAAACATTCAATATATCTGCCGTTTCCTACCTCAACACTTATCCGTTCGTGTATGGGATCAGGCAATCAGGATACCTCCGCGACTACCACCTTTTCCTTGACGTACCTTCGCTGTGTGCCGAACGCCTTAAAACCGGGGAAGCCGACGTTGCACTTGTTCCTGCAGGCGCCCTGCCCGATTTTCGAAACTACCAGATTATAACGGATTACTGCATCGGGGCTGTTAAGGAAGTGATTACCGTCTTGCTGCTCTCCCACAAGCCTCTTCATGAGATCAAAAAGATTCATCTCGATTTTGATTCCCGAACCTCAGCCCGCCTTGTGCAGGTACTTGCACATTCATACTGGAAGATCGAACCTGAATTTGAACGGCTTAAACCCGGGGAAGCCGAAGGGGCAGGCAATAGGGAAGCCATAGTGGCTATTGGTGATAAAACATTCAGTTTAAGGGATCAGTATCCTTATTCTTATGATCTCGCGGATGAGTGGATAAAGTTTACCTCGCTTCCCTTTGTTTTTGCCGTATGGGCCTGCACCAGGCCGCTCCCGGCAGAGATCCTCAACAGTCTGAACCTGGCTCTTCAGTTCGGAACAGGCAAAATTGAAGAAGCTCTGGACTATTTCAAATCAAAACTCCCGCCCGGGGCCGATTGCAGGAAGTACCTGACCGAAAACATTTCATACGACCTGGATAAACAGAAAAGAGAAGGGCTGAATTTGTTTCTTTCCTACCTGTAAGCGGGATTAAAGTGTTGATGCAGGATGCAGGATGCGGGATGCAAGATGCAAGATGCAGGATGCGGGATGCAGGATGCAGGATGCAGGATGCGGGATGAAGGATGCGGGATGCAAGATGCAAGATGCAGGATGCAGGATAGTTGTAATCCAACACCAATAACCAACAACCAATAACCAATAACGAAGAGCCAAGAACCAAGTACCAGAAACCAGGGCGAAGCCCGGTAGACTTACTTTTTCTTCGCCGGCAGGTTTCGCTGCTTGGCCATATCCTCCAGCCGTTTCTGGAATCCTGATTTTTTAACCGGTTTCTTCTTGTTCGCTTCGATCTGGGCGTGAAGTTTCTTCTCGTCCATAAAAGCGCGGATCAGGTAGATCTGGGCAAAGGTCAGCAGGTTTGCGAGAAGATAATAATAGCTAAGGCCCGAAGAATAATCATTGAACCAGAAAAGGAACATCACAGGCATCATATACATCATGGTCTTCATACCAGGCATCTGCTGCTGTGTGCTTCCCATCATCTGGTCGTTGATGCGGGTGTAGAGAACACTTGAGATAGTCATCAGCAGGGCAAACAGGCTAACATGGTTACCGTACCAGGGGATACTGAATCCTGCAGGGAAAGTCCAGATCGAATCATATGATGAAAGATCCGTAGCCCAAAGGAACGACTGTTGTCTCAATTCAATTGAAGAAGGGAAAAACCTGAACATTGCAATCAGGATAGGAAACTGCAAAAGCATGGGAATACAGCCGGCCATGGGATTGACTCCTGCCCTCTTGTACAGATCCATTGTCGCCTGCTGCTTTTTCATTGCATCATCCTTCTTCGGAAATTTCTTGCTCAGTTCATCGATATCGGGTTTCAGCACCCTCATCTTCGCTGATGATTTGTAGGTCTTATATGCAATGGGGAAGAGCACGATTTTTAAGAGAATTGTCAGGATGAGAATAATGATCCCGTAATTCCATCCGAGGTTCCCGAAAAAGGTAAACACCGGGATCACTGCATAAATATTGATCCATGCCATCAGGAAAAAACTCCACCCCAGAGGTATCTGCTTCTCCAGGTCCAGATGATAGGACCGCATGGTGTAAAATTTATCAGGGCCGAAATACATCGACATCCCGACCGATTTTGTTTCATTCACCGAGAACGGGATACCTGCCTCGGCAAACATTGATTTCAGGTACATCGTTGGACCATTATTCCCTTCGGTACGCAGCTTCGGCTCGGTCAGATACGTATCAGCGATGAGAATGCTGCTGAAGAACTGCTGTTTGAATGAGAACCATTTGATTTTTTCATTTTTCAGGTAACGTTCTTCATCCTTGGTCTCGGTAATATAATCAACCTTATCCTGATCATATTTATAATAAATGGTGGATGTCATCCGCTCCATTTTCTGACTTTTTTCCAGATTTTTCAGGCGGTCATTCCAGGTAAGAACCAGGAACTTGTTTCCTGCATCAATGGCTTGTTCCATTCCATTGAAATTAATCTGGTACCTGAGCATATAATCATTCCCCCTGATAGTGTATAGGAATTCTATATACCGGTTCTTATTAAACCCTGTATCCCCTGCTGAAGTATACACTCTCATCCCGAACTGAACCGAGTCCTTCCCGCTTACTTTCATTCCTGATTGTCCCTTCAGAGCCGGGTTGGGCCAGAAGGGTTCAAAGTACAGCCGGTTTGTATTAATTATACGGTTATTCGAGAAAAAGGAAATACCAAAATTTAGTGAGTCGGGACTCATAAGCACAAGGGGCTTTTTTTCCCAGGTGAGGTAATCTTTCAGCACGACCTGCCCGATTTTTCCTCCCCGGCTGATGAACTTCAGCTTAAACACATCATTCTCAATCGTATAAAAAGTATCATGCCCTACAGCTGCATTTGAAAAAACACCCAGCTCACCTTTCATCGTCATCCTTACAAGGGTGGCAGAATCGACAGTTTCACCGCGGGCTGCAAGCTTGTCTTTCTCTTTTGACACAGCGATAGCTTTTTCTCTTGCAACGGCAGATATCAGTGAGCGCTGTTTCTGCATATTCTGCATATACATTGAATCGGCCCTTCGTTTCTGGACAAGGAGCTGTTCCTTGGATGGGCTCATAAGGTATGTATATCCTACGAATATCGCGAAGATTAGTCCGAGCCCGATTATTGTGTTCTTATTATCCATGAAAATAATTTGATTAACCCCGCTTTACAATAAGGTGGTGTTTGGGGGTGCAAAGGTAAGAAATTGTCGTTATCTGGGTGTGAAATCCCTCGCCGCTCTGATAAACGCAACAAAAAGTGGATGAGGTTTAGCAACAGTGCTCTTATATTCAGGATGAAACTGCACTCCCAGGAACCAGGGATGAGTGGTAAGTTCCATGATCTCAACAAGGTTGTCTTTTTTATTGATGCCAACCGGCAAAAAGCCTGCCTTGATGTAAGTATCCAGGTAATCATTATTGAATTCATACCTGTGCCTGTGCCTTTCGGAGATGTTAACAGCTTTGTATATACTGAAGATCTTTGACGACTTGCTCAGCTTACAGGGATACGCCCCAAGCCTCATGGTACCTCCAAGGCCCATGATTTTCTTCTGTTCCTCCATCATATCGATGACGGGGTAAGGAGTCTTTTTATTGAACTCTGTTGAATGGGCTCCTTTCAAACCAAGTACATTCCTGGCAAATTCAATAACGGCGCATTGCATTCCAAGACAAATCCCGAAGAAAGGGATGTTATGGGTTCTTGCATAATTTATCGCTGTGATCTTGCCTTCGATCCCTCTCTCCCCGAAACCGGGTGCAACAAGGATACCGTTGAGACCTTCAAGTTTACCGGCAACGTTCTTATCATCAATGAATTCAGAATGAAGGGAGATCACATTGACCTTGCAGCCATTTGCAACGCCGGCATGAATAATAGCTTCGTTGATTGACTTATACGCGTCTTTCAGCTCAACGTACTTGCCAACCAGCCCGATATTGAAAGTGCATGTGGGATTCTTGAGAGTAAAGAGAAATTTCTCCCAGTCCCTAAGGTCGGGGATCCCATCGGTGGGCATGTTGGTCTTCCTTAGTATCTCCACATCGAGATTTTCCTGCCTCATCAGGATTGGCACATCGTAAATACTTTCTGCATCAATGCATTCTATTACTGAGGACGGATTGACATTACAGAAAAGCGCAATTTTATTCCTGAGGCTTTCGGGAAGGTGCTTTTCGGTACGGCAAACAATGATATCGGGCTGAACTCCCTGCTCCAGCATGGTTTTCACCGAATGCTGGGTGGGTTTCGACTTCAGTTCCCCGGCCGCTGCAAGATAAGGAACCAGCGTAAGATGAACCACCACGCTGTCTTTTCCAAGTTCCCATCTCATCTGACGCACAGTTTCAATGAATGGAAGGGATTCAATATCACCAACGGTCCCTCCGATCTCGGTGATTACAAAATCATAATGTTGTTTGCTCGCAAGTAGTTTTATCCTGGATTTGATCTCATCGGTGATATGAGGGATAACCTGCACGGTTTCACCCAGGAATTCCCCTTTTCGTTCCTTATTGATTACACTCTGGTAAACAACGCCGGTGGTCACATTGTTCGCCTGGGTGGTGGGAACGCTCGAGAATCTTTCATAATGCCCGAGGTCAAGGTCAGTCTCAGCACCATCTTCGGTCACATAGCACTCACCGTGTTCATAAGGGTTCAGTGTGCCCGGATCAATATTGATATAGGGATCAAGCTTTTGAATAGTTACCGAAAACCCTCTCGCAACCAGCAGTTTTGCAATAGAGCTCGAGATGATTCCCTTTCCAAGGGAAGAGGTTACACCGCCGGTTACAAAGATGTATTTTGTTGAAGACATGGCAGATTAAAGATGAGTTTACGGTTGACAAATTTAAAGGATTTATGCAAACGGGGGCAAATTAGTTTACCACTCCTTGCACTTTTTACGAACATACCCCGGCTGGTCAATCGTTCGCTTGATGGTTAAAATTTCCGAAGCTATTTCCTCTATAGGCTTATTGGTTACACGGATGATCGGCCATTCATAGGTACAGAAGAATTTCATCGCATAGTTCAGCTCCTTTTTCACCTGATTCAGAGAAACATAGTCACTTGAAAACCCACCGAAGTATTGCTGACGCACAGTGCGTAAACTGCAGAGATCATTGGGCTCGGTCATCAGCCCGAACACTTTGCCATGTTCAAACCTCCTGAGATTCTCAGGCAGGTCAGAGCCAAGCACAATCGGATAATTTGCGACGAACCATCCTTTGAAAGCAAGGTATATACTCAACGGGGTTTTGAAGGTCCTCGATACACCCACAAGAATGATCTCGGCTTTATCGTAATCATAGTCCCTGAGCCCGTCGTCATGTGTAAAAGCAAACTGCATTGCATCGATACGCTTGAAATACTCCTGGTTGAGATTAAAGAACAATCCGGGTTCCCCTTTTGGAGAATTTGCAAAATAATGTGAAAGCCTCGACAGCAGAGGCCCCATCAGGTCAATAGCATCCACATTGTGAATCCTGCTCAGCCTGTGCATGACTTCCCTGAGATTTTCCGCCACCAGGGTATGTACAATAAATCCCTTGGCTTCTGCAACGTCCATAATTATGTCCTCGATCTCAATTTCATTACGAATCCCTGCCTTCAGCACTACTTCAACGGCCGAATCGGGGAACTGCGTCAGGGCAGCCATCAGCGTTTGTTCGGCTGTACGCCCTGAACCGTCGGAAACTACATACACCTTGCTCATTGTTTGAAAAATATGTAAAGATTGTTCACACATTAAAACTAGGCTAATTTTCCGGGAAATCAAAATTTCCCTTTTTTTTCCTACTTTAGCTTATCGAAAAATAAGTAATTTTGAGGCCTTACACGAAATGTTTTATTAATAAATTCCACATACTATGTCAACAATTAAAATAGGTATCAATGGTTTTGGCAGGATTGGCCGTTTGACCTTCCGCGCCCTGCTGAAGAAAGAAAATGTCGAAGTTGTAGCTATTAACGATCTTACAGATTCCAAGACCCTGGCTCATCTTCTGAAATATGATTCCGTTCACGGCAAGTTCCCGGGCAGTATTGCCGTTGAAGGGGATTACCTTGTCATCAATGGTAAAAAGATCAGGGTTATCGCCGAAAGAGACCCGGCAAACCTTCCCTGGGGGACCCTGGGTATAACTACAATCCTTGAATGCACGGGTATCTTCCGTACCCGTGAAAAGATGGGGAAACATCTTGTCGCAGGTGCGAAGAAAGTGCTTTTGAGCGTTCCATCCGACAACAAGGAAGATGTTGATGCAACTATTGTACTTGGTGTCAACGATGACAAACTCACCCACGATATGCAGTTTATCTCTAATGCATCGTGTACAACAAACTGCCTGGCACCTGTGGCCAAAGTGTTAAATGATAATTTTGGAATTGTAAGAGGGCTGATGAACACCACCCATAGTTATACCAACGACCAGATCATTCTTGATGCCCCTCATAAGGACCTGCGTCGTGCCAGAGCTGCTGCTATGTCGATCATCCCGACCAAGACAGGCGCTGCAAAGGCCATCGGCCTGGTAATTCCCGAACTGGAAGGCAAACTTGATGGTTTTGCAGTCAGGGTCCCGACCCCCGATGGTTCACTGATTGACCTTACCTGTGAACTTTCGAAGAAAACAACGAAGGAAGAAATCAATGCTGCCATGAAAGCTGCTGCTGACGGCCCGATGAAAGGCATTCTTGAGTACACTGAAGAGCCCCTTGTAAGTGTGGACATCATCGGCAACACCCATTCTTCAATTTTCGATTCCCAGCTCACGAAAGTGATGGGAGGCAATTTCATAAAAATTATTTCGTGGTACGATAATGAGAATGGCTATTCCTGCCGGATGGCCGACCTCGTTGTAAAAATGGGCTGATATGAGTCATCTGTTCGCATCCGGGGAAAGGCAAGGCTATATCATGGTCGTCGAGGACTCGAAGAGCCAGGCGATGATGTTGAAACACCTGCTGAAAAAGCATGATTATAAAGTAAGGGATTTTCCTGACGGGATCTCAGCTTATAAGGCAGCCCTTGAAGATCCTCCGATCATGATCCTCAGCGATATCATGATGCCTGGTATGGACGGGTATGAACTCTGCGAAAAAGTCAAGAACACGAAAGAGCTGAAAGACATCCCGATCATCCTGCTTACCACCCTGCAGGATTCAATGGATATCATAAAAGGCCTGCAGGCGGGTTCAGATAACTTTATTACAAAGCCATTTGATCCGAAGTACCTTCTTTCGCGTATTAATTACCTCCTTGCCAACAGGGAGCTGAGATACCAGGGAACCAGTGACCTGGTCCTTGAAATTGTTTTCAACGGCCAGAAATATGCAATAAATTCTGAACGCAAGCAAATCCTTGACCTGTTATTGTCGGTTTACGAAAATGCCATTCAGCAGAATCATGAGCTTACAGAGACCCAGGCTGAACTGCGGAGGTCTAATGAACATCTGATCGCCATGAACCGGGACCTGGAGGCGTTTTCGTACACCATATCCCACGACCTCAGGACTCCACTGAACCATATCAGCATGAGCGCCCAGCTTCTCAGGAACCATTATCATGATTGTCTTGATGAGGCGGGAATATCCTATGTTGAAACCATTCATTCGACTACCAGGGCGATGGCCGAGATGATCAACGATATGCTGCAGTTTTCCCGCACGGGGACTATCAGTATTCATTCCCAGCCCATCGACCTCAGCGAAATGTGCGTAAAAGTAATGCAGTGGATTTTCCAGGATAATCCTGACCGGAGAATCGAAGTAAAAATTGATGAGCAATTGACGGTTAGCGGTGACCACAGCCTTCTGATGGTGGTTATGAAAAACCTGCTTGGGAACTCATGGAAATATACATCGGGGACCCCTGATCCTGTCATTCATGTGGGTAGTTTTGAGAAAGAAGGCAACACCGTATTCTTTGTGAAAGACAATGGAGTGGGCTTCGATCCTGCACGGGCTGCAAATCTTTTCACGCCTTTCGTCAGGCTTCATTCACAGGAGGAATTTCCCGGGACAGGTGTCGGACTTGCCACTGCCAAACGGATCATCGAAAGGCACGGAGGCCATATCTGGGCAGAAGGGGAACCTGGAAAGGGAGCTTCCTTCTTTTTTACCGTTGGCCAGACCCCCTGACTCGTAGAATCGACCAGGAAAACAGTCAAAGGCAGACTTGCTGTATTGGATATCAAAGGGTAACATTCCGTTGAATCCTGCGTACAAGTAGTTTTATGGCAGGAAAATGTCTTTTCTCAGGATAGCATTTTTACTCATTCTCCTTGCGAAGCCGGTTTTTTACACAACACGGCCGTCATTTCCTGTTGAATGTGATGAGGTGCTTACATATGGAGCAAACCATGGCCTTGCCTCAGTTGAAAAATACATAAATCCCTTATCCCTCCTGTACCTTGACACTTCTTATGCAGGATATATCAGTGATCTTGAATTCAGGTCAGGTTTTTTGACAAATCATCCTGACAGCCTTGGAAAATTCGTGCTTGAGATTCCAGAATATACTATTGCCATTGCTTCATCAACAAACAGCCAGCATGCAGCATCCAACCTCTTCCGTTATTACTGCAGCGTTCCCAGGGCAGGAGGAATCGATACAATCATCCGCATGTATCAACAGTTATACAAAATCCTGCCTGTTTTTATAGCAAAAAAACCATATGAGGCAATCCTGGAGAAACGACTGCTAAGTGATTTTAACTACTGGTACGCTTTAGCCCTAAAAAGAAAAGCTGTAAAATATTCTGATCCGTCAGTTGAATATGACCGGTTTTTAAATCTGAAACCTCTCAACAGTCCCACTGATGCCAGACTGGTTACACTAATGCTCGCACTCGCACTACAGCAGCTGCAGTCGGCGGCGGTAAATGATACTTTCATCAGGAAATTAAGGGAAATGCAATCCACATTAAATAACAAACGCTTTATACTTCCTGTTTTAGGTAATAGTGGTGATTTATACACCTCCCCTATTGAATCGCAAGCCTTTCTTACAAGTAAAAAATATCTCAACATTAAGGATTTCCTGGGTAACAGCGCAGAAGTCAGCTTACTTGTTTCAAGCTGGCTGAAAATACAAAACAAGGGAGATCGCATCGCTTTCATCCAGGGCCGCTGCCTGGTTAAAGGAAGAGACAAGGCTTACTTAGAAGTTTATTACGATTTCGGGATGCAGGCGCTAAGGCTGACGATGCGGGAAGACTCCATGATACAGGTTGAAAAGATCATGGAAGCGATTGATTGAATATTATAAAATCCTGCCTGCTATATTTCGACATGAACCCTTAAGCCAAAGGCATTTGCAGGCCCCCTGTCCTGGTTGTAAGCAGGATTCAGGATGAATTGGTAATCGGGGCAAATCCACAGGAGCTTCCCGAAGAACTGAAAGGAATAGTAAATCTCGGCAATGAATTCCGGGGCGTACCTTAGGTTTCCATCACCAATAATGAAACCCATGCCGCCGGCTTTAAGATAATTCGCATGTGGAGAGGAAATTCCATTCATAATAAGGGCCACCGACAGATTATCATCATCACGTTTCCATAAGTTACCATCAATATTCAGGCCGGCAGTAAGAGTCCTGTCAATCTCGGTGAACACCCAGGTTTCATTTTGCCCGTCGTTCCATCCGGCCCTCATAAAAGCTCCGAAGTTTCTTCCAAGGTTCTGCTCAAAATTGATGCCAAACCCGTATTTGGTGCGACCTTCAGCTCCGGTGAGGGTGATATCAGGAATAGTGTCCTGTGCTTTACCCAGTTGTACCGACTGATCGTAGTTTCCCATCGGGGCAAGGTTAAAGTATGCCATGGCCCTCAGTATCCCGGGATATTTGCCAAGCTTGTATTTCCTTTCAAATTCGACAGCCGTGCCAAAGGATTCTGAAACATTGAACTGCATCTGTTGTCCGTTAGCTTCCTTGGGCATGGTCACAAAAGCCGCACGTACAGCCCATTTCGGCCTGGCAAATTCAAGGGCGACACCATAATCATATCCTCTGACATTTGCCGGGTAGTCCCATGCCCCGTTTCCCATCAGTGCCCAGTTATAAAATTGTGTTCTCGGATCGTGGCTGTATGTGTTATTGTCGAAAAAATCCATCATGCTGAATTTTCCGGCGATAAGCGAAATGTATGAATCCGGTTCACGGCCCCCGATCTGGTTGAAACCGTCTTCGACATAATGAGAGTTTTTTGACAAGGCGAATA
>SESA01000900.1_pt1 | contig 16968 bp, 15 predicted proteins | sample 3171451 | NCBI WGS metagenome assembly SESA01 (sample SAMN06051862, study PRJNA518727) | freshwater metagenome | biome: subpolar coniferous forest; feature: holomictic lake; material: water; isolation source: holomictic Lake 227, 8 m depth | place: Canada: near Kenora, Ontario | collected...
TCCTTGGGACGATCAGCGGGATCATCCCCGGAGTGCATGCCAACACCCTTGCCGGTATACTCTTAAGCCTTCAGGTAGCGCTCCTTGCTCTCCTCGGACCGCTCGCGCTTGCCGGTGCGATGTTTGCAGCGCTCATCACCCACACGTTTGTTGATGCGATCCCCAGCACATTCCTCGGTATCCCCGATTCTGATACATCGCTTGCGGTCCTGCCTGCCCACGCGCTCTGCCTTGAAGGCAATGGCGAGGAAGCCGTACGGATCGCTGCACTAGGGAGCGCGTGCGCCATGGTGATCGCAGTCCCGCTTTCGGTGCTCTGTTTTCTGCTGCTCCCTGCGCTCCAGCCGTACTTTGACTGGTGGATTGGTATCCTGCTGATTGCGTCAGTGGGATATATGATTGTCACCAGCGAGGCACCGGGCTGGGCACTTGGCATATTTGTTGTATCCGGTCTGCTTGGGGTCTTCTCGCTCCACTACGCGTTTCTCAGCTGGCATACGCTTGCGGGTGGCAGTGCGATCCTCATGCCGCTGCTCACCGGATTGTTCGGTATCTCGGTACTCCTCACATCATCGCAGGGGAAGATGCCAGAGCAGCATTTTCGCGGCATCCGGATGGAAGACCGGACTATAGTAAAATGCTCGGTGCTGGGAACCGCTGCCGGTGTGGCAGTCGGGTGGCTTCCCGGCCTTTCCACTGCATCGGCAAACGGTGTGCTCGCGTCAGTGATCGGCTACGAGAAAGATCGCCGCGCGTATATCTTTGCTACGAATGCGGCAAACACGGCCAATGCCTTTATCGGGCTTGCTGCACTCTTTGCCTTATCGCGAATGCGAAACGGCGTGATGGTCGCGCTATCAGAACTTCCCATGCCCTCGATGAGCGAGCTTACGGTGATCGGTGTGCTGGCTGCCTGTGCTGCGTATGTCATTACCGTTTGGCTCTCGAGATCCGCCTCCCGGCTCAACGGGATTGATGTGCGGTTGTTGAACCATGCAGTTATTGTGTTCATTGTCATCCTCTGCCTAATTTTCACCGGTCCTTTCGGCGCACTGATCCTGCTGCTAGCAGTTGTGCTCGGGCTTGTGCCGCATCTGGTGAACGTGCCGAGGATGTACTGTATGGGGGCTATCATGATTCCGGTGATCCTCTACTCGTTTGGTATTGCCGGGGTGTGAGGTACACAAACCGCCCACACCAGTTCACCCGGATGTCCGGTGTGATCTGGTATTATACGGGCTCACACCACTTATCTTTCTAATATGCGATCCTACTGGTTCGGGGATGTGGAGGATGGGCAGTGTACACCCTCTGGTGGCGATGTGCTGGCAAAATCTGATCGCGCCCGATCGATTACCAGCATGGATACTTATGTCCCGCCGGACTGGGAACTGGCGGTGGCGTGCGGCGCGTTCCGTGACCGTGCGGATTATATCGCGAAACTCCGGGAAGTCTGTTTTGCCGCAGCAGAGCGCGATATACGAGAACAATATTCCGGTAAGGATGCCGAACTGCTCCAGATGGTAAGAACCCTTGACGAGATGGATACGGTCATCAACCTGTTAACCGAGCGGGCAGTGGAGTGGTACCAGATCCGGCACCCGACATTCACCCGAAAATATCGAAAGACGCCTGCGCATATTCTGGTGAAAAATATCCGTGAGAAATCGCGTGGTGCGCTATCTTTTGTGGCAGGAGAGATCGAGCGCCTTTCTGCCACAAGGACTGAACTTGCAAAAGCGGTATCAGGACGAGCCAATGATGTGATGCCAAATACCAGCGCGCTTATTGGCGGGCTTGTCGCTGCCCGGCTCATGTCGCACGCGGGAGGGCTGTCAGATCTTTCCCGGATGCCTGCCAGTGCCATCCAGGTGCTCGGTGCGCGGACTGCCCTGTTTGCCCATCTCCGGACCAAGTCACCGTCTCCCAAGCACGGGATCATCTTCCAGCACCGGCGGGTACACAATGCGCCCCGTGAATGTCGCGGTAAGGTTGCCCGCGTGCTCGCGGGAAAACTGGCGATTGCCGCACGGATCGACCACTATCGTGGAGTGGCAGACCCGGTATTTCTAGAATCTGCACAGGCACGCATCGATCTGACGAGAAATGTTACCGGGAAAGTGACCGAAAAAGTGACCGTGAAGGGGAATGAACCATGATCTGGATCGGTGATGTGTTGGTATCGCAGGGCGAGGGTGGCGTGTATAGTGAACGTATGCTGGGAAACACACGGGTATGGGATCCGTTCCGAAGTAAACTGGCAGCGCTCTACCATGAGGGAACGGGGGTTGAGATCACTTCGGATACCCGTGTGCTCTATCTCGGCGCTGCAAACGGAACCACGGTCTCGCATGTGGCAGATTATGCTGATGTGGTGTATGCCGTTGAGTTTGCCCCCCGCCCAATGCAGGATCTTCTGGAAGTGGCCCGTCGCCGCAAAAATATTGTGCCGATCATGGCAGATGCCACCCGCCCGGAACAGTATGCATCTCTGGTTGAAATGGTGGATCTGCTCTACCAGGATGTAGCCCAACCGAATCAGGCAATGATTGCAATACGGAACTCTGCGTTTTTAAAATCTGACGGAAAGATGATCCTGATGTTAAAGACCCGGAGTGTGGATGTGAGAAAGGAACCCGGTGTGGTATTCGAAGAAACTGTGAGCACACTTGTATCAGCAGGATTTGTGATGCAGGAGAGTCTCTGGCTTTTACCCTACCACCAGGATCACGCGGCAATTGTCTGCACAAAACCGGGAGTGTGAGGTAGTCATGGCTGGGGGTATCCGTTTTGTATCTCTCGGTGGTTTATCCGTGCTTGTAATCCTCCTGCTTGTCGGGCTGGGGATCCTTCTTATCCCGCTGCTCTTCCTTGGGCTGATCGGGGCTGCGTTTACCAAGCTGGGATTTTCCTGGATTACGGCGATTGCAGTTGTCCTGCTGATGCTCTTTGGGAGTTATGTCAACATACCGGTATACACAATCAGGCGCGACATGGTCCGTGTCTCACCCGACACGACCCCATACAATGCAGACGCCCCTTGGAGTCCGGCCCCCGTCTGGGACACTCTTGTCTCGATCAATCTTGGCGGAGCGATCCTGCCAGTCTGTATATCGCTGTACCTGCTTTATCAGGCCGTACTTATCACCGGTAACTCTCTTCTGGTACCTGTCGGGGCAGGCATTGCGCTCGTTGCACTCGTCACCTTTGTGTCAACTCGTCCGGTGCCTGGTGTGGGACTGCGGGTGCCCCTGATCATACCGGCTCTTACCGCGCTTCTTATAGGGTTGCTCCTGTTTGGGGGCGCCGGAATCCAGGCAACGGTTCTTGCATTTGTGAGCGGGACTACCGGAATTTTACTGGGTGGAAATCTTGCCCAGCTTCACCGGATAAAAGCACTTGATGTGGCGGATGTGAGTATAGGTGGGGCCGGTACCTTTGGCGCCATTTTCATCTGCTGCATACTTCCTGCTCTCATCGCATGAACGTTTCTGTTACGCGAGCGGTCAGAAGAGTGACGAGATGCCGTGCTGAACAGTATCCGATGGTTAAAAGAGCGAACACGAAAAAAAATAGCCCGGAGCAGATTCGAACTGCTGTCGGCGGCTCCAGAGGCCACCATGATTGACCGCTACACTACCGGGCTATATGCCTCATACTTTTTGCCGCTGTTGCCTAATTAAAGTGACGGACTGCCCGTGTCCGTTCATACGCTCTGTGCCCGTCCGCATCCCTTGCAGGCGCGACAGACTTCTTTTAACGGCTGGATGAACTGACCTTTTCCGCAGAAGGGTTCGATGTCGTGCATGTCCCGGAGATAGTAGATGTGCGGAACGAGCGAGATGTGGGTGTATGTCCCACAGTGAATGCCGATCTGGCCGGCGATATGTTTCTGGAGCTTCACAAGTGCATACATATTGGCGCCGGCTGCAGTGAGCATATCGTTGGAGCGGAAGATCACCCGCATGTGGAGTTTGTTGTCCCGCACTACACACTGGACAAGCTGGAGGCATGGGCAGTCATCGAGTTTCTCATCGATGACCGGGTTCCATGTGATGGCTACTGCCCGGCGTGTCTCAGGCTGGGTGCGGAGTTTGTCTACAATGTAGGCAATCTGGTCCACATGCACCGGCTGACCATCGGTAACTAGTCGTTCGCCCCAGTCAAAGAGGCGGCCATGGTAATCGTACTCAAAGTTGGCGTGCGAACCGTGGATCAAATCGCGGGCGTACTGCTCAACAAACCGCTGCTGGAACTTTGAGTGCGGGCTTGTCATGGGTTCGGCAAGCGGGGTATCTACCTGCATGGCGATCTCTTCGAATTCGACTGTTGCTTCGGCATCTTCTGTCTGGAGGAGCCAGCCTTTTTCTAAGATCATTTTGATGACCTGTTCGTGTGCATGCCCTATGCTCGGCGCCCGGATGACTCTCATGAGGAAATGTGTGTTTTGTTATGTTGTATATTTGTTGAAATGTGTGCTGGACTTTTTGGGTGTACAGTCCCAAAAGTATTTCCTATAAAAAGCCCGGAACAGGAGCTTTTGAAAAACCCGCTTAAATGGTCGGTCGAAAAATACCGCTTACGGGCAATCGGGGCCTGAAATAACCACGGATAGCCAGTTTCCGAGTCATAAGAAAAAAAAAGATTCATGTGCGAGTACTTATGCCGCCCTGCCCGGCGCATCCAAAAAATTGTAGACGAGGGATGGAAAGGATCAGGAAAATATCTTAAAACCAGTTCTCAAGCGTCTTCTGCCCCGCCTTTACCGTAAAATTCTCAAGCGCCTTATTCACCCGCTCTTCAGAGAATTCATATCCATCGCAGAGCATCTTTTTTATCCCAGCCGTGTCAGGATGCCCCCATACGAGGGTATAATCGTCCGTCACCGGTGGATGCATGAAGAGGTCCATCACCGGAGCTGGATCAAAGTCCGGCTGCTTATCTTTGAGTTTTGCGGCAAACTCTCCTTTCTGCACAATCTTAAGACCGGTCTTTGCGCCAACGCCATCAACACCCGGGTTGAAATCGGTCCCTGTCAGGATGCTGATCTCGATCAGCTGCTCGCGGGTGAGGTGCAGTCCCGCCAGCACTTCGGAAAGGATCATCCGCTCCGGACTCACCGTAATGATTCGCCCCCGCATCTTGCGTTTGCCGCTCACAGTAAGATTGCGGACAAGGGAGGGGGCACCGAACAGCAGTGTATCATAATCCTGTGACACCACATACCGGGCTTCGCCTTTTGCCACCATGTAAGATGCCTGCGCTTCCCCCTCACCGGGCGCCTGGACAAACGGGATTCCCAAAAGCCTGAGCAGTTCTTTTGAAGAATCAATAATTGCTGCATCCACCCGGGTTGCGGATCGGGCCTGCTTGTACGCTTCTGCCTCATCCCCGCGCTCGATTGCTTCTTTCCAGCGTTCCCCCGCAGTATCGCGGATCTTCCTGCGCTGTTCGATTGTCGCCTGCTTGAGTTCGCCGGGTTTTCCGTCAAACACAAAGACCGGTTTGATCCCTTTGTCCATGAAATTTGCAATCCGGAACAGGATCCCCGACAGGTGGGAGGTGACACGCCCGCGTCCGTCCATCAGGGGGGTGCCGTCCGGTTGCCGGATGATGGTTAAGAACTGGTAAAGAGTATTGTTCGCATCGACAGCCGCGATACCGGGAATGGTCTCTAACGTGACCGGTGTCTTATACTCTGCCAGAATATCCCGTAGTGCAACGCCCATCCTTGTTCACCTTTCTGGTACCTACGTTATTTGTATGCACGTTTAGCATATTCGGAATTGAGCTCTTCGAGAGGGAGATGACCACGACGACCGTGAAAAAGGATATACAACAGAGTGATCACTCACGTCCATGCTTTTAGGTGTTGAGAGAGTAATTAATTAATTATATTTACGGAGTTCCCGCATGGAAATAAAAAATCTCATCCCCCTTCTTGCAATGCCGCTCCTGCTCATCGCAGTCGAGATAGGCGCACTCCTGATCTCCCTGCCTGTTAAAGCGTCCGGGATCGTTGCATTTGAAGATCCCACTTCCCTTGAAAACCCGGTCATCTTTATACTGATCCTGCTGATCTTTACCGGTTTTTTGCTTGTCTTAATCAAATATGATAAGAAAAAAGTGCTCATCAAAGCAGTCATCGGTTTTTCAATTTTTTTGACCTTCTGCTATATCTTTGCCACTCTTGTTATTTGGGGTGCTAAAGTATCGAACCTCGCCACCATTACCATACTTCAGAGCTGCATATCCAATCCATCGTACGATGTGCTGATAGCGGCAGCAACAGATCCGGCCACGATTACAGTCTTCATCCTTGCCGTTCTAACGACGCTCGTTCTGTACAAATTCCCCGAATGGTACGTGATCGATGCGCTGGGAATCCTGATAGGCGCCGGAGTAGCCTCGATTTTCGGGGTTTCGTTAGAGGTTCTGCCAGTCGTCATCCTTCTCATCCTGCTCGCGGTATATGATGCGATCTCGGTCTACAAGACCAAACACATGATCACCCTTGCTGAAGGAGTCATCGATCTCAAGACGCCGATCCTCTTCGTTATCCCCAAGCGGCGTGACTACTCGTTCATCAAGGATGGTATCGGAAAACTCGGCGATGGCGGGGAGCGGGCTGCGTTCATCATCGGTATGGGCGACCTGATCATGCCCTCCATACTTGTAGTCTCGGCCAATGTATTCTTAAAGGGGGCAAAAATTGGCGGGCTCATCAATCTTCCTGCGCTTGGTGCGATCATCGGATCGTTAGCCGGTCTCTTCGTGCTGTTACATTTTGTCATGTCGGGAAAACCCCAGGCCGGACTCCCGCCATTGAACGGTGGCACTATTCTGGGGTTTTTGGTTGGATTGGCGGCGATGACGTGGATGGGGTAAGACCTATTTAAAAAAAATCCTGTCAATGTTCGGTAAATACGATGGGGGTTGAGACCCCCATATCCCCTTTTTTTGATTAGTGTCGCTGCACCTGAAGGGCGCCCATGCGGCGGATTTCAATAGATCCGCATACCGGATAAACAACTATTACGCCAGCGCCTGCACAACGTCCGACCACCGTTCAACCCGCCGTCGGATCTCGTCATCAGTGTAGGACGATACGGTCACCCGGTCGCGGGCGAGGCTCAAGAAATACACTTCCCCATTCGGGTCGTGGCATTTCAGGATCACGGAGAAGAGGTCGGCATCTGGGATGTGCCTGACCTTCCCGCGATGAGCGGCTATGTTTGCCATATTGGAGATGACGGCTGCGATGCCATACTGGTACCCCTCAACAGTGTTGTACATTTCCTGCCCGGTCCCGATCCGCTTCCCATCCGGATCTTCGTACACGAATTTCGCTGTGTACATCTCCCGCACTTTCTCAACCGGCCGATGATTCTTCCTACCGATCCAGCAGGATGTGCAACTGAGCGGGTTGTTCAGGATAAGCGAACGGACGACCGCATCGAACGCAGTCACATCCGTGAAGGGCTTTTTTAGGTGGCGGAATGCACTCTTGGTTCCGGGTTTCTGGTTGAAATGTGCCATGATATCTCTCGTCTGACCCTGAATTGGCCATACGGTTTTTTCGTGGTTTCTTTACCCACTTTTGTGCCCATCGGATGTCCCGGAATGGGAACGGGTCGCGCGAAATGAGTCCCGACCAGAACGTACGAGTGGGGTCGATAAATCCTTGGTGGTCGTTCGCGTGGGGTGGATGGTGGGTCGAGCGGTGTACTTTGATCGAGGCCTGATCCTTTTCTGCAAGTGTCGGTCTGGTCTATCATGAAGGAATTTAGCGATGGCATATAATGTAATGGGCATTCCTTTTGGCGTCTCATAGTTGGGGGCATAAAAGTCGCTCAACTACAAAGTACACTGCCTGACACACCAAATCCCGCTTAGTTTACACCCGGGTTTTGTATGCCAGACTCCCGAACTTTTACGACATAAAATTTGTTGAGGAATGTAGAGTCTGATAGCCAAATGAGTGAGTGTTGGTCTGGCAGTGTACTTTGTGTTGCCCGCCCGGTCTCCTGTTTAAGTTTGCGATTTTTATCCGCTCCATGATGGAGGTTTACTCTCAGGTCAGCCGTACTAAAATAAGCGAACAACGGAAATGAGGATTTCAACAGGGTAAAAAAAAGAAAGATCAGATCGATTCAGGAGTAATTCCCGCACGATCTGTGCGGGGCTTCCTGTGCAGCCGTTTCCGTTTGGGTTTTTTCACTTTCTCATATGAGTCGGAATCTTCATCCATCTCCGATTCCTCGGGTTCATGGATGATAGGGGACCGGATATCTGCAACCGTCCTCTTCTTCCTTTCCACCGGTTCAGGCTTGTGTACCAGTATCTCTGCAAGCACTGCATCGATCCCATCACCCGTCTTGGTTGACATCGTCAGGTATCCTTCCGTCCCAACGAGATCAGACTTGTTGGCAACAACAATCATGGGCACGTCCACCATTCCCTTCACTTCATCGCGCAGGTGGATCTGGACGTTCATAGGATAGCCACAATGCTCTGAGGGATCGAGGATAAAGAGTACCAAATCGGCGACATTCATCATTGCTGAGAGTGCCTGCCGCTCAATCTGGTTGCGTTCTTCTGCCGGGCGATCGAGAATGCCCGGCGTATCCACAAACTGGATCCGCTCACGCGGCAGATCACGGTGGCCGATAATGATCCCTTTGGTGGTAAACGGGTACGCTGCCACTTCCGGGGCTGCTGAGGATACTCGCTTGATGAACGAGGATTTCCCCACATTGGGGTAGCCCGCAATCACGATGGTAAACGCGTCTTCCACGTGGGGGAGATGGCGCAGGACATTTCTCACTTCGTTTAAGAAGTGCAGATCCTTATCGATCTGGTGCACCATAGAGGCGAGACGGGCCACCGCGCGTTTACGCACAATCAAGGTATCGGCAGCCTTTCGGGACTGCACTGCCAGCTGGTTTCCCACCATCTTCGTGTGCTTGGCTGCCCAACCCACCGCACCGAGGGACATTTTTATCCGTTCAATCCCGTAGAGGATATCAGCCAGTTCCCGGTAAAAGGGGGGGAGGTCATCAAATTCGGGAAATCCCCGTATGATATAGACAAGGCGATCGTGAACCGCTGCACCAACTGCCCGGACGAACTCTTCGTTTGCGCGCTCCTTGTTGGTCTTCTCTTTCATCTTTTTTGCTGCACGGCGGAAACTCCGGTCAAGTATTTCATCCGCAGTTGGCACCGTCGGCATTTTTTCAAATTCCATAAATCGCCTACCTATATATTTATGGACAGTCATACGGTTTATCGTTATGGACCTGTCCCTGATCCAAAAAGATATCCTCATCACATTAATCACCCTCTACCACCGGCAGTCCCACTCAATAAAAGGCGAAGATATCGCTAATCTGATCCAGCGCAACCCCGGGACCGTGCGCAACCAGATGCAGGCCTTAAAGGCGATCGGCCTTGTGGATGGGGTGCCCGGCCCTAAAGGGGGGTACATCCCCACGGGACTTGCCTACAAGGCACTCAATCTCAATGTATCCGAAGAGGGTGATTATGATGTCGCAATCAGCAGGAATGGTAACCTGGTCACTGGAGCAAATGTCCAGGAGATCGCTTTTACTACCCTCTGTCATCCTGATATCTGTCATGCGGTGATCAAGCTAGTCGGGAGTGCGAAACTCTTCGAGGTTGGGGACCAGGTTACAGTTGGGCCCACTCCCGTTAACAAGCTCCTGATTCGTGGCGAAGTGTTCGGCAAAGACGAATCCACACAATCCCTCCTTATCGCCACATCAGAGATCATATCGCTTCCCAAAAAACCGATAAGGAACTACATGAGCAGTCCGCTCAAAACACTCACACATTTAAACACGCTTTACGATGCACTTGTTCTTTTTAACCATGAACATATTCACGGAGCCCCTATCCTGAAAAATGGGAAACTGGCCGGTATTATTACTATGAGTGATATCGCAAAATCCATAGAAAAAAACCTGCCCCTGACAACAAAAGTGACAGAAGTGATGACAACTGATGTTGTGGAAGCCTCTTCTGATACCCGTCTTTTTGATGTGATCAGCCGGTTCAAGGAGCGGGCGATTGGCCGACTGCTCGTTGTTGAGAACGGGACACCTGTTGGGATTATCACCCAGTCTGATATCATTAAGGTATTTCCCGCGCTCTAAAACAACATCTTTAGATATTTTAAATGAAATTGAATGAATGGAGAAGTATCCATGACAGAATTATCCCAGGCTGCAGTTGAACGAATTATCAAAAATACCGGGGCCGAACGTGTCAGTGCTGACGCCTGTGAAACCCTTGCAGAGTTAATGGAAGATTACGGGACATTCCTTGCAAAAGAGGCCAAGAAGATGTCAGATCACGCGGGCAGGAAGACCCTGCGTGGATCGGATATCAGAATGGCTGCTGATCTTTTCAAATGACCATAAACCGATGATTAATCTTAAAAAAAACTCTTTTTATCCCGTCCTTTAGAACAGTTTAAATATTTATACATCGTCAATTTTTTAATGACACGTGTATTTGCCCGCACCCTCTCGCGAAAGAAGATTATGAGCAACGATGGGAAGCTTATCGGTACCCTAAAGAACATCAGGGTCGATTTTGATTCCGGACAGGTTGTCGAGATGCTCGTCCACCCGGACCAGACATTTGACACTGCAAATTATGATATGGAAGATGACAAGATTTTAAAAATTTCCTTTGAATCAGTCAAGGATATCAAGGATTATATTGTTGTTGATCGTTTTGCGGCGCGGAAGTAGGAATCATATTTTTTTAATCGAGAAAGTTCACACACACCCTCATTCCTGTACAAGCATCTCCATCCTACACCACAGATCGGAACAAATCTACCCGGTCCTGTTCTAACCACCCCACGTCTCAATTCATAAGCAAAAAAGCCGTATTTTTGCCAATCCCTTTTTGATCCTTCATTCCCTCTGATTCTTTAAAACCTGACGAAACCTTAACAAACTCTCCTGCCGAAAATATTGGCACTATGTTAAAGGCAGTGGAGATCGATGCCTGGATCGCGGGGAGACAGTCGAGCCTTGAAGATGCCCGTGCCACCGTAACAGAGATCATAGGCCGTGTTCGGACCGAGGGTGATGCTGCACTTATTGATCTGGCAAAGAAGCACTGTGTGCTGACCGATATTGCCGTATCAGATGACGAACGCGAGGATGCCTACGAGCAGGTTGATGTGCAGATCATCGAGAGCCTGATCGAGGCACATGCCAGAATCGAGCGCTTTCACGAACTCCAGAAGCCACGGGATCTCTGGTTGCAGGAATTGGAACCCGGCATCGTTCTCGGTGTCAAGACTACGCCCTTAAACCGTGTCGGGCTCTACATCCCCGGCGGCCGAGCTGCCTACCCATCATCCGCTCTCATGTGTGCGGTGCCGGCCCGCGTTGCCGGGGTAAAGGAGATCTGTGCCTGCTCACCGCCCCCCATCAAGCCTTTAACCCTTGTTGCGCTGGATATCGCCGGTGTTACTGAGATCTATAATGCCGGAGGTGCACAGGCAATCGCTGCAATGGCACTGGGTACTGAATCCATTCGGCCTGTGCAGAAAATCGTCGGGCCCGGCAACGTGTATGTGACGCTTGCAAAGATGATGCTCCGCGAGAACGTGGAGATCGATTTCCCGGCAGGCCCCAGCGAGATCGGGATCATTGCCGATGAAACTGCCGACCCCCGCATTGTTGCTGCCGATATCCTCGCCCAGTCCGAGCATGACCCTAATGCAGCCTGTATCCTTATCACCACCGACAAATCGCTCCCGTCAAAAGTCGGACGCGAAGTAGAAGCGATGACAAAGATTGCTCCACGAAAGGAGATCATTGAGCAGGCACTCAAGAACTCCGGGTATATAGTTGTCAGCACCATGGAAGAAGCGATTCTCGCTTCAGATGCAGTTGCCCCGGAACACCTCTCGATACAGGTTGCAGACCCCTTAACCGTGGTCACCCGTGTGAAAAATGCCGGGGCAATATTTGTCGGGCGCTACTCGGCAGTTGCCTGTGGGGACTATGCGGTGGGAACCAACCATGTGCTTCCGACCGCAGGATATGCAAAGACCTATTCCGGTCTCGATGTGAATCATTTCTGCAAGACCGCATCGGTTGAGATCATCGATCGCGACGGTCTGGAAGCAATTGGCGATATTGTTGAGACCATCGCAGATGCAGAAGGTCTGCATGCCCATGCAGAATCCGTGCGGGTGCGCAGGCAGCTCGGCAGTAAATAATTTTTAGGAATTATCCCAGAATAAAAACAAAAGCATTTCTTATATCTTTTTTTGCCTCATACCGCCATATCCGAGCAGAACTACACCCGAAATAACCAGTGCAACAACAGGCAGAACAGGTCCGATCGGGACTTCATTGGCTGGCTGTTCAGATGGAGAGAATACAATCTCTGTTGTGGTGTACTCACCTTTGATAAAACGCAGCCGGTCAACCGGGGAACTGACGACATATATCGTATAGACCCCGGGCTTGAGATTACCAAGGATGACAGCGGTGTCCCATGTATAGGACCAGGTGCCGTTTTCCATGTGCACCGGCGCTGTGGTGAACAACCCGCGCCCGGCCGGGATATTGAGGTTGTCAAGTGTCACGCCGCGGTTATCAAGGTCAGGTCCGATCACAAAGAGATAAACAGCGATCGTTTTGATCCCGGTCACGGTGCCACTAAACGTGATCACATCCCCAACATGTGCCTTGTTCTCTGAGGCATTGAGGGTAAGTGTCACTGCTCCTGCTACTGGTACCAGTACGCATAGAAGGACTGCGGCAAGGATGAACAGGAGATGTGCCCGGCGCATGCAGGAAGGGTGTGCTTTCGTAATGTAAAACATTGTCTTTTTTTTAAAGAATGGCGGGTTTTAGAATCTGACCACCATCACTGCCTCTTCCTCTTTTTTGAGTTCTCCTTTGAGGTGTTCGGCATCAAAATCGTAACCCTCTCCAGGAGTATATTCCTCATAGAGCTCGCACTTGTCCAGCACATCGACAAATTCTTTTAAGAAGATACGGGGGATCACATCCACCCGTCCCCCGAAACGCGTTGTGATCTTCTTGATCATCGCCCGGATGAAGCGGTGCGAGACCCGATCCCGGTCCGGTTCGGTGTACGCCTGTGCATAGACATCTACGACCTTAAGTGCCACCAGTTCGAGTTTTGAGGTATCAAACTTCCCAAGCATGATCTGCGGCTGGCGGGGGTTGCGGTAGGCATCATTCTGAAATACGCTGATACGATCATAGAGCGGCGGCACAGAGCGGATTCCGCGTGAACCATCATACATGGCAGGAGTGCCTGTAAAGAGGAAGAAGCAGCGGGGCATATCACCCCGGTCGAGTGCATCGATGATCCGGACAAGCGTGTGGTAACCCTTCTCCCGCTGGTTGCGCTGGAGTCCCTGCGTGGTCTCCATCTCATCGACTGCGATTGCGATACCACTGTAACCCGCCCCGTGAATGATGGAGACAAGGCCCCGCAGGAAGACAAACGCAATGGTGTCGTCGATCTCACCCTTGATTCCCGCCTTCTGTTTGAAGTCACGCCCGATATTCGGCTCACCGGCAATCCAGCCCAATGCTGCCTGTGCCAGCTGGAAGTCGCCTGTATTGTTCGCCCGGTAATAGGTGCGAAGCGCCGCTGCAAGTGCGGTGTTCACCTCGCTGATACCACAGAGTGCAGTTTCTATCTCCCGTACGGTTGCCTCTTCGAGAAGAGCATCTGCAAAGTCGGTCCCGCTCACCGAGAGCAGCCGCTCTTCTATCGCAAAAAGCCAGTTATCGAGAATCGTTTTGATTGCGTGCTCTTCCCCTCTAGTGCGGAGGTTTGCACAAATCTGCTGGTAGATCCCTTTGATCTTGTAAAGCGGGGTAGAAGATGAGATGATCACGTGCGAGGTGACAAAACCCTTGGTGCAGGCGATTTCGAGTGCCCGGGCAACTAAAAATGTTTTACCGCTCCCGTACTCGCCCCGGATAAACTTAAGATCACCACCGCTCTGGGCTACATAATCCAGTTGCCTGCTGATCACGCCCTCTTCGACATCGAGCCCGACAGCGATGCGTTCAAGCCCGCTCGCAGGAACCGTGCCCCTGCGTAGCGCATTGATGATGTTGATGCTCTCAAGCCGACGCTGGTCCATCAGTTCAGGTTCCGGTATATTCATAGGCTTCTCCCTCCTCCCCAACTCCTTTCTTTGCGATCATTAACAACCCTTGTGCAGCCGCTTTCTGGATTAAGCGGTTGACAATTCCCACCACCCTGCGGGTGTTTAACACCTTTCGCAGCTCCATCTCGTTTGCTGTCCTGTGCAGGCGGATGAACTCAAGGATCTTTGCCTCCTGTTCGGTAAGCCCGAGCTGGTCGGTGATCACCTGAGCCGTGGTGCTTGCCGCTACCCGGTTTTTTGTCTGCGGCACGTTCATTATCGGGCGATCGGCAACTGACTTCTCCTTGCAGGCCCGGATCAGGTTGAGGAAATCTTCAAGGTGAATGGCCCTGGAATGGGCCGGCAATACGTCCATCCCGCTGAGGCAGTAATACTTGCATCCCGCATAGTCCTGCTCTTCCTGTGCATTGGTTCCGGCAATGAAAAACACATTCGCGAGTAACTCAAGACCTTCCGAATTCAATGTTGCTCTCCGGGCTTCGAGTTTTGAGAGCAGTTGCTCCATCAGCCGCTTCTGGTGGTGCATGTTTCCCTGTTTGTCCACGATTACTGCGGCTACACGGTTGAGATCAGCGCTCTTTTTCACATTCGAGAGTATGTAGAGCATCACCTTCTCGCACTCGCGCCCTTCGCCATGTGCATCGAGGGACTGTGCATAGGCAAGTCCGCCCGTGAGAAAATCTGCCCGGTATGCCCGGTAATACCATGACCGCGCCTCTGCGGCATCACCCGCATCTTCGTATAATGAAGCGGTCTCAAGCAGGCTTGCTACGTTCACATCTTGTGAAACAAGGTCAAGGAACCTGCGTTTTGCTTCTGCCACAGGTACCCATGCCGTGAGGTGTTTACGGTACCTGCTGATGATCGTCCGGAGCAGGTCCAGATCGTTTTTTGTCGCCAGCTCATTGTGTATCAGTTTTTCGTATTCTGCAAGGGCAATTTTTCTATCTGTCTCTCCACTGCCTTGTGCAGCGAGCAGGTCACATACAAGAAGCCGATACAATGGTTGGTGTGAGCGTTTAACAAGTGCCCGTGCGTTAACGAGTGCTTCTTTGGTTCTCCCGTGTGCATGTAAGAGCAGCACATAGTCAAAGAGGATCTTGCAATCGGTGTCGAACTGGATATGATCGGCATAAGCATCGAGGGAAGCCGGCACATCATAGCAGGAGAAGGCAGCAAGATATTTCCTGAGCACTGTGGGATCCCGGGTCTCTTTGTAGATCCGGTTTGCAGATTCAGCAGCAGCAGGGAAGTTTCCGGTCTTTAAGAGTGCATCTACATATTCATGGCCCGGCGCCATACCGCCACCCAGTTCGGTATGCGCTGAAAGTGCATCATGTGCCTCGCCAATCCCTGATAGTGCCTGCATCAGGTGCCTGACATCTGCGGGTTTCTTTCCCAGCTGCACAAGACGTTTGAAGACAGGTAGTGAGGCACTGTAATCCTTGTGAGCCAGGAGATATTCTGCATAACTTCGCAGTGCATCCTGGTTGGATGGATCAAGGGAGACGGCAGTTGCGTACTCTGCAATCGCCCCTTCGTCACCCCTTGCTTCGAGCACTTTTGCCAGATAACTGTGCACATAGGAAGAGTCCGGCATCTTCTTTTCGAGATCGCGAAAAAAGACCTCTGCGTCATCAGGTTTTCCCATATAGTAGAAGTTGGTTGCGGCGAGAACTTCGATCGCGGAATCCTTTCCGGATTCTAACAGGATGGTGCAGAGCTGGCCGGACTCGATATACCGACCGTCTTCAAAGAGCCGGAACGCCTCTTTCTTCTGCTCTTCATGCGATGATGGTATCATACATTTCCTAAACCAAACCGGATCACAAAAAGACCCTTAAGCATAAGGATCATGTCCCGCTTCTGAACCCGCGAATCTCCTTTGTTCTGCCAGATGATTGGAACTTCTTCGACACTATAACCTGCCTGCTGCAACTGCCAGAGCAGTTCGACATCGAACTCGAATCCCCGTGACGTCATCTGCGGAAGCACGGTATCTATTGCGCTTTTTTTAAACACCTTTGCCCCGCATTGTGTATCGTTGTATGTGAGATTAAAGAGAATCCGGATCAGTAGATTGAACGCCCGGCTTTCCATCCTACGCAGGATTCCCTGTCGCACCCGAAGGGTTGAGCCCGGCACCCAGCGCGATCCAATCGCAATATCCGATGAGGAAAGGTGAGAAAAGAGCCGTTGCATCTCGCTGATACTGGTAGAACCGTCCGCATCAAAGTACCCCACGAGTGGTGCCCGGGCTGCTTTGAGTCCTTCAATCACACCGCCTCCTTTTCCCAGCCGGTGATCATACTCAAGGCAGTTGATTAAGAGATCCTGCCTGCGGGCGGCAATCTGTCTGACACAGTCCGCAGTCCGGTCGGTTCCGTCACAGACTACGATCAGTTCTCCGTCAAACGCTTTTATCTCATCAAAGAGCAACTGGATCCGGTTCTCCTCATTGTATGCAGGGATGACAAGACTGCAGGGTATGCCGGGGTTGGTCATTTGAGGCTTTCTCCGTTTAACAATGATGTATTGATGAAGAGTGTCATGCGGTTTTTTAGGGATGGTGTGCGGACTCTCACGTACTTATTTATGATTGTACTATATTCGTGGGCAGAGTGTCCCAATAACGTTACTGGTGTTTGAGCAGGTGCTGACCGAGCACTGTTGCGGGACGGTACTTCTCGGCCATATGGAGCGCGGTTTTTTTAAGTTCGTGGTGTTCGGCAAGGCAACTATCCGGAGGCGGGGAT
>SESA01000902.1_pt1 | contig 16923 bp, 20 predicted proteins | sample 3171451 | NCBI WGS metagenome assembly SESA01 (sample SAMN06051862, study PRJNA518727) | freshwater metagenome | biome: subpolar coniferous forest; feature: holomictic lake; material: water; isolation source: holomictic Lake 227, 8 m depth | place: Canada: near Kenora, Ontario | collected...
GCCAAGGCGCGGCCAACCTTTTGAGGGGTTGCTCAATACAGCCCACCATAACAAAATAGAATTGAGTTTTTGATGGGTACAAAAAAACCACGTTTGATTGTGGCCTGTTGCGGCCTTGTGCGGGGCTTCAATCCCGGCTTCCAAATGTGTTGAAAGCGGGGTAAGAATAGCCGCCATGATGATTAGTGTCAAGTGATTCATTAAGCCCCCATACTGGATATTAAGGCTCTTATGTCCTCAACCTTCCAAGCGGTGGTACGCTCTCCCAGTTTTACCGGTTTGGGATATTTACCCGATTTAACGCCATTCAAGAATGATGTTCGACCAATCGGGATTAATGCAGGGATGTTTCTTTCTTTGCTTCCGGTGATTTGCCAGATTCTTAAGAAGCCAAGTTCTGGAAGTGTAAGCGGGGCGTGTGTTGTTGCCATTGGTTGTACATCCTGAGTTGTTATTAATTCAGGCTGTATTGTGAGCAGGTTTTTTAAATCTTAATAGGTGTAATGGTTATAGGTATTACGGCATAAATAGCTGTAGGTATTAACTTACAGGCCTTGCTGCGTATAGGTTTAAATGGGTGCAGGTATTTATTAATAAATTTACTTAATCGGTGCTTCTGCGTCCTTTTGCCGCCCATTCCGGCCTAATTATTGCCGCTCCTTGTTGCGCAGATATTGCTGAAAAACCTTTTTCCAGTAACCATTCTGACACGTCTTTACTTACTGCGTGGGTGTCCCTTTCTTTGGGATCTGCATTGCTCCAGAACTTTTCAGCCGCTTCAATCAGAGTCAATAAGTCTGTGGATATGTAATTTTTGCCGCCTACTTGCCGGGCTATTTCTTCGGGAATTGCGTCTAAAAATTCAAGTTTACTGGATTCAAAAATGGTAGTTGCGCGTAGGGGGTTTAGTGATATTTCCATCTTCTCATGACTGCCTCGCTCGCTTGTAGCTACAAATATAAAGCCTTGATTCCTGTATTCAGTGGGGATAATTGCGGGGGCGCTTGGGTGGTCTATTGGGTGCATACCGTCTATTGTTACCTTGCCCAATATTTTTAAATTGTTCTCGTCTTTACCGGTCAAGGAGAATACACCATCGTATAAATAGCCCTGCATATCATTACTTACATTGTAGCCGTCTCTAACTGAATAAATGAAACCGTACCCGCGATATTTAACCAGCATCAAGCAACACTCCATTAAGGTGCAATTCATTACGAAGGAATAACCGGAAATTGGGTAATGAAGCCAACTTGTAAGCCGCTAAGCCTATCCGGTTAAGGTGATTATATCGTACTTTACCCGATCTTTTTAAACGCGATCACTTGAGCGCCATTCTTTAAGCCGTCCAGATAATCCCCCCAAGATTGCATCATCCGGCGGCGTTCATCCAAATATTGCGCCCTGTTATAGGCGGCTCTAACAGAATCGCGTGGGGCATGGGCTAACTGTCTCTCGATTGCGTCTGGACTCCAACCTTGTTCATTAAGTAGCGTTGAAGCGGTGGTTCTGAAGCCGTGGGCGGTCATCACATCGGAATCATAACCAAGAGACTGTAAAGCCGATCTAATCGCATTGTCTGACATGGGGCGGCCATTACCACGGCTTGAAGGAAAAACGTATTGACCACCACCGGTAAGGGGTTTTATTTCCTCCAATATGGCTATGGCTTGCGTTGATAAGGGAACGATGTGGTGAAAGTCCGTCTTTGATATGTAAGGCCGCCACTCACGCGCCTCTAGGTCTATATCCTCCCATAATAATTGCCGTATCTCTCCGGGGCGTTGGAATACCAATGGCGAAAACCTGAAAGCTGATTTAACAACAAAGGTTCCCCGATAGTTGCCTATGTCTCTAAGTAACTGCCCCACCAGATTAGGGTCTATTATGGCGGCTCTGTGTTTTATTTTTTGCGCGGGTATCTGTCTAATAACAGCTTGAGCGGGGTCGTAGTCGGTAAAGTCGTGAACAATGGCATAGGCGAAAATGGCACTTATTTCACCGTGTAGCCTGTGAGCTGTCGATAACTGTTTTTTGTCGATCAAGGGTTTTAGCGTTGCCAGCACATCAGATGATTTTATATCTTTTATGGCAATGGCTCCCAACGAAGGGAAGCCATTCTTTCAATCCTCGATACTTTCTTAATTTGCGTGGTTGCATTTGTCAGGTGTGCGATTGATTCCAGCCATTGCCGCGCCAAGTCCGCAAAGCTGTTTAGTATTGGCAAGCCCTCACTAACCCGATCATTATTTGAAATTGCCAGTTGTTTGGCTTTTTTTTCTTCGCTTCTGATTTCACTAGGGTCAATCCCGTTTTCAATACTTCCCCGCGCTTCTTCGGACTTGCGCCTTGCTGCTTCTAAAGTAATGCCAAGGTAAATACCTAACGCCAGTTTCTTTCTGTTTTTATCGAAGGTATAAACAAACCGCCATAACCTAGCCCCGTTTTTACCTACAAAAAAATACAGGCCGCCGCCGTCATTTATCATGTAATCTTTTTCTTTAGACTTTGCAGCCCTGTAGACCGCGTCTTTATTGATATTGTTAGCCATTTCGTGTCCTCGATTGTGTCCTTTTTTTATCACTATAGCAAAGGACACGAATAAGGACACACTTTTAGTTGAATATGGTTGTATCTGGTTGCATTTCGTTGGACAATAAAAAACCCGCCAAGCCATACAGCTTGCGGGTTTGTGTACTTCGTTGGATATTAAAATATCCTTTTTTGGTGCCGATGGCCGGATTTGAACCGGCATGACTTGCGTCACCACCCCCTCAAGATGGCGTGTCTACCAATTTCACCACATCGGCTTAACATTTTAAATAATTTTAATTATTTCTTACTCTTCTTTACTGACTTTAAGGACAGAATTTTTTATTATTTAACCGTCTTCATTTCTTCTGCCTTGGGCACGACTGTCGTCTCTATCTCTTCACCGCTTACTGGCTCAGTTGACTTAACTTCAGGTGTCACAGGCATTTCTTCAGTCTTAATTGCAGGAACTGCGAGATCTGGAGCGACGCTTTTTTCACCGGCAACTTCAGGAAGAGCCGACGTTTCACCCTGAGATTCTGATGTACCCATTAAATCAAAAGCGACGCCTTTATGTCCATTTATGACAGCAAGGCCCAAGCTGGTTATAAAAAACAAAGTCGCCATAATGGCGGTAGCCCGAGACAAGAATGACGCTGCGCCTTGTGCACCAAAAACAGAACCGGCAGAACCCGTTCCAAAAGCTGCGCCCGCATCGGCCCCTTTACCTTGCTGCATTAATATTAGGCCAATAATACCTAAACCCAGCAACACATGAATAACGATAATTACCTGATACATGAAAGTCTAAACTGCTCTAAATCGATTGAAAAATCTTTAAAAAGGATTCCGCATCCAACGAAGCCCCACCTATTAAGCCGCCATCTATATCCGGCATGGCAAACAAGCCTTTGGCATTATCCGGCTTGGCACTACCGCCGTATAAAATTTGTATTTTATCGGCAATAGCCTGATCTTTGGCAGCAATGTACTGACGAATATAGTAATGAACTTCCTGTGCTTGCTCATCGCTTGCTGTTTTTCCTGTGCCTATGGCCCAAACAGGCTCATAAGCAATCACTGCCGCGTTAAATGCAGCGATGCCGGCTAAATTAATAACGGCATCAAGTTGCTCATTAATCACCGCAAAAGTCTGATCCTGTTCACGCTGCTCCAAAGTTTCGCCTACGCACAAAACAGGAATAATGTTTTGCTCTTGCGCCTGACAGAAACGGGCGGCCACTGATTCGTTAGTATCGCCGTAGTAACTACGTCTTTCTGAGTGTCCTACCAAGGCATATTGGCAATTAAACTCTTTCAGCATGGATGCTGAAATTTCTCCTGTATAAGCACCTGAAGGCTTGTCACCCACATTTTGCGAACCTAATGCCAACGGGGTATCTTTAACCAATGCGCTAACGCAAGGCAAGTAAACATAAGGCACACAGACTGCAATATCTGCATTACTTGACCTTAACCCGGCAATAATTCCTTTTGCAAGTAACTCAGCACTCGCAAGAGTTCCATTCATTTTCCAATTTCCGACAACCAGAGACCGACGCATCAATATTACTCCTACAAAGAACTAAACCGCTTATGATATAGGCTAATAGCCCCTAATTCAAGCATCGATTGATTTCTTAACATCTTCTGCCAATTGTTGAGCGTAATTTTTGACCAAATCTGCCTGCTCACCTTCAACCATGACACGAATAAGCGGCTCTGTACCCGAAGCTCTTAGCAATACCCGGCCGGTATCTCCAAGCTTATCTTCGACCGCACGAACTGCCTTTTGTATCTCGACATCGGTATCTATATCGACCCTTTTAGCGGTTTTGATATTAATCAGAATTTGCGGATATTTTTGCATACCCGATTTTAATTCATGCAAACTCTTGCCACTGTCATGCATTTCAGCCATAACCTGCAAGGCTGCAATAATTCCGTCACCTGTTGTCGTTTTATCCAGGCAAATAATATGGCCGGAATTTTCCCCACCCAAAATACCTTTATGCTCGCACATCATTTCCAGCACGTAGCGATCACCTACCTTTGCTCTCAGGAGATTGATTCCCAATCGCTTAAGTCCGTGCTCCATACCCAAATTAGTCATTAAGGTACCCACGACAGGACCCGACATCAATCCTGCCTCTAATCTGGCTTTGGCAATAATGTAGATTAGTTCGTCACCATCAACGATTTCACCTTTATGATCAACCATGACCAAGCGATCACCATCACCATCCAGGGCAATACCTATATCCGCCTTGTTGGCCAATACCTCTGCAACCAGCTTATCCGGCTGGGTTGCGCCGCACTCGTCATTTATATTAAGTCCATTAGGCTTAGCGCCTATAACAATAACTTCCGCACCTACCTCGCTAAACACATGAGGCGCAATATGATAAGTGGCACCATGCGCACAATCAACGACGATTTTCATGCCGCTAAAATCAAAACGTGTCGGAATACTGGCCTTGCAAAATTCAATATAGCGTCCCGCCGCATCAACCAAACGCTTTGCTTTGCCAAGCTCTGAAGACTCTACCGTGGTCATTGGCGAATCAATATAATATTCAATTTTTTGTTCTATGTCATCAGGCAGCTTGGTTCCCTGCACTGAAAAAAACTTAACGCCATTATCATAATAAGGGTTGTGTGAAGCACTGATAACAATACCCGCCTGCGCCCTTAATGTGCGGGCTAAATACGCGACACCCGGTGTTGGCATAGGCCCTAATAAATGCGTATCCACACCTGCAGCAGTTAATCCTGCTTCCAGAGCAGATTCAAACATGTAACCCGATATGCGGGTATCCTTACCTACCAGAACAAAGCCATGCCCTTCATTCGCAAATACCTTTCCAGCCGCCCAACCCAATTTCAATAAAAAATCCGCTGTTATAGGCGGCTCACCAACCTTCCCTCTAATACCATCCGTACCAAAATATTTTCTTGTCATAAATCTAAAGCTCACTATCTGGACAACCTGGATATCACTATCCAGTACAACAGGTTATGGGTAATACTTTACAAATCTGAACCCGGCTCACGAAAAAACCGGCGTCTTTTAACCAGTGCCCTGCATTTTGTAATCATGCATAAAAAAAGGAGAGGCATGATGCCCCTCCTTTTTTAGTCGACGTAAAAAACGTTAGCTTTGCTCGGCAGTTTGACCGATTGTCTTATCGTTTTTTTTGTCATCTTTGCCTTTAACTTCTTCGGTATTAAGATCACCACGCGGCGGCTTATCATCCCAGCCTTGTGGATCTCTTACCGGCACACGTGCCATCAGGTCATCAATTTGAAATTTATCAATAGTCTCATACTTCATTAGCGCGGCGGCCATGGAATGCAGAATATCAATATTTTCTTTTAAGAGACGCTCTGCACGCTCGTAGTTTCGGTCAATAAATGAGCGAATCTCTTCATCAATGGTATGTGAAGTTTCTTCAGCAACTGTTTTGTGTTGGGTTACTGAACGCCCCAGAAACACTTCGCCTTCTTCTTCACTATATGACAAAGGCCCTAAACGTTGAGACAAGCCCCATTTAGTCACCATATTTCTTGCCAATTCAGTAGCTCGCTCAATATCATTGGAAGCGCCTGTACTGACCTGTTCCCAGCCAAAAACCACTTCCTCGGCAATACGACCACCGTATAAACTGGAAATCATACTGTCCAGCTTTTGTTTGCTGGCACTGTACTGGTCTCTTTCCGGTAAAAACATGGTCACACCCAGCGCACGTCCTCTGGGCATAATGCTGACTTTATAGACTGGATCATGTTCTGGAACCAACTTGCCGACAATCGCATGACCTGCTTCATGATAAGCCGTCATTCTTTTTTCTTTCTCGTCCATTACCATGGTGTGCCTTTCAGCTCCCATGATCAATTTGTCTTTGGCTTTTTCCAAGTCAGACATATTGACGACGCGCTTATTCATTCTGGCGGCAAACAATGCGCCTTCATTGATTAAATTAGCCAAATCGGCACCGGAAAACCCGGGAGTTCCCTGTGCGATGTATTTAACTTCTACATCATCAGCAACGGGTACTTTTTTGATATGGACATTAAGGATTTGTTCACGCCCCCTGACATCAGGCAGACCGACTGTAACTTGACGATCAAATCGGCCAGGTCGCAATAAAGCCTTGTCCAATACATCGGGACGATTGGTTGCAGCGATAACGATAATACCTTCATTACCCTCAAAACCATCCATTTCAACCAATAACTGATTTAAGGTTTGTTCACGCTCGTCATTGCCACCACCCAAACCGGCACCACGCTGACGACCTACTGCATCAATCTCGTCAATAAAGATAATGCAGGGCGCATGCTTTTTGGCCTGCTCAAACATGTCACGAACGCGGGAAGCGCCGACACCTACAAACATTTCCACAAAATCAGAACCGGAAATAGTAAAAAACGGTACTTTGGCTTCACCGGCAATGGCTCTGGCCAGCAACGTTTTACCGGTTCCAGGCGGGCCAATCATCAAGGCACCCCTTGGGATTTTTCCACCCAACTTTTGATATTTTGCAGGATCCCTAAGAAAGTCGACCATTTCGACAACCTCTTCTTTTGCTTCATCGCAACCGGCAACGTCTGCAAAAGTAACTTTAATCTGATCTTCTTCAAGCATTCTCGCTTTACTTTTACCAAAGCTCATGGCACCACGACCGCCGGCACCACCGCCCTGCATTTGTCGCATAAAGAAAACCCAGACAGCAATCAGCAGCAACATAGGCCCAAAGGAGACCAGCAACTGCATCAGCATGGAAGGTTGCTCAGGCGGAACCGCTTTAATGTCGACGCCATTAGCCAACATATCATCAATTAGATGTGGATCGTTAGGCGCATAAGTTTTAAAAAGCTGACCGCCTTGGGTCTTGCCTTTAATAATATGCTCATCAATCATCACCTGCTGTACCTGACCCGCTTTCACCGACTCAATGAATTGCGAATATGATAACGATGAATCAATCCTCTCTCCTTGTGAGCCAAAGTTATTAAACAGGGACATCAATACAACAGCAATGACCACCCACAGGATTATATTTTTTACCATATCATTCACAAAAACACCCTAGCCCCGAACGGCTCTCGGTTTAAAAAAACTGAGTAATTATATCAGAAGTTGACTTTCCTGACTGTCGTTATTTATCTGAAACTCACCAAACCATAGTAACTTTCCTTAACCTATCGATATAAGGACGACTAAAGATTATTTAAACCCTTTGGCTAAAATATAAACTTCATTGCTTCGTGGTCTTGATGCTTTAGGTTTTCTAATGACTACTTTTGTAAAGCAGCGCTGCACTTCACCTTGAAATGCCTCAAAACCCTTGCCGTGAAATAATTTAACCAAAAAGCTGCCATCTTTTGTTAAAACCGATTTTGCTGCATCTAAAGCCAGCTCTCCCAAATAAATGGCACGCGGTTGATCCACGCCTCTATTGCCACTCATGTTAGGTGCCATATCTGACATCACCAGATTAACGGGTGCGCCCTCCAACGCAGCATGGAGTTGCTCCAACACCGCTTCTTCGCGAAAATCACCCTGAATAAAATCAACACCTTCGAGTGCATCCATTGGCAAAATATCCAACGCGATCAATTTATTTTTTTTACCCATTAATTGCCTGGCAAGCTGCGACCATCCACCGGGAGCCGCACCCAAGTCAATAATATTCATCCCTGGCTTAATAAGCTGATCTTTTTCCTGAATTTCCTTTAATTTAAAAACGGCACGCGAGCGATAACCCTGTGTTTGAGCCATTTTGACGTATTCATCTTCAAAATGCTCCGCCATCCAACGACTGCTGCTTTTACTTCGACCCATAATGTGTTGTATAGTGTATGGTAACTTTTTGATTTAGGAATACTGAGTGAACTCTGCAGACAAGAAAAAACTTCGAGCTCAAGCTCATACTTTAAAACCCGTGGTTATGATCGGGCAATCAGGTCTTACCGCCGCCGTACTGGCAGAGCTTGATCAGGCGCTTGACACCCACGAATTAATTAAAGTAAAAATCCGCGCAGAACGCGATGATCGCAAGCCGATTAGTGAAAAAATATGCACCGATACAGGCGCAGAGCTAATCCAAACCATTGGTCAAATCGCTGTTATTTACCGATTGAATCCCAATAAGTAAAAACATGCACGAAACAGCTTGAGTATTATATCCCCTCTCCCATCGGGAGAAGGGATAACGTGTTCAAATGAGTCATACACCTTCTCAACCGGAAAGCCAAGGCAAAAGAAAAACGAACTGCTTCTTTAACCTTGCCCCTTTCGCCTCAATTAAATGTATTTAATCGAGATAATTTCATAATCAACATTACCACCCGGTGCCTTAACCGTAACAACATCTTCTATCTCTTTGCCAATTAACGCTCGCGAAATGGGTGAGCCAATTGAGATGCGACCTTCCTTGATGCTGGCCTCGTCTTCACCGACTATCTGATACGTGACTCTTTTCTCGGACTCGATATCTTCTATTTCTACCGTTGCTCCAAACACTACTTTGCCATTGGCATCTACCTTGGTAATATCAATAATTTGTGCATTAGAGAGCTTGCCTTCAATTTCAGCAATACGCCCTTCTGCGAAACTTTGTTGTTCCTTGGCCGCGTGATATTCAGCATTTTCCTTTAAATCACCATGCGCACGAGCCGTGGCAATGGAGGCAATAATACGCGGACGCACCACTGATTTTAATTCATCCAATTCTGCACGTAATTTTTCTGCACCTTTAACGGTGAGAGGTACTTTAATCATTTTTAAACTCCATTAATAATCTTTTGGGCAAAAGGCACCCATAAAAACCGATGTATTGGTGCCTTTGCCGCTTCAAATCAAGCTTTTGTGCAAATCTTGCAGACAATTCACATCACCGGCATCCAGTTCACCCAACGCATAACAGGCCGCCCTTGCACCGGCCATCGTGGTGTAATAAGTCACCCGGTGCTGCAGGGCTTCCCTCCGCATGGTGAAGGAATCTGAAATTGCTCTGGTGCCTTCTGTGGTATTAATAATCAGCTGAATCTGGTCATTTTTAATCATATCAACCGTATTGGGTCGACCTTCGTTGACTTTATAAACCACTTCACAAGGGATACCGGCTTCTTTAAGAAATTTTGCCGTGCCGCCGGTTGCGACAATCTCATATTTCTTGTCTACCAACATTCTGGCGATATCAGGTGCCTTGGCTTTATCGGCATCACGGATACTGATTAGCACCTTACCGCTGTCGTTCAGATTAACACCCGCCGCGCGTTGTGACTTGGCAAAGGCTTCACCAAAGGTTTTCCCTACGCCCATCACTTCACCCGTTGATTTCATTTCAGGGCCTAACAAAGGATCAACCCCTGGAAACTTAACAAACGGAAACACCGCTTCCTTGACTGAATAGTAAGCAGGAATGCGTTCTTCGGTAACGCCTTGTTGTGCCAAGGTTTGCCCTACCATGACGCGTGCGGCAATTTTAGCCAGCGGATAACCCGTGGCTTTAGAAACAAAAGGCGCAGTACGTGAAGCTCTTGGGTTAACCTCAAGTACATAAATATCTTCACCCTGAATCGCAAACTGGGTATTCATCAGCCCTCTTACACCCAATGCTTCAGCCATTTTACCGACTTGTTCGCGTAACTTATCCTGAAGCTCCGGTGCCAATTCATAAGGTGGCAATGAACAGGCTGAGTCACCTGAATGAACGCCAGCCTGTTCGATATGCTCCATCAAGCCGCCAATTAACACACGCTCACCGTCATAAATAGCGTCAACGTCCATTTCCACGGCATCATCAAGGAAACGATCCAGCAATACAGGCGCATCGTTGGAAACACTGACCGCTTCTTTCATGTAACGCTGCAAGCCTTCTTCATTGAAAACGATTTCCATGCCCCGACCACCCAATACATAAGACGGCCTGACTACCAGCGGATAACCCAATTCTTTAGCTGCATTAACGGCTTGCTCAACAGAGCGGGCGGTGCCATTGGGCGGCTGTTTTAGACCCAATCTTTCCAGCAATTTTTGAAACCGTTCCCGATCCTCCGCCAAATCAATAGAATCCGGGGATGTCCCAATAATGGGCACACCGGCTGCCTCCAAAGCACGCGCCAATTTTAAGGGCGTCTGGCCACCGTATTGAACAATAACCCCTTTGGGTTTTTCAATATGGACAATTTCCAGCACATCTTCCAGCGTTAAGGACTCAAAATATAAACGATCCGAGGTATCAAAGTCCGTTGAAACCGTCTCAGGATTGCAATTAATCATGATGGTTTCATAGCCATCTTCACGTAATGCCAACGCGGCATGGACACAACAATAATCAAACTCTATACCCTGCCCGATTCGGTTAGGGCCACCACCAAGAATGATAATTTTTTCTTTATCGGAAACCCGCGCTTCACATTCTTCTTCGTAAGTGGAATACAAATAAGCCGTATCCGACGAAAATTCAGCAGCACAAGAATCGATGCGTTTATAGACAGGGCGAATGTTTTGTTTATGGCGTACATTACGCACTTCAGTTTCAGAAGCATCCAGCAATTTGGCTATGCGGATATCTGAAAAACCTTTGCGCTTTAGCTTGTAAAGCTCGCCGTCTTTTAAGGTTGATAAGGTTTTAGTCGCCAATGATTGTTCGGTGATAATTAAATCTTCAATCTGCGCTAAAAACCACGGATCAATTTTACAAACCTCATGAATCTCGTCAAGTGTCATACCGCTACGGAAAGCATCCGCCACATATAACAAACGATCCGGCCCTGGATGACGCATTTCCCTTTGCATTTTTTCTTTGGCGTCATCGGCGTTCAAGTCAATTATTTCATCGAGACCGCTAATGCCAATTTCCAGGCCGCGCAACGCTTTTTGCAAGGATTCCTGGAAAGTGCGGCCAATCGCCATCACTTCACCGACTGATTTCATTTGCGTAGTCAAACGATCATCGGCTTGAGGAAATTTTTCAAACGTAAACCGTGGCACTTTAGTGACCACATAATCGATGGCTGGCTCGAATGATGCCGGGGTTGCACCGCCGGTAATTTCATTTTTCAGTTCATCCAGGGTATAACCGACCGCCAATTTAGCAGCCACTTTGGCAATTGGAAAGCCGGTCGCTTTCGATGCCAAAGCCGATGAGCGTGACACGCGTGGATTCATTTCAATAACAATCATGCGGCCATCAACCGGATTAATGGCTACCTGAACATTAGAGCCACCGGTATCCACACCAATCTCGCGCAAGACCGCCAACGACACATTACGCAAAATTTGATATTCTTTATCGGTCAACGTTTGCGCAGGCGCTACGGTAATGGAATCCCCCGTATGCACACCCATCGGATCAAAGTTTTCAATCGAACAGACGATAATGCAGTTATCCTTGGAATCACGCACCACTTCCATTTCGTATTCTTTCCAACCCAATACGGATTCTTCAATCAATAATTCATTAGTGGGCGATAGATACAAGCCGCGTTCGCAAATCTCAACAAACTCTTCTTTATTGTAAGCAATCCCGCCGCCGCTACCGCCCATGGTGAAAGAAGGACGAATGACCGTTGGATAACCGACTTCTTTTTGAGCCGCCAACGCCTCTTCCATCGTATGGGCAGTTTTTGATTTCGCGACTTCGTAACCGATACGCTTCATGGCATCATTAAACAATTGACGGTCTTCGGCCATATTAATGGCTTCTTTAGTCGCGCCGATCATCTCAACGTTATATTTTGCCAGCACACCATGCGCATCAAGATCCAGCGCACAGTTCAACGCGGTTTGACCGCCCATGGTTGGCAAAACAGCATCAGGGCGTTCTTTTGCTATAATTTTTTCGACCGTTTGCCAATCGATAGGCTCGATATAAATCGCATCCGCCATATCGGGATCGGTCATGATGGTGGCGGGATTGGAATTTACCAGAATAACCCGATAACCTTCCTCTCTCAGCGCCTTGCAGGCTTGCGTTCCTGAATAATCAAACTCACAGGCCTGACCAATAACAATGGGGCCTGCGCCTAGTAATAATATAGATTTTATGTCGGTTCTTTTTGGCATGTTGTTTTTTTTAAAGTTATGGTTTTTCTACTATCTACAAGGAAACGGAAATAAACATCTGAGCATCATTCAAACTCGCATCAGCAATTTCATTAAGCTCTTGGTTTTCTAGCTTCTCTATATCGCTTAAGTAAGCATCGTCTACTAACAATGGCACAGGTCTTGAGGCAACCATGCTAAAAAATTAATAATTTTCTGATAAAAAGCATCTTGAACTTCAAGTTGTATAGTTTTCATTAAAATACGCTCCTAAGATATAGTTGTTTGAAAGCACGAAGCCTATTGTTATTTAACTGGCTTGACACCCAAATCTTTACAAATCTTATTAGCTAAAATATCACTTACTTCATTGTGACGCGGAATAGCGGAACGTCTGTTTTGCAAGGGATTTTGCCACCATGAGTGCCGTCCGCCTTCTCTTAATAATTCACAGCCTTGTGCGTTTAAATACCTGATTAATTCAGAACGTTTCATAATGCGATGCGTTCTTCCCGATAATCTGACCCTGCATTTAATAACGCTTCTTCACGATTAAAAGTTAAGGCTTCCTGTAACGTTATTTTTAAACTTTCCAGCAATTCACGGTATGTAGCTTCTTGACAATTGACGCCCTGGATTTCTTCAATCCAACCGATCCACCAATCGCCATCTTGTTTTATTACTGCGGTATATTCGTTATTCATGATGTTTCAGTTAGTGTTATGTTCAGATTTTTTGAGAGGTTTCACTACTCACTACCCATCATATTTTTCTAACAAATCAGCTAAATCATTAGCAATATACTGTCTATCTGCATCTGTTAATCCCCTTTGTTTTAATTTATTGATTAATTCCTTATATCTTTTTTTGTCATCATCGCTCATTGTTTTTATAATGTTATCCATTTCGTTCCTTAAAACTGTTTTTTCCTGACCGTACTTGATAGCTTCCTCTTGAGTCATATCGTCATTAAACATTTTAAAAACAGTCCAACCCACTATTTGAGTTATTCCAAAAGTAATAGATGCGTTAAGAGTATTGCGCCCGCCCACGGAATCCATGTCACAAATTTCGCAAACAAATAACTACCAGCCACCGCGCCAAAAAGATTACCCGCTATTACTGCCGCCGCTTGCCAACCAATTTTTTTCCACATAAATCAGCAAGTTGAATAATCATGGCACTTGTCATGACAAATAAGACAGGAGTATCACCTGCCACTGTATTTGCTAAAATAAAAGCTACAGTTGCATGAGCAGAGGCATATCCTAAAATAATTGCTCTAGCACGTTTTTCTTTACTATTCATACAATCACCGCATTAATTAATCTTTAGTTATAGTGAGCCTGCATAAGCACATTATTGCAACAATAAAAATAAATATGCTTACACAATATCTAATAAAAACTTTTTCTGCGGTACAATCCTCTGTTACTAACAAACATACCTGTGATGAAATATTAGCAATATCCAACTTTAATCCAGTAATTAATCCTTGTCCCGATTGAAAACTATGATAAGTTTCTGTTAGCAATGAACCTAAAAATCCAGCAATCAACTTAGCATTATCTTGTAATATTTGCTGGATAATTATGCTAATAAAAACAGACCATCCTATTACACATAAAAAAATTCCTACCTTATAACTGTCAAATAAGTAGCAGATAAAAAGTATAAGAAAAGTCGACAAAACATACATATAACAGTAATAAGTATATGACACTGTTCATTTATAAAAGCCTTTATAACAGCCATTACGCCAGTATCTGGAAAACGTGCCGTAAAAATCCTAGCTAGGGAGACAATAAAAGGTGTTTTTTCAGATGAATCACTCATCTCATTACCCCTAAGTTTTTATAAATGCGGTTAGCCGTGTAGATACTTTCTAAACACACAACCAGACCTACCATATTTTTTAACTCCGCAAAGCAATTCCCCGTATTCTGTTTCATTTCATACAGGCTACTTGCTTCATCAATTATCAAACACCACGTCCTCATAAATATCGCCAATCCTCAAAACCGCATGACACGCATCACAGTCTATTGCCAGCGTTTCATCGGCTTCCAGCAGTGCCGTTTGCCATTCGTCTCGGGCATCGCGAATAAAATATTCAACCTGTTTTTTATTGGTATTAATCAGTAAGAAATAGCGCAAACCGGGTATTTTTTGATAAGCCAATAATTTTTCACGACGATCAGTATTGGCTGTACTAGGCGATAAAACTTCTGCAATAAAACACGGCAGTTGTTTGTAATATTCACCGTTATCTTGGGCGTTACAAACCAACATCACATCGGGATAGTAATAAGCTTTGTGCCATGCTATTTTCAGCTTCATATCACTGATAAATACACCGCAATGCCCGCCGCGTGCCGCTGCACGAAGATGAAAACCGACATTTAAGCTGATACGATTATGCCGCTCACTCGCCCCGGCCATGGCATACAGTTGTCCGTCAATATATTCATGACGCACGTCGGCATTCAATTCAAATGCCAGATAATCCTGCTCAGTTAAATACGTGAGTTTTTTTAAGACTGTCATTAATTACTCCTGTCGAATTGGGCGAGGACAAATAACAACCCGTTAAGATGTTATTTGTAAAGCTATTTAGCCTACCCGCCTAATGCGCCTTCATCATATCAACAAACTCATCAAACAAAGCTTCCACATCATGCGGCCCCGGACTGGCTTCTGGATGTCCTTGAAAACTGAACGCAGGGCAATCCGTCCGTTTAATACCCTGCAAACTCCCATCAAACAAAGACCGATAAGTCGCTATTAAATTATCCGGCAAACTGTCTTCATTCACTGCAAAACCATGATTTTGACTGCTAATCATCACGCGCCCGGTGGCTATTTCCTGAACCGGATGATTGGCACCATGATGACCAAACTTCATCTTTTCAGTTTTGGCACCGCTCGCCAAAGCCAATAGTTGATGTCCCAAACAAATACCAAATACCGGAACTTTATGAGCCAATATGGTTTTGATGGCCTCGATGGCGTAAGTACAAGGCTCCGGATCACCGGGGCCATTGGATAAAAAGACGCCGTCGGGCTTCATCGCCAAGACCGTTGCTGCTGATGTGGTTGCAGGCACAACCGTAATGCGACAGCCGCGATTAACCAGTAATCTGAGAATATTTCGTTTAATACCAAAGTCATAAGCAACTACATGTTTGGACAGGTTCTCACCTTGCGTATAACCGTTTTGCAGATCCCAGATGTTTTCAGTCCATTCATAAGACGTAGCCGTCGTGACTTCTTTAGCCAAGTCCATGCCTTTTAATCCGGGAAAGCTTTCAATTGCAGCTTTTGCAGTCTCTGGACAAACTGCATCGCCGGCCATAATACAGCCACGTTGCGCACCTTTGTCACGCAACAATCGGGTCAACTTTCGCGTGTCTATATCAGCAATGGCAACCACATTATTATCCAGCAAATACTGTTGCAGCGTTTTTTCGCAGCGCCAGTTACTCGCCAATAAGGGCAAATCCCTAATGACCAAACCACTGACAAAAACACCGCCAGACTCATCGTCTTCACTGTTCGTGCCTGCATTACCGACATGCGGGTAGGTTAATGTCACAATTTGTTGGCAGTATGAAGGATCACTGAGAATCTCCTGATACCCCGTCATCGCAGTATTAAAAACCACTTCACCCACAGAACAGCCGTCTGCACCTATTGATACACCGTTAAATACTGTTCCATCTTCTAACACTAATAATGCAGACTTAGCCAAACACGTTACCTCGAATATACAAAACGGAATGCACCCTTAAACCTAAAAAATGGGACAATCCACGAAAATAAAAAATAGACGCCGCCAGGCGACGCAACATAAACCAGAGAACAGTATTAAACAGCGTCCCACCCGTTCGGTAACGGGCGACCGCTTGATGTCTATTGGAATCTTTGCGTGCTTTTTGTACTTTTCGTGGATTAACTGATTTTTTTTAGGATAAAAACTCATCCCGTTATAAAAAATAAAACTGTACCACTATACAAAATTATGCAGCTTTGGTCATTAAGAATTTTTTTTGTTTAAGGATAGAAACTACAAATCCATTAACGCAACAGCACACAGACGACAGGAATTCGACTGATAAACACGAAAAAATAATTAAACCTTTATCACCTAAAAACCGCTCTCATCGGTGTCATCCGTGTTCCCTATAAAACTGCTTTTAGATTCATCAGGTTTCGTTTAGCTGTATAATTTGGAATCTTTTGTTAATCCGTATAAAAATCATCATGACCACCGTTAATTCTGAAAAACTTTCCAGCGCCCGTTTTGCCCAAGCAACCGATGCTTTTGTTGAAGT
>SESA01000907.1_pt1 | contig 16850 bp, 13 predicted proteins | sample 3171451 | NCBI WGS metagenome assembly SESA01 (sample SAMN06051862, study PRJNA518727) | freshwater metagenome | biome: subpolar coniferous forest; feature: holomictic lake; material: water; isolation source: holomictic Lake 227, 8 m depth | place: Canada: near Kenora, Ontario | collected...
CATCGAAGATTCGCCAGGACATGAACAGGAGCAGTTGATGGGCTATGTGAAGCGGTCGTCGGATGGCACTAATATTGTGCTGACGGTGGTCAATCTGGATCAGTTTGGCACTCAGGGTGGGTGGCTCCGTTTCCCGCTCGAGCTTTTCGGTCTTTCGCATCAGCATGTGTTCACGGTTGAGGATTTGCTCAGTGGTTCACGCTACCAGTGGAGCGGTGAATGGAACTTTGTGGAGATTAATCCACAGTTCATGCCAGCGCATATTTTCAGGGTAACGCTCTCCTGACACCGATCAATAGTTTAAATTCAGTCACTTTTTATCCAACGAATTCAACATGTATCAACCCGAACCGCTCTGGTACAAGGATGCAATTATTTATGAGGCACATGTCAAGACCTTCTATGACAGCAACAACGACGGTGTAGGAGATTTTCAGGGCTTGCGCCAGAAGCTCGGTTATCTGCAAAGTCTCGGTGTCACGGCCATCTGGCTGCTCCCCTTTTACCCCTCGCCGTTGCGTGACGATGGCTACGATATTGCCGACTATATGAGCGTCAACCCCGACTACGGGACGATGGAAGATTTCAGGGAGTTTCTTGAGGAGGCACACAGCCTTGGCCTCAAGGTGATTACCGAGCTGGTGGTGAACCATACTTCCGATCAGCACGAATGGTTCCAGCGTGCACGCAAAGCCCCTGCAGGTTCTCCTGAGCGGAACTTTTATGTCTGGAGCGACGACTCAAACAAATATTCAGAAACCCGTATCATTTTCCAGGACTTCGAGTCTTCCAACTGGACGTGGGATCCGGTTGCCGGGCAATATTTCTGGCACCGCTTCTACCATCACCAGCCCGATCTGAACTTTGAAAATCCTGAAGTCCACAAGGCGCTGCTCAGCGTGCTTGATTTCTGGCTTGGTATGGGCGTGGACGGGTTGCGCCTTGATGCGGTACCGTATCTTTATGAGGAGGAGGGGAGCAACTGCGAAAACCTTCCCCGGACGTACGATTACCTGAGAGCGTTGCGCTCCTATGTTGACGAGCACTATCCCAATCGCATGTTGCTGGCCGAAGCCAATCAGTGGCCTGAAGATTCCGCAGCCTATTTTGGCACAGGGGATCTCTGTCACATGAACTTCCATTTTCCCCTCATGCCGCGCATGTACATGGCGCTTGCCACTGAAGATCGTTTTCCTATTCTTGATATTCTCGAACAGACTCCTGAAATTCCGGAGAACTGCCAGTGGGCATCGTTCCTTCGTAACCATGATGAGTTGACGCTTGAAATGGTCACCGACGAGGAGCGCGACTACATGCGCCGGGTCTATGCCAACGATCCCAAGGCGCGTATCAACCTCGGCATCCGCCGCCGCCTTGCTCCGCTCATGACCAACGACCGCCGCAAGATTGAGCTGATGAACATCATGCTGCTTTCGTTGCCTGGCACACCGGTGCTCTATTATGGTGACGAGATTGGCATGGGTGACAACTTCTACCTTGGTGACCGCGACGGTGTGCGCACCCCCATGCAGTGGAACTCTGACCGCAATGCAGGTTTTTCGCGTGCCAATCCCCAGCGCCTTCAGCTTCCGGTCATCATTGATCCTGAATACCATTATGAGGCGGTTAACGTTGAGGTGCAGGAGAGCAATGTCAACTCCCTCCTCTGGTGGATGCGCCATACCATTTCAACGGCCCACCGCTATAAATCGCTCAGTCGTGGTACTATTGAGTTTCTTGAGGTGAGTAACCCCAAGGTGCTGATTTTTGTCCGCCGGTTTGAAGATGAAACCATTCTCAGTGTTATCAACCTTTCAAGGAATGCCCAGGCGGTGACCATTGACCTCTCCCGTTTTGACGGCTATGTGCCCGAAGAGGTCTTCAGTTTGAACCGCTTCCCGAAAATCCACAAAACACCCTACATGGTGTCACTGGGCGCTTATGGTTACTTCTGGCTCAAGCTGGTCAAGGATATCGAGATTGCCGATACCCGTCCTTTCCTCGATAGCCCCTTTGCCACGCCCTCGCGTTGGCAAAACCTCTTTACCGGCAAAAGCCGCGACCGGCTTGAAGCGGAGATTCTGCCCCAGTATTACAGTGCGAGCCGTTGGTTTGGTGGCAAGGCACGCAATATCATGCGCATCTCCATTATCGACACCATCCCGGTTGAAGGGATGACCAAGGCGAAGCTGCTGGTGACGGATGTGCGCTACTCAAGCGGTGAAAACGAGATCTATCAACTGCCAGTCTGTTTTTCATCACTATCCAAAGTAAGTTCTTCTGACGACAATTTTTACAAGAGGATTATTGCAAGGGTGAACGTCGGCGATGATGAGGGTTATCTCTGCGACGCAACCTTCGACAGCCGCTTTCTGAACCACCTCTATGAACTTGTTATCGGCAAGGAGACGTGGCAGGGCAAGGCAGGCCTTGTTTCCGGCCTGAAGTCGGTGAAGCTTGATGCCATCATTGAAAAAAATGCGGGTCAGGATCAGGAGCCTCGCCTTATGGGTGTTGAACAGACCAACACCTCAATCCGCTTTCATAACGACCTCTGCCTGAAGCTCTACCGCCGCATTGAAGTGGGCCTCTCTCCCGAAGTGGAGATGTGCAGTGCATTGAGCGAACAGACCTCGTTCAAAAATCTGCCGGACTTCCTTGGTTCGTTGAACTATGAGCAAAGCCGCACCAGCCGCTACTCGCTTGGCATTTTGCAGCATTTTGTCAAAAACGAAGGGGATGCATGGCAACTGTCGCTTGGGCATGTAAAGCGCTATTATGACGACCTTCTTGCCAGAATCAGCAGTGGTCTTGTGCTTCCTCCGTTACCGGGTTTGAGTGGCGATCCCGTGCAGCTTCCCGCCATCATGCACGAGCTTCTTGGTGAAGCCTATCTTGGTATGATAGAGAAGCTGGCTGAACGGACGGCTGAAATGCACCTCTCACTGGCCTCGCTCGACAGCGACCCGGCATTTGCTCCTGAAGCCTTTACCTCGCTTTACCAACGCTCCATCTACCAGGCGATGTGCGAGCAGGTGAAACGCGCAGTTATTCTCATACGCGAAATCATGCCGAAAATGACGCCGGAGCAGCAGAAGCTGGCATCACTTTTTGTGCAGAAGCAGAAACAGATTTTGCAGCAGTTTGATCCTGTCAGGGTTGAGAAAATTGATACCCTCAAAATCCGTATTCACGGCGACTATCACCTCGGTCAGGTGCTCTTTACCGGCAAGGACTTTGTGATTATTGATTTCGAGGGAGAGCCCTCCCGTCCTCTTTCCGAGCGCAAAATCAAACGATCGGTCTTCCGCGATATTTCAGGGATGCTTCGTTCCTTCGACTACGCAGCCTTCAGCGGGTTGCAGCAGGGCAACTCAGTCATTCGTCCTGAAGAGCGGCTTGCCCTTGAGCCCTGGGCCGATCGTTGGAGTTTTTATGTGGGGCAGCACTTTATCGACACCTATTTCGCGAAGACAAGAGGCAGCGATATTGTTCCGGCTGAACCGAAACAGCGGGAGCATCTGATGCGTGCCTATTTGATGAACAAGGCGGTCTATGAGCTTAATTACGAGCTGAACAACCGGCCTGACTGGGCCTCCATACCGCTCAGGGGCATTTTGAAGATTCTGGAGTCTTGACCCAGAGCATACAATCGTCGGTGCGCGGGAAGTATCTGCTTCGTTTACCCGCGCACCCCGGTCCGGCCCCGCTTCTTGCGGGGTTTCACGGTTTCGGCCAGACCGCCGAAGATGAGTTTCGTCTGCTTTGTGCCATTCCCGGTTCAGAGAGCTGGTTTTGCTGCGCCATTGAGGCGTTGCACTCCGTCTGCACCACGGCAGGCAATCCTGGAGCCAGTTGGATGAGCAGCCATGACCGAGAGCATCAGATCGAAGAGAATGTGCATTATGTTGATGGAGTTATTGAGCGCATCAAGGCTCTGTATGAGGTGAATGAGCGCCTCTGTTTTCACGGCTATTCGCAGGGTACCGGGATGGCTGCACGTGCGGCCCTGCTTGGCCGTCATCGTTCAGAGTGGCTCATGCTCCTTGGTGGCGACATTCCTCCGGAACTCTCCGTCAGTGACCGTATGGGCAGGGTGCACCTTGCTCGTGGCAGCCGTGACCGGCTTTACTCCAGGGAGCGCTATGAGCGGGATGCTGCAAGGCTTCATGAGGGTGCAGTTCCTGTTGTTGTCAGTGAGTTCATGGGTGGTCACCGTGTCAATGAAGCGTATCTGAAAGCTGCGGGGGAGTTTCTGGAAGGAGAGCTATCTGCCCTTCGCCTTGTTCCATAGCAGGTCGAGTTCCTCGGGGGTGTATTCTTGCCAGTTGCGCTCTGATGCCTGTACGCTCTCTTCAATGTGGCGAAAGCGACCCATGAACTTGTTGGTGGCTTTGCGGAGAGCATCTTCGGGGTTGGTTCCGATGAAGCGGCTGTAGTTGACAAGGGTGAAGAGCAGGTCGCCGAACTCCTCCTCCTGTTCCTCTTTGCTGACGGCCTCTTTCAGCTCCCTGACCTCTTCGGCAAGTTTGTCGAGCACCCCGTCATCGCTTGGCCAGTCGAAGCCGACACCGGCAACCTTTTTTTGTACACGGTAGGCGCGCAGAAGCTCCGACATTGCATTTGGCACCCCGTCGAGCATACTCTTGCGCCCCTCCTTGAGCTTGAGGCTCTCCCAGTTTTGCAGCACCACCTCTTCTGTTTCGGCAATAACCTCGCCGAAAACATGCGGATGGCGGCTGATGAGTTTGTGGCAGAGCGCATCAAAAACCTCGCCAAAGGAGAAGCTTCCGCGCTCTTCGCCGAGGAGTACCTGAAACGAGAGATGCAGAAAGAGGTCGCCACACTCTTTTTTCAGCTCGCTCTCATCCTGCTGGTCGATGGCGTGGATCAGTTCGTAGCTCTCTTCGAGCAGCAGGTGGGCCAGCGACTCGGGGGTCTGCTTCCGATCCCAGGGGCACTCTTTTCGTAGCATTTTGACAAGCTCCAGGGTGCGCTGGAATTGTTCCAAAAGGGTTCTCTCCCGCTCTGCCACAATATCGGCCTTTATCTGTTCGATTGTCCTCTGCTCTTCCATCGCTTCATTTTTTTTCCTGGGTTTCGACTTCCACCTGTGGCTGAAGTTACGCTTTCTTGCCGCTATTTCCGTATACTTGCCGAAAGGGTTCATGAAACTGAACCATACCAATAGTGATTATCGAGGAGCCATGACCACGTCCATCATGAAGCCAGAAGAGGGATACCCGATTGCAGCCATTGCCACACCGGTTGGCGTTGGTGCCCTTGCGGTTGTCCGTATCAGTGGCAAAGGAGTTTTTGAAATTGCCCAGGGAGTGTTTCGCAAAAAAAACAACCAGCCCTTCCGCTTTGCACAATCGAAAGGGTTCAGGGCCCATTTTGGTACCGTGCACGACAGCGAAGGGCTCATTGACGAGGTGGTCGCTCTTGTGTTTCGTGCACCGAACTCGTTCACGAAGGAGGATATGGTTGAGTTCAGTTGCCACGGCGGGCCGGTTGTGGTGAAGCATATCCTCAAGGTGCTGCTCGACGGGGGATGCAGGCTGGCTGAGCCGGGAGAGTTTACCCGGCGGGCCTTTCTCAACGGTCGCATAGACCTCTTGCAGGCTGAGGCGATTGGCGAAATGATCCACGCCCGTTCGGAATCGGCTTTTCGTACTGCGGTGACACAGATGCAGGGCTCACTTTCCATCCGGCTTGATGCCATGCGGCGTGCGCTTCTCCGATCATGTGCCCTCCTCGAGCTTGAACTCGACTTCAGTGAAGAGGAGGTTGAGTTCCAGAGCCGCTCCCAATTGCAGCAAGAACTCCGGGAGATGCAGGAGGAGTTGCGCCGCCTTGTTGACTCCTACCAGCATGGCAGGATACTGAAAGAGGGCGTTGCAACCGTTATTGCCGGAAAGCCAAACGCCGGTAAATCAACCCTGCTCAATGCGCTGCTTGGCGAAGAGCGCTCCATTGTGAGCCATACTCCAGGAACAACCCGTGACTACATCGAAGAGTGCTTTGTTCACGACAAAACTCTCTTTCGCCTCACCGATACTGCCGGACTGCGTGAAGGAGGCGAGGAGATTGAGCACGAGGGGATCCGGCGAAGCTACAGAAAAATTTCAGAAGCAGACCTCATTCTGTACCTTCTCGATATCAGTCTCGATGATTTTTTCGATGAGGTTGCCCCGATTCGTGAGTTTCTTGAGCGCTACAGCAACGCATGCCTGATTGTGGTCGCCAATAAAATTGATCTGACACTCGAAAGCGCTGAACGACTTGAGCAACTGCGAGCAGCGACCGGCTGCGATGTCTGTGCCATAGCCGCCAGCAAGGGTGAAGGGCTTGATCGCCTCAGGCAGTTGATGAGTATTATGGCAGAAGGTTTGCATACACAACAGGAGGCAAGTGTGCTTGTCACCAGCCTGCGTCACTACGAAGCGCTCCGCAATGCATCCTATGCCCTTGCAAATGCACAGGAGTTGATCTGCCGCCATGCCGAAACCGAACTCATCGCCTTCGAGCTTCGTTCAGCCCTCGACTATGTCGGAGAGATTACCGGAAAGGTGGTCAGCGAGGAGATCGTCAACCTCATTTTTGAGCGCTTCTGCATCGGAAAATGATGTTGTCCTGCACGCCGACCGCTCCGGTAGACGTGCAGGGTAAGGCGGTCAGCTCTGCGAGTAGGTGTGGACGCTGTTTGCCGCCGAGGGGAGGTAGTTGACCCCGAACCAGCAGACCAGAAGCACCACAAAGGAGAGGGCCAGGTACCATTGCAGTTTGGCGCGGTCAATCTTGTAGCGCCAGGCGTGCAGGTAGCCAAGGTAGGCGAGCCAGGAGAGGAAGGCCCAGGTCTCTTTGGGATCCCATGTCCAGTAGTGGCCCCACGCCTCTTTTGCCCACAGTGCGCCGAAGATCAGTCCGAAGGAGAGCAGTACAAAGCCAAGCAGTGCCAGATAGTGTGAGACCGATTCGCCGGCACTGTTGTTTTTGTGCCTCATCTGGAGCGAGACGTTGTGCAATGCCGTCACCGATGATGCGGCAAGCAGTACATAGCCCACCAGATAGACGATCACATGTGGTATAAACCAGGGACTCTGCAGGGCAGGCATCAGCGTTTTGTCGAACACTTCGGGATGGAGCATGTTGATGCCGAGAAAAAATGCGGCCAGTGCCATGCAATAGTATTTCAGCCAGCCGATCTTCCAGCGATACTCAACCAGCAGGCCGACGAGTGGAATCAGCGCGGCATACCAGAGCCGGGTTTCGCCGAGTGTTCTGAGCGGCGGACGGTCAAGAAGTAACCAGTAAAAGGTGATAAAGGCACCCATAACCAGCGATCCTCCAAGCGAGAAAACAAAAGCTGGAGCTTGCAGTGCTGGAGTTTTTCTGCCGAAAATGCTCAGCAGGGAGCCAGTCGCCCAGCAGAGCATGGCCACAATGGCGGCGGAAGTAAAGTTAACGGTCATGCGGCCTCCTCTGTTCGTTTAATACCATTCCAGAAAAAGAGAATGTTCCCTGCCATAATCATAAAAAAACCAAGATAGACTGCTGGCAGCCAGGGGTCATGGATAACTTCGATCAGGCTGAGCTTCGACCACCGGCCGGATTTTTGATCGTAACCCATCTGGTAGAGTTTCCACCCCATAAAATTTATCGGATGGTTGACTTCAAGGGTTGCCTTTGATTGATTACCCGTTTCGTCCTGTACCGTTACTTCCGAGCGGAATGCTTTCGGTGAGCCAGGCCTGATGCCAAGCAAAAGTGAGCCAACTTGAGCGTCTTTTGTATCAACAAAGGGACTGCCGGTTGTTATCCACTCTTCGTGCGTTGTTGCGTTGTTGCTGGTAATCCTGATTTTTGCGAAAGGAATTCCTGCTGTGCGGTCTGCCGGTTCGGGAACACCACTCTTTCCGGGAAGCGCAAAGGGTATAAAATCGAGCACGTCAATGTCCACCCCTTTCCATGAGGCCTTGAGGCCCTTGTGAACAAGGATGTTTGTTTTCGAGCGCTCCTCAAAAATTTTTCCGGTATTCGGGTCAAAGAGCAGCAATTGCGGCGGGTACTCCTCAAGTGAAAAATCCTGGAGAAAAACAGAAAAAGGGAGGCTTTGCGGAGTCTCGCTTTCCATTGTGTAACCAAGATTGCTCGTTTTTCCCTCTTCGACCGGCACCACAAGCCGCTGCAGGTCGGGAGCACCAAAAATTCCGCAGGAAAGCGCGATCCAGAAACCCGCATGAAAAAGAATGAACTGAATATTTTTAATTTTGAAGGGTACCAGTTTCCACGAAAGTGAAAGGCCCAGGTTTCCCAGAAAGAGCAGGATGGTGAGTGCAAAAGGCCAGCTTGAAAAAATCTGGTTCAAGCCAAACAGGGCCGGCATTGAGCCTGGTTTAACCGCAGTCTGTGGTACAACGCCTCCAATCAGGGAGAGGAGAGCGATGGCAAAAATAAGGCAGAGGCCAAGCGGAATTCCTCCAAGCCAGTTAACAAATGCGTTGTTCCGGAACGCAACTCCTGCGCTCAGGGACGCAACAGCGAAAGTGCCAAGAAAAAGTGCGTTGTAGGGCAAATGGGTTTGGGGAACACCGATGCCCAAACCGGCATATTGTACAGCAAAACCGGCAATAACGGCGACTGCCGTAAAAAAGGCAGCCTCCCTGAACTCCCAGGGAGACTGAAACAATCGACGAGGGAGATCCACCATAATAGGCTACCTGTAGGAAAAAACTTGTTATGAAAGAGGATGCGAAGAGCAACCGAACCGTGAAACCATTTTTTTCAGAGAACCCGTCACTGCGTGATGGTTATCGTCGTCATTATACCAGAAGCGACCTCTATTCGTTCATCGGCCTGAAAAGTGCAGGAGTGAGAAACTCCACTTGGCCTCCTTCAGGTTCTTAGGAAAAATGAGAAAGCCTCAATTCTGGCGCATAAAATATAAGAGAGCAGAGAGAGTTTCACAAATTTACAATCGTAACCATTTTTTTGTGGATGCATCGAAACCCCTTGTACGCAACGAGTGAAGGGTTTGGGGATTACATTTTTTTCCACTATCTTTCCTTGGTTTGAGCTTGATGAAAAACAGCATCAAACAGGGGTAGTGGTGGTAAATTAAGTGTTGTTCCCCTGTTTTTGCCCTTTTTCTTTTGCGCGGCCGTTCACAATTGTTGGTACACTTATTGTTGCTGCAAATTGTCGTTTTTCATTCGGCAAGCTTTTTTGTTTTTGGGATGGGGCCGTTTTCCCTCACATTGTGCCGTTTTTGAAAAAAAGTTTGAAAATTCAATAAAAATTCAATAAAATCAGGTAGACTGCGTTTTTCGCCCTGTTAATCAATAATGTTTTTTTGTTGGCTAACAACGAAGGGCAGTGTCACCCGGGGATTTGCTTTATGATGCACTTCCTTGTTTTTTTATACCGTTGTTGGCAAAAAAGACAATCAAGACAATCAATCAAACAAAAAACATGGAGTAGTCGGCTTATGAAAAAAACAACATTCGCAAGTATTGTCTCTGCCTGTATGGTTCCGGCACTGTTCTGGAGCACAGAGGGATCTGCAATACCATCCTGGGCAAGAAAGTATCAAGTATCATGTTACATGTGTCACTCCGGCATGCCGCAGAGAAACGCAGTTGGTGAAGCCTTTAAAAATAATGGCTACCGTATGCCTGCCAACGCTGAAGAGGCATTTTCCAAGCAGAAGAACGTCAAGATTGGCACGGCTGACTGGGCGAAAGGTGTTCATGCTCCTGTAGAGGGCTCTTTTCCGCAATTTGATCCATTGAGCATCATTCTTTCCGGCAATCCTATCCGCTATGCCGAGTCGTCAAAAACCTATCTTGGTGCGACCGCCGCAAAAGAGGAACTGATTTTCAATGCACCAAATTCCGCTGCGCTCTTTTTTGGCGCAACCATTGGTGACCACATCTCTGTTTTTGGTGATGTTGCCGGATTTGGCGGTGGCGCTGTAGAATCAGATAGCGACTCAGATATTGATCCAGGAAAAACCACGACAACTGTTAACGGCAGTTTTGATACGCAGGTTTCATGCAACATCAGGGCGGTCTATCAGTTCTCTCCCGGTTTTCTCCTTGCTCTCGGTAACAGCTACAGCCAGGGCGGCAATTCGGGCTGGAATGGCTATGGCGCGGGTGGTGTTGCCAACGTTTGCAACGTCCTTCCTGCACCAGGTACCTATGTTGAGCTGAACTTCACCAGAGGAGAAGTCGGTGGTTACTCAATCGTTGCAGGTGCCAGCATGGCCGCCAAGACGACCACTCCTATCGTCAACACAGAGAATAAACTTGATGATATTCTCTACCTTCGTGGAAAGGTAAAGCTCTTTGGCGCAGGTTTGCTCAGCGGTGCCAATGGCGAATTTGGCAACCAGTATAATGGCCTTGATAATCAGGTAGTGCTTGGTGCCGGACTTTCTTACTCCAAGAATAATACTCCAGGCGTAAAGGACAGCAAAACAGGTATCACTCCGGTAACGGGTTTTACAGGGAACTATATCGGTGAGACGCTTGTCTATGGTGGCGATGTACAGGGTGTCTATAATGACATCCTCGTTGGTGCTGCATACAGCCGTGACCGTGACCTGAAGCTCGACAACTACAGGGTTGAGGCTGGCTACTTTGTCTATCCCTGGCTCTTTGCAAAGGTTGCCTATGCGGATGTCTCGAATGCGTCCAAAATAGCATCAAGTCCTTATGACGTGCATCAGCCAACCCTTGCTCCTTCGGTTGCCTGGTACATTGCTCCAAACGTTTCGCTGACCACGACCTACACGCACTTCCTGAAAGAGCGCCTTGTCAGTGCAACTACCGGCAATACGCAGCAGGATACCGTTGTTTTGGGCATCAGGGCTGGTTTCTGATCACCTGTTGATCCGGCTCTCCTGATTTTTTGGGAAAGTCTGTTTGTTTAAGAGAGGCGTGTTCATTGTGTATGGACATGCCTCTTTTTTTTATCGTTGTCTTTATCGTTATCATTTTTTAAGTGAATTTTAAGCATCGGCTAATAGCGTTTTAAGGTTTTATTGCGTAACATCAACGTTGAGCATAAAGGCGGTGATGCCTGCAAGCGTTATGGCATGCTGCGATAATTGGTTCCGCTGGCACCTTTCTTAACCAAACCCTACAAACTATGGTAATTTTTTCGAGGAAAACATTCAGAACAGTTCTCTTTGCCTCCCTTTTGTGTTTGAGTTGCAACGGCACCTCTTATGCGCTTGATGCTGGAAGCAAGGCGCCCGATTTCAGCCTGCCCGGAGCGCAGGGTACGGTGGAACTTTCGAGTACGGCAGGCTCGGTTGTCTATGTTGATTTTTGGGCATCCTGGTGTGGACCCTGCAAGCAGTCATTCGGGTGGATGAACGCCATGCAGGATAAATACAGGGCGAAGGGGCTGAAAATTATCGGTGTCAATGTTGATGGCAAAACCGAGGATGCCAAAAAATTTCTGCTGCAGACTCCGGCTCACTTTACGGTCGCTTTTGATGCAAAAGGTGTGACACCAAAAAATTATGGGGTCAAGGGTATGCCGACCAGTTTTCTGGTAGGACGTGATGGCAAAATCATCGTTCAGCATCAAGGCTTTAAAGAGGCTGATCGTGAACAACTTGAAAAACAGATCAACGCTGCACTGGAGGCAAAAAAATGAAAAAAAATGTATTGCTGAAATCTGGTTATGCTCTTCTGTTGCTGATGCTTGCATTGTCTGGCTGCTCAATCGGTCCGGCTGTTCAGCCGTGGGAAAAAGAGACCCTCGCCAAGCCTGAGATGACCTTTGAGGGCGATCCGCTTGACAACAAGTACACTGAGCATATCTATAGCAGCAAAGAGGCCGCTTCCGGCGGTGCCGGGGTAGGCGGTGGCGGCTGCGGTTGCAATTAACCTGAATTTTAATTTTCATGATACTCCTATGAAATCACTCCCGACAAAAAAAAATCATCTGCTCGGCGCGGCCCTTGTTGCTGCTGCCATGGCACTGCCCGTCTCCAATGCAGCATTTGCAGACGCGGCACCGGAACGCGGCATTGTTGCCTTTAAATACATTAATTACGAAGATAGTCAGCCCGGTGTGGAGCGGATGGATATCGATGCCTATACGGTTTCGGTTATGGCCCCCATAGCTGGCACGTGGTCGATCAGCACCTCCTATACCTACGATTCAGTTACCGGTGCCTCGCCGCATTTTCACTCTTATCTTGAGCCGCCCGCACCCGACGGGACATCAGGCGCTTCAAAAATCAGGGAGCAGCGTTATTCCGGCGATCTGAGCGTTACCCGTTATCTGTCGAAAGGGAGTGTGACCGCTGGCACCAGCTATTCCTCGGAAAACGACTACATTTCGCGTGGTTATTCTGCCCAGGGAAGCATTTCGACCGAGGACAAGAATACAACCTTTACCTTTGGCGGGAGCTATACCACGGATACGATCAACTCAAGCAATTCTATTGCCCAAAATATGGCAAAAAGAACTGTTGCGGGGCTGGTAGGCGTGACACAGGTCTTGACCAAGCAGGATATTGTACAGGTGAACCTTGGCTATTCAAGGGGCAAAGGCTATTTCAATGATCCCTACAAGTGGCTGGAACGGAGACCGGACAGGAAGGAGAGCAAAACGGTGATGACCCGCTGGAACCACCATTTTGATGGCATTGATGGCACGAGCCATCTTTCGTATCGCTATTATACCGACACCTTCGGTATCAGGGCGCATACGTTTGGGCTGGAATATCTTCAGTCGCTGCCGAATGATTGGACGGTGACTCCTTCGGTGCGCTTCTCTTCCCAGACAGCAGCCGACTTTTATTGCCCGACAAACCCTGCTGAAGATCCGTCCAGTCCTCCTGTTGAGGCTGAAGACCTTTATAGTGCCGGGTCATATCTCTCTTTGGATCAGCGGCTCTCATCCTACGGAGCGCTCACGCTTGGCATCAAGGTGTCGAAGCGGATTGCAAAAGAGTGGCTGGTTGATGTGAAGTATGAAAATTATGAGCAGCGCGCAGGCTGGAGCATGACTGGCGGCGGCGATCCGGGACTTGCACCATTCAGTGCCTCGTTTTTCCAGGTTGGCCTTTCACGGGAGTTCTGACTTTCGTAAGGCGTTACATCATCCATGTAAGCCACCCGATCCCTGCAAGTGGGTCGGGTGGCTTGTTTTTTTTAGGCAAAATTTAAGATTCCATTAATAATACTTTAAGGTCAATGGGGCTATTATGGGGAAGTTTTTATTGTTTTATGGTGCTGTATTGCTTTTTTAAAGATGTTTTCTTTCGAAAGCTCCGTCATGCCACCAGCTTGTTCAGAATCAGATATGTGTCAATAAATTAATAAAAAAGGAGAGGGCATAATGGCGACTACTTATTCCTTGCCAGGATTAGCCGGAAATCAGAATTATACGTTAGCCTCTTTTAACGGTAGTCAACCGGGAAGTGGCAATACCTATATTTGGGATGGGGGGGCAGGAACTGACAAACTGACCCTCGGTAGCAGTGGAGGCAGTTATCTGGGGAATTATCCCAGAGCAAATTTCACCATCAATCCTGTTAATTCCAGTGGATTTATTGTGGTGACCGGAGCAAGCAGCTCGAAAAATACCCAGTTAACGCTCAATCTTAAAAGTGTTGAGACTCTGGTTTTTGCTAATAACGTGCAGGAAACACTTGTTTACAACGCCAACAATGCGCCCGCCGGTGCTGTAACGATCTCCGGGACAGCGATTCAGGGGGCGCAACTCACTGCAACAAACAACCTCGCTGATGCTGACGGTCTTGGGCCGATCACTTACCAGTGGTATGCTGCCGGTACGGCTATTGCCGGAGCGACAGCAAGCACCTTGACATTAGCCGAGGCGCAGGTAGGCAAAGCTATTACGGTAAAAGCGAACTACACCGATTTGCTGGGTAATGCCGAGAGCGTGAGCAGTGGTTCGACGGCTGCGGTGCTTAATCTCAATGATTTTCCAACAGGGGCAGTGACGATCAGCGGAACCGCCTCTACTGGCCAGACCCTTACAGCGAGCAATACGCTTGCGGATGCGGATGGACTTGGTGTTATCAGTTACCAGTGGAATGCTGCCGGAGCGGCTATTGCCGGAGCAACAGGGAACACCTATCTCTTGACGCCAGCCGAGGCTGACAAGAGTATCACGGTGACAGCAAGTTACACTGATGGTCATGGTACTCGGGAGAGTGTGACCAGTTTGGCTACAGGGACAGTTTTTACTAACCATGCTCCTACCGGTGTGGTGACGATTGCCGGTACAGCGACCCAGAACCAGTTGCTCACGGCAAGTCATACGCTGGCGGATGTGGACGGGCTTGGAACGATCAGCTACCAGTGGTATGCAGGCGGTACAGCTATTGCCGGAGCAACGGCAAACACGTTAACGTTAGCCGAGGCGCAGGTGGGCAAAGCCATTACGGTAAAAGCAAACTACACCGACGGTCACGGTACTGCCGAGAGTGTGGGCAGCAGTCCTACGACTGCGGTGGTCAATGTTAATGATCTTCCAACAGGGTCGGTGACGATCAGCGGCACAGCAACGCAATACCATCAACTTGCAGCAGTTACCACTGCGTTGGCGGATGCGGATGGACTTGGTACATTCAGTTACCAGTGGTTTGCTGACCATACGGCTATCACCGGTGCCACTGCAGGCACCCTGACATTGGCAGGTGCACAGATTGGCAAGCTTGTTACCGTGGCGGTGAACTATACCGATGGTCATGGAACTGCCGAGAGCGTGACCAGTGCGGCCACGACAGCCGTTGTCACGGACACCATTGCGCCAACAATCACCACGTTCACGCCTGCCGATGGAGCTACCGCTGTTGCCGTTGGAAGCAATCTTGTGGTGAACTTCGACGAAGCGATTCAGAACGGTACCGGTTTGATTGAAATTCACAGCGGGACAGCAACAGGAGCGCTTGTCGCAAGCTACGATGCCGCGACGAGCACAAACCTCACCATATCGGGTAGTACGCTGACCATCAATCCGACGGCTGACCTTGCACCCGGTACGCATTATTTTGTGCTGCTTCCGGATGGTTCGGTCAGTGATCTTGCCGGAAATCACTTTGCGGGAAGCTCGATCTATGACTTTACGACTGTGGCTGCGGCAGGTGCCGATCCCTATGCCGCAAGCAGTGGTGGGGGCGGTGGTGCCGGAATTGCGTTGGCAGGGGCTGGTGCACTCGGTCTTCTTTCGTGGGCACTCTTTTTTTAAGTAACAAAAGGGTTGGATAATGGAGATTTATCGTTTTGGATTTGATGCCATGGGAGGCGGTGGTGAAGTTGTCCTTGCGTCGAAGAGCAAAAACGAGGGGCATGCCATAGCCAACCTGGTTCTTGAAGAGGTGGCGAGAATAGAGTACAAATATTCCCGCTACCGGCCCGAGAGCATTATTTCCCGTGTCAATGCTGCCGCTGGCGGCGACTTTGTTGCCTGTGATGAGGAGACCTCGTCATTGTTCAACTACGCTGATACCCTTTATGAAAACAGCGATGGCTTGTTTGATATGACGTCGGGGGTTTTGCGTCACGCCTGGGATTTCAGCAAGGCTCTTTTGCCTGAACCGGCAAAACTTTCCGGCCTGCTTGCTCTTGTCGGGTGGAATCGGGTGGAGCGGCAGGGCAATGCCATTCGTCTGCCTCTGGCAGGTATGGAGATTGATTTTGGGGGTATTGGCAAGGAGTATGCTGCTGACCGGGCTGCGGCAGTTGTTGCTGATCAGGGGGTGACGCATGGTTATGTGAATTTGGCGGGTGACATACGGCTTGTTGGCCCCAAACCTGACGGTACACCCTGGATTATAGGAATTCAGGATCCGCGTCATAAAGAGCTGATGATTGCTTCGATTCCACTCCACTGTGGAGCGTTGGCGACAAGCGGTGACTATGAGCGCTTTTTTGAAGTGGATGGCAATCGCTACTGCCACATTCTTCATCCCGGGACAGGCTATCCGGTGACCTATTGGCGATCAGTAACGGTTGTTGCTCCTTTGGCCATTACTGCCGGAAGTTGCACAACCATAGCAATGTTGAAAGGGGCGGATGCGTTGGCCTTTCTGGACGAAACGGGAATGGGATACCTGGCGGTAGACCATTGTGGAAAGATATATCATAAAAACACATAGTACAGTATTCGGCGTTAATCAATAACTATTGCTCCTTATGCGAACAACAACCATGAATTCGCCTGTTGTCAAGCGTGTGACAGCTCTTTTTGCTCTCTTCCTGCTCCTCTGCCTCAGGGTGAGCAGTGTTTTTGCTGCTGATTTTCTTGATCCCCAGCAGGCGTTCAAGCTCACTGCCGAGCTGAACAATTCCCGGACGCTGGTGTTGCAATGGGAGATTGCCAAAGGGTACAAGCTCTATCGCGACAAGGTTACGGTCGGTGTCGAAAGCGGCAAGGCTGAGCTGAAGACTCCTCTTTTGCCAAAAGGGATCACGATAACCGATCCTTCAACCAATGAGAAAATAGCCATCTATCATGACCGCCTGAATGTTGCCGTGCCTCTTGTCAAGGCTGACGCGCCATTTATGCTGAGTGTTGTCTATCAGGGATGCGCCGAGGATGGTCTCTGTTATCCGCCAATCACCAGGCTTTTCAAGGTTGACCCGTCCAGGCCTGGTTTGCTGACGGCGGAGGGTGAGCAGGCAGAAGTTCCTCCTCCTGCGAGCAATGGTGCTGTTGTAGCCGAAAAGCCGGCACCAGAAGCTCCTTTGGCCGTTGCTGGCGCGACACCCGCGAAAGCGGCTGCAGCAGACAATGATCTCTCTCTGGCAACGGCCACCCTTGCCGGTGGAAGTTTGTGGAAAATTGCCCTT
>SESA01000908.1_pt1 | contig 16849 bp, 11 predicted proteins | sample 3171451 | NCBI WGS metagenome assembly SESA01 (sample SAMN06051862, study PRJNA518727) | freshwater metagenome | biome: subpolar coniferous forest; feature: holomictic lake; material: water; isolation source: holomictic Lake 227, 8 m depth | place: Canada: near Kenora, Ontario | collected...
CGCCTCCTCTTGAAAAGAAATTGATAAGGGCGGCAATATTGCCCGATGCCAGGCATTCTGACCATTGTCCGACTTTGCTGGAGGTTGACTTCTGAAACTTTCGCGGCGCCTCATCCGCAGTCATTAGAAATTCACTGAATACAGGAACTGGAACCCCCAGCTGTTGTTTGTTGGGAAATACATCGGGCGAACCCCTAATTCAAACGGATAGACAAACCTGAGCAAATGCAGTTCGGCTGTAAGTTCCGACCCTATCGTCTGGTAGAGGTCAGGAAGGTTCCAGTCAATCGTATTGGTATTGTCGCCCATTGCCTGGTCGAAGAAAAGGTTCAGCTTGAATCTCTTGAAGTACAGCAAGCCTCCTACACTCCAGTCGGGCCTCAGGAAAGGAAATTTATAGTTAGCCGAAAAACTGATCAGGTGGTTGTTGTACCCGTTCGTGTATCCCCTTGGATAAGGTACCAGCTCCGAATAACTGTAACCGTATACGGTGTTTTCATCTCTCTGCTGGTACCCCCCATACAGCCAGATCCCGTGATGCCTGAGAATACCGGGGAAGTAGAAATTCGTCTGAACCGCCCATATCGAGCCAAGATTTGAATCCCCGAAAGGAGAATCCGAATAAGTCATCTCTATGTTCTGCCCCCATTGGGGATACATGTCCTGGTAATTCGACCGAAGGTACTGGCTGTAGCTTAAATCGTATGTCAGAGTGTTGATCCAGCCTTTCGTAAAGACCTCAGGCGTAGAGTTGTTATGAAACACATCGGTGAGTGTTGCATTTACCGATGGGGTCAGGGTTCTATACCAGATCCCTTTCGTAAAGTTCAGGGGAACCGATATGGTCAGCCCCATGCTAAGCTCATTCCATGTAAACCGGTTCAGGGTAGCCGACGACTGGCTTGTATAGTAGTATCCAACCTTATTCCCGTAAGAAACATTCAGGTCAAATAACGGGAAAAGCCCCTGGTAACTGAAATTCAGGTAAAACTTTCCCGTACCTTCATTGTAATTCCAGTCATATCCGGCGCTGGCAAACGCGGTACTTAAAATATTCTGCGAAAGGGCCATTATCCCCGGATGAATACTCAGGTTCGTTGCACTTAATGAAACCGGTGCCCATGAATGTATATTGAACAGATGCCCGATTTTCGAGTACTTTTTTGAGGTAGACTGCGGATGGCTGATCCCGGCTGTATCCTGCCCGGTGGACTTGTCGAGCAGCATCCTGAATAGGCCTTCTTTAGCAAGTGAATCCTGGAGGTTGGTCTTTTCCTGTAAGGAGAGGAAATCGGCAAGTTTAAAGGAATAATCCTTTACATCGCCCAGTGGGATCCATGAAGAAGTGTCAATCGGTGCTTCGGAGAACATGAGCCCGTCGCTGGTATAATCTGAATAGATCAGTTTGGTATTACAGGAATTGAAATCAGGGTCATACGCCCCGAAATTTGCAGAACTTACCTGGAAAATCTTGTTTGTGAGAGTGTCAAGAGCAAACAGGTTTTCTATACCGGTATAATCAGCAGAATAAATAATGTAATTCTTAACCATATGAGATGGCCCGTCAATTCCTGTAAAGGTGAACGGCAGTTCATACCGTTCGCTTCCGTTTTCAGTGTTACAGATAGCGATGGTTTTCCCTTTCTCATTCATGTAAAGATAAACCAACTGCTTATCATCGTCGGTGAAGTCGGGTGACTGAAAGGTGGCGCTTCCCGGGGCTTTTTTCGAGAATATCACCTTCCCGTCGGAGATACGGAGGACCTCAAGAAAGGATTCACCCTTCTCACTGATCTTTACAGCAACGACCAGTTTGCCGTTATGCGAAAGCACCGGGGCAAAATATCTTGACCTTCTCGTAAGGTGGTGGATTTTCCTGCTCTGGAAGTCATACATTTTGATGACCGAAAAATTCCTGTTGGCCCACCTGATATCGGGTTCATATTCAGCCCAAACGATCAGGCTGTCAGAGATGGAATTACTTCCGTCCTGGAAAGCGCCGATCCTGAAAAGGTTCTTTTCCTGTCCATTGCGTTTAATGATTACAAACCTGCCGACATCCTCATTACTTGTACGTTCGCAGATGAACGTGCTGTCATTCAGATGCATAGGATGAGTGTACGTCGTATAATTCCTGGGATTTCTTACGGGGATGATCACTGAAGGCGTTTTAGGTGTTTTGCGATCCTGCTCCTTCCAGATGCTGTCAAGCTCAAGCAGGGATTTTCTGTACCATTTGACTTTCGACATCCCCGTTGTTCGTTTGATCCCGTCGGCCAGGGGGACGATCATGAAAGGGTATTTTGCAACATGGTCGAGGCTGTAATTCCATAGTCCGGGTCCGTAATTCTTCCGGCCCATTCCAACCAGGTAATATCCAAGCTCGTATGCATCAGGAGTAAATGTTTTGTAAGAGCCGAGGGTAGCCAGGTTGAAGTTGTATATCCCTTTTTCAAGTAACTGGGCCCTTAGGAATCCCTCAAACCATCCGACACGTCCCCTCCCGGTTTTTGTGAGTGCGGTTTCTGTCACTGTTGCGTCGCCTTCGAGGAACCAGGTCGGGACAAAGGCTCCGAGTATTCCTCCTGTGGCCTGCTCGCCGAACACATAATAAAGAGCCCTGGTAAATCCCTTGTTCATTTTGTTGATCTGCAAGGCATGACGGTATTCATGGATTGCAAGCTGCTCAAGCCATTCCTCGGCATATGCATCAGGGTCGGGGGTTGGATAAAGTTCTATTCGTTTGGGCGCCCATACCGTCACACCATTCGCGAGGCTGGATGCGTTGTGGAGAAGGATCGGGATACGCGGTTGTTTGGCATTCAGGGTGTAGGTTTCAGCTTTCCAGATCCTGTCGAATATATTTGCCAGATACTGTCCGTGGGTCTCATAATAATCAGGATAAATGATCTTGAAATTCCCGGCTTTGATCTGCTTCCAGCGGATTGAAGCAGGATCCTGCCCGGTAGAAAAATACTGTGCATTCAGGAAAAACGGACAACTGCAGAGGATAAGTTTAAACAGGATGCAGCGGAAGGCCCGTATGAGTCCCGGGTTTTGCATTTTAGAAATATCTTGTTGTCTGAAGGTAGGCCTGAACATATTCGGTGATCCCTTCTTCGAGGGAAGTGAATGGTTTTGAATAGCCGGTTTTCAGTAGTTTTTCCATCCTGGCCTCTGTAAAATACTGGTATTTGTCACGAATATCGGCAGGAGTGTCGATGAATTCAATATTGGGGACCAGTCCCTGGGCAGTGAAGACTGCTTTTGCCAGGTCGAGGAAGCTACGGGCTTTACCGGTTCCCAGATTATATATACCTGATGAGTTGCGGTGTTCATACATGAAATAAAGCACATCAACCACATCTTTCACATAGATGAAATCACGGAGCTGCTTCCCATCCTGGTAATCGGGTCGGTGGGACCTGAACAGCTTCACTTTGCCGCCTGTTTTTATCTGGTTATAGGCATGCATAACCACCGATGCCATCCGCCCTTTATGATATTCGTTCGGACCGAAAACATTGAAAAATTTCACCCCATACCATACCGGGGGAGTGAGGGTTTGCTGAAGTACCCATTTATCGAATTCATTTTTTGAAACTCCATAGGGGTTCAGGGGCTGCAGCTTTAGAATAAGCGCATGGCTGTCGTCGTAGCCAAGGGACCCGTCGCCATAGGTGGCAGCCGAAGATGCGTAAACCAGGGGAATTTCATGCGTACAGCAAAATGCCCAAAGCTTTTTACTGTAACCGATATTGAGTTCCTCAAACACCGACATATTGAATTCGGTTGTGTCGGTGCGGGCTCCGACATGAAATACAAATTCGATTTCCTTTGACCGGGACTGCATCCAGTCAAAGAGATCCATCCTTCCGACTTTTTCGCGGAACACCTTTCGGGTAAAATTATTACGCTTATCCGCCCTCGAAAAATCATCCGCAATCACGATGTCCCTGATCCCTTTGTTGTTCAGCTTACCAACAAGGCAACTGCCGATAAATCCCGCGGCACCCGTTACTATTATCATATTTCAAACCTTAAAGTTTTCACTAAACTGTGTCACGTGATTCGTGAGCTGTGATTCGTAACTCGTCACTCGTAATTCGTCACTTGTTTCATGTCCAAAATCGTATGATATCCTCGATTCCTTCCCTTTCCTTCAGCCTGACGAAAGACTCCCCATCATTGTAATAGCCCAGGATACCTGGAGCATACCTGCTATTGTACCTTGACCACATTGAGAAGGTATAACCTCCCGAATCATGAACGACGATATAATCCCCTTCATTAACATCGGGGAGGCTCACCCCTTTTGCAAGGATGTCACCTGCAAAACAAAGCGGCCCGGCGAGGTTCCATGGTTTTGCGGAATTCCCAGTTTTGATGTTCCCATGCTTATCAAGAACGGTATATTCATGTTGCCAGTCGCGTGGATTCAGACATTCTCGAACAAAGAGGTCGGCACCTACATGGATCATGGCAGTATTGACTTCGGGGTCATGTTTAACATATTCGACCCTGCTGATGGCCCACCCTGAGTTGGTATATGTCCAGCGGCCGAATTCGGTGATGAGCCTCGTTGATGGTTGTTGGTTGTTGGCTGCTGGTTTTTGGTTACTGGTGAAAAGTAGTGGAGCCCTTAGTTTCAGGGCCTCAACATAGTCTTCCATCAGTACCGGGGTCTTATTGCGGAAATAGGAAACAGGCAGTCCTCCACCGATGTCGAAAGTTGTGATTTGGGCAAATCCTTTGTCCTTCAGAGTGAGGTTGTTGATCTCAAGCATAAGGTCATAAAGCCTGCCAACTCCTTCGGCAAGCATATCAAGGGAACATCCCTGTGAACCTACATGAAGATGGAGGCCGGTAAGGAAGTCATTTTCAATGAATGCCGTTATCAGTTCCTTTCTTTTGTATTTAAGAGGCACTCCGAATTTTGAGTATTCTCCTGCAACACTTGATTCACTGATCGTACCTTCCCCAATCTGCGGATTAATACGTATTCCGATAGTACTGGCTGATTTAATTATTTGACCGTTTCGCCAATTATTCTCAGAATTGCGTATTTCATCGGGGTTCAATGCGGCTTCGACTAACTCAATTTCTTTTTTTACCCTTTCGAGTTCCGTAAAATTATCCAGGTTCAGGTGAACGCCTTCGTTGATCGCAAATTTTATTTCGGCCCTGGTTTTAACAGGAGAGTCATACACTATCATCGATGGCTTGAAACCCAGGTGAAGCGCAAATTTCACCTCGCCTGAGGAGGCAGCTTCAACCCCGCAGCCCAGGTCCCTGGTGAGGTTCATGATATCTGCCAGCGGACAAGCTTTTACCGCCAGTCCGTGAAGAGTCCCGTCGGGGAAGCATCTCTTCAGGTAATTTACCCTTTCGCTCAGAAATCCAAGATCATAAAAGATCAATGCGCTGTCTTCCTCACTCACAAGGCCGTTCCTCAATGCATTCTTAAATGCGGAGGATATAGCTGATGCTGAAAGATTTTCCATATAGTAAATTTAGGAAATTAACTTCTTTTCCCTGGCGGTCTCAACAAGTTTTGAGATGGCATCTTTCCCCTCCTGCCCGAGGCTGAGAGTAAAGTCATTCACATATAGTGCGATATGCTTCATCATGACTTCCTCGCTCATCTCCTGAGCGTTTGCTTTAACAAAAGGCATTGCCCCGGTCCCGTTCCTCATAGCATATTCTACGCTGCGGTGCATGATCCTGTTTAGTTTGCCTATGATTTCGTATCCCAGGCTCTTTCGGGCTATGATTCCTCCAAGGGGTATGGGTGATTTCGTCAGACTTTCCCAGAACTCACCCAGGTCGAGCAACTTTACAAGGCCTTTTTCACCGTATGTGAACCTGTTTTCATGTATGATAACACCTGCATCCACAATCCCGTTTATCAGGGAGTCTTCGATACTGCTGAACAGCATGAACCGTTTCAACCGGGCTTCGGGGAATGCAAACCTGAAGAGCAGGTGGGCCGTGGTATATTCCCCGGGAATGGCAATAGTATGAAAGGGGATATCCTGATTGTCGATTTCCTTTTTTGCGATGAGAAGTGGCCCGTTACCTTTGCCAAGGGCGCTGCCGCTATGCAGCAGGACGTAAGATTGCAGCAGGTATAAATATGCATGATAGCTCACCTTGATCATATCGGCCTGCCCTTTTAAAGCTAGTTGGTTCAGGGTTTCAACGTCCTCCATCACGAAATCGAAATCAAGTCCTTCCAGGTCTATCTTTTTGTGAACCAGGGCATCAAAAATAAAAGTGTCATTCGGACAGGGGGAGAATGCAAGTCGTATCATCACAGGTTGATTTTTACCCGGGCGAGTTCATTGAGAAGCTGTTCCAGGGTTTTATCCAGATTTTGAACGGCCAGGGGAATATTCCAATGCGATTTGTCCCTTTCAGCCACATAATTTGAAACCGATCTTATCTCAATGAACGGAACCCCTTCACTCATGCATGCATAAAAGAAAGCAGCCCCTTCCATGCTTTCGAGATCAGCTTTGTATATCTGCTTCAAGGTATTTATTGTGTCGGAATGGGTATAGATCATATTTACAGTAACACCTTTTGCTTCCGGAAGTTTTTGCAGGATTTCCGATACCGGCATGTTCCTGTTAACCAGCCATCCGCCCTCATAGGGAAATGAATCAGGATCCTGCAGGCCGAGATCATAAAGTGAGAGATAATTTTCCTCATCTTCCACACCGAGAAGGCCGAATATCTCGGAGGTGACCTGGTACACCTTTCCGATGCGGGTTTCAGGCGCATATGCCCCTGCAATACCGACGTTCATTGCAAGATCATACTTCTGCCTGTTCAGCTGCCTGCCCAGGTGATATGCGGTATGTGTCATGCCGACACCAGTAACCAGGAGGTCGATCAGGTGCTTTTTGTATTCATAATGCTGAAGGATTTCGTTCTCAGTTCCTTTAAATGAAAGTTTCAGCAGCAGTGGCCGAACTTCGGCAATGGTTGCAGTTACGATGAGAATTTTCATATAAAGAAAATATTTTGCTTCATTGCAAATATCTCAATTTAATCCCAATTCCCGTGAACCTAACAGGATAATTCTTAGCTTTGTGAGTTCAAAACAAGAGATTTATTTAAATTAACGAAACGACCGCTATGACTGAAAAAGTACAAAAGATTCTGAGCGAATCGAAGGGAGCACGATGGACAGCCCTCGCCCTGATTTCGCTGACCATGCTTTCTGCCTATTATTTTGTGGATATGATTGCCCCGCTTGAGTCCCTCCTGGAATTAAAACCCTATGCCTGGACACCAAGTAATTATGGTTTTTTCTCCGGTTCCGAATACATGCTTAATGTGCTTGGTTTTCTTATTGTTTCAGGAATTATCCTTGATAAAATGGGTATTCGTTTTACAGGCCTTCTTGCAACAATTGTTATGCTTGGCGGCGGCCTGATAAAATTGTATGCCTTAACACCGTATTTTGCTGATGGTGGTTTCGGACATTCTTTTTTTAGTTCCTTCTGGACTTCAATGCCCGCAACAGCAAAGGTTGCAGCGCTTGGATATGGCATATTTGGCATTGGTGTTGAAATGGCAGGTATCACTACCTCCCGTACAGTTGTGAAATGGTTTAAAGGAAAGGAGCTGGCACTTGCAATGGGTATGCAGCTGGCTACCGCCCGTCTTGGCGCTTCCGTGGCGTTCTTCTTCTCTGCCGATATTGCAGGGGAAAAAGTTGTAGACGGAATACGTACAGGAAACATTCTCAATCCGGTGTATCTCGGCGTTGCCCTTGTAAGCATTGGTTTCCTGACCTTCCTGATGTATACTTTCATGGATAAAAAACTTGACAAACAGACAGGCCAGACCGGTCCGGGTGCAGATCCGACCGAAGAATTTCATGTTCGTGACCTTGGAAAAATTATCACAAACCGTGGTTTCCTTCTGATCTCACTGCTTTGTGTACTGTTCTATTCGGGTGTGTTCCCATTCCTGAAATACGCTGTGCATATGATGCAATGCAAGCTCGGAGTTGACGCTCATATTGCCGGCAAGATTTCCGGATTATTGCCGATCGGCACCATTTTACTCACCCCGGTCATCGGGCTCTTCCTCGACAAAAAAGGGAAAGGCGCAACGATCATGATCTTTGGAGCTGTGCTGCTGACCCTGGCACATCTGACCTTTGCCTTCATGCCAAACAATATTGTTATTGCCATCCTGGCGATCATCGTTTTGGGTGTTGCCTTTTCACTGGTTCCCGCTTCAATGTGGCCCTCCGTGCCAAAGATTGTTGAAGAACGATACCTGGGTTCGGCTTATGCACTTGTGTTCTGGATTCAGAACATTGGTCTAATGTTCTTTCCCTGGCTTATAGGGGTTGTGATTGAAGCCGTAAATCCGGGTGTAACCGAGGCAATTCAAAATGGAGATGTCAACGCGGTTTACAACTATACAGTGCCAATGCTTGTGTTTTCAAGTCTCGGTGTTGCAGCTATTTTCCTGGGATTCCTCCTCCGCAGGGAAGACAAATTGAAGGGTTACGGACTTGAATTACCAAACAAAAGAACCTAAAGCCAGCATGTCTTTATGATGGTGCGTTCATCATATTTTATAACCCTGTTAATGATAGTGTCACTTAGCGCCATGGGCAATACCATGCCCATGGCCGCCGGTGATACCATCAGGCTAAATTTCGACACCATCACAAATTTCTCTCTTACTCTTCCTCCCTGGCAAACGGTTGACCTTGACCATCATGTTACGTATGGAATAGAAAATCATTTTTTTCCTAACGACACGGTTGCAAAAGCTTTCATGTGTTTCAACCCATCGGCTGTCGTCCCTCCGATGAGTGATTCAGCAATCCTGCCTCATAGCGGAAAAAAATACGGGGCATGTTTCTCTGCTATTCCAGCCCCGAACAACGACTGGCTCATCTCACCCAGGATTCACCTTCAGCAGCATGCACAATTTTCATTATGGGTGAAGTCTTATACCGATATCTACCAGGGGCCCGAACAGTATAATATTCTGATCTCGGTTACCGATTCGGCCACCCCGAGCTTTACATCCATTTCCGGTTCCCAGCCACTTCTGGCCCCAACCACCTGGACCCGGAAGGTGTTTGACCTTTCAGCCTATGAAAACAAGGATGTGTTCTTAGCTGTTCAATGTGTTTCGAATGACCATTTTATTTTTATGGTGGATGACATCGAGATAATCACCTCAGGTACGGGAACGCTGAAATCCGATTTCACAGCCAGCAGGACTCAGATCAATGCAGGTGATAAAGTAAATTTTCTGGATGTCTCAACCGGGATCCCGACTTCCTGGCAGTGGACTTTCCAGGGGGGAACTCCTGCAATCTCAAACCTTCAGAATCCGCAGAACATTTTATACACTGATCCGGGCAATTACGACGTTACGCTTACTGTAGGGAACGGCTCATCCACCGACACAAAAACAATTACCGGATATATCAAGGTTGGTCGATACCCTTCTTCAGCATCGCTTGACTTTGAGAGCCTTGCTGACTTTACACTCAGTTTCAATCCATGGTCAACTCTTGACATTAACGGAGGCGCCACCTATACCATCGGGAATAATATCACTTTTCCGCATAGCGGACAGCCAATGTCTTACATCTGTTTCAACCCGGCTGCTACGACTCCTCCGGAACCTTTTATGAAACCACATACAGGGCAAAAGCTTGGATGTTGCTTTTCTTCAACCCCACCTCATAACCCTAATAACAAATGGCTGATCTCGCCGCGTTTAACATTGGGAACAAATTCAAAGCTTGATCTTTGGGTCATGACCTATAATACATACTATGGCCTGGAAAGGTATAGAATTGCCGTCTCGACGACTGATATGAACCCTTCCAGTTTTACATACCTGACAATCGGTTATGAGACCGCGCCTGTCGATTGGACCCAGCGTTCATATGACCTCAGGGCCTATAATAATATGACTGTATATATAGCCATCCAATGTGTTTCGGACGACCAGTTTATTTTCATGGTCGATGACATAAGCATTACCTCCCTGGCAGGTGTGGATGATCAGAAGAAAGACCTGAATTTTTCGGTTTACCCGAATCCCGCTGAAGATTTTATTAGAATTTACTGTGATCTGCCTGATGGAACTTTTGTGAGTATCGAACTTATCGATATCCTAGGGAAAGAGGTAAAATCGGCCGGGTATAAAAAGGAAAGTGAAGCGATGCTGCTTGATGTTGCGGATCTGAAACCCGGAGTTTATTCCCTCATGATCAGGGCCGGCGAAAGGCAGGCAACAAGTAAAGTTCTGATAACAAAATAATGCCGGTAAAATGAAGAGATTTTATTTCAGCCTGTGTCTTTCGTGCATAATTTTTATTTTCATCTCTATCCGGCCTGCTAATGTGATGGGCCAGCGGCAATCGGCCGGCGTTCCACTGAGTATCGCACAGGCGCTGGATCCCGGAAGCGTGCATATTTATGATCTTCAGCCACCCGACGAAGACCTCATCCGCCAAAAGGAAAATTCAAAACAACTCCCTTACAGGTTTGCCCTGAGCCTTAAAGCGGACTTCTCGGCAACCAATTCGGGCAATACACTAATAACAGTCAATGGCCTCAGGGTCTGGAGGCTGGCGTTGAGATCGGCAGGCGCCAAAGCGCTTATCCTTTACTTTGACCGCTTCAGGATACCCGAAGGGGGGAAGCTCTTTGTTTACAATCCTTCAAGGACTGTTTTGTTCGGGGCATATACATCGTTGAACGAAAACTCATTCGGAACATTTGCCTGCCCGCTTATCGAAGGTGAGAAGGTCGTGCTGGAATACAATGCCCCTGCATCTCTTCCTCTCCCCGACATTCATATTTCGGAATTATCCTATGCATTCCGCGGTGTTGCGAACTATAATGAACCCGACGCAGCTACAGGCTCGGGAATTTGTGAGGTGAATGTCAATTGTTCTGAAGGGAATAACTGGCAGAAGCAGAAAAGAGGAGTAGTAAAGATTGTCACCAAAGACAGCACAGGAGGTTCGAGCTGGTGCTCAGGATCCCTGGTTAACAATACCAATAACGACGGAACCCCTTACCTGCTTACCGCAAATCATTGCGGAGCTAAATCACGGCCTGTAGATCTGAGCCAGTGGCTGTTTTATTTCAATTATGAAATGCCCGGTTGCCCGAATGCTACGGCTTCAACTCCGGCTGTATTACTCGGCGCTGTCTTGCAAGCCCACGGAGGGACCGAATATACAGGTTCGGATTTTTACCTTGTAAAGCTTAAAGAAACGATTCCCGACTCCCTTCATGTTTACTTCAACGGATGGAGCCGGGAAGATGTTCCCAGTCCCAACGGCACGGGAATTCATCACCCTATGGGAGATGTTAAAAAGATCTCGACATACCTTTCACCCCTGGTAACTTCGTATTACCCCCAGAATCCAAACCCATGCTTCTGGGAAGTATGGTGGAACAAGACTGCCAACGGCCACGGAGTGACTGAGGGTGGTTCATCAGGTTCACCGATATTCAGTTCCGAAGGACTTATTGTGGGCACGCTTACCGGCGGGAATTCCCTCTGTGATTCTGCTCATATCAACCTGTCTGACTATTACGGCAAGTTTTCATGGCATTGGGACAAAAACGGGGCAGATTCATCGAAAGTCTTAAAATACTGGCTTGATCCAATGAACACAGGTTTGATGAGGTTGGGCGGATGGGCACTGGGCGTTGAGGAGAGCATTTCTGTTTCTGATTTAAAATTGTTTCCCAATCCGGCTTCGCAAAGCACAAACCTGGTCGTTTCAGGCGGGATCAGTACAGGCGATGCCTTCAGCATCACCTGTACCGATATTCTCGGAACTATTCGTCATGTGCCGGTTTCAGAATTATCAGCCGGGCATTACCTGATCGACACCCGGAATCTTGACCCGGGGATCTTTTTTGTCACAGTTACAGGCAGCGCTTTCAGGAAGAGCATAAAACTTGTTAAAATCTAAGAACTTGCCGGAATCTCATTTGGATAAAAATCTTTTGGATGAGAGGGTATCTCCCGAATTAGCTGAAATAGCCGATAAAGTATTTACAGGAGTATCCCTCAGCCCGGCCGAAGGACTTTTTTTATTCGAAAAAGCAGAATTGAGCTTCCTGGGGATGCTTGCCGATAGTGTCAGAAAGCGGAATAACGGGGATACGGCCTGGTTCATCCGTAATTTTCACATTGAGCCTACAAACATATGTGTTAACCGCTGTATTTTTTGTTCCTTTTCCCATCATTTCAGCCATATCAAATGGGAGCTTTCGGTGGATGACATCCTCGCAAAAGTTGAACAGCAGGATGAAACTGTGCGGGAAATCCATATCACAGGCGCTGTTCATCCAAACAGGGATATAGAGTATTATGGAGGCCTGCTGAAAAAAATCAAGGCACTTCGCCCTTCACTGCACATTAAAGCTTATTCGGCAGTCGAGCTGGATTATATGATCCGAAAAGCAGGGATGGATTTTATCACTGGTCTGAAGTACCTGAAGGAATGCGGACTGGATTCAGTCCCCGGGGGAGGGGCGGAGATCTTCGACGAAAAACTCAGGCATGAGATTTGCGGTATGAAGACCAGTTCGGCTGACTGGCTGGAAATCCACCGCCTCGCTCATGAGATCGGACTGCCTTCCAACGCCACTATGCTTTACGGGCATTTCGAAACCTATGCCCACAGGATAGACCATCTTGAAAGGCTGAGACAACTGCAATCAGACACTCATGGGTTCAATGCATTTATACCCCTGAAGTTCCACAGGCTGAACAATGAAATGAGGTTTATTCCACAGGTTGCTGTGACTGAAGACATGAGAATGTATGCTGTTTCGCGGGTGTATCTCGACAACTTTCCTCATATCAAAGCGTACTGGCCTGCACTGGGCAGGAAGATGGCCCGGGTCTCGCTTTCGTTCGGTGTTGATGATATGGACGGCACAATCAATGATTCGACAAGGATTTACTCCCTTGCCGGAGCTGAGGAACAAAGCCCGGTAATGACTGTGAGCCGCATGATAAGACTCATTGAAGAAGCAGGAAGGACCCCTGTTGAAAGGGATTCTTTATACAAAGCCATCGGCTGACTCCTTCAGCATAATATCCCTCACCATTGTCGTAACATCTTTTGAATCCATACCCTTGATAGCAGAGTATGGAATGGGCTCAAGCACCCTCGCTTCGATGTTATGGTTCTTATTGATAAGAAAGCCCCCTTTTCGTATAGCCATTGAAGTTCCCAGGATAACGATCGGCAGGATCGGCTTCTGGTTCTCGAGGGCGAGATGAAAAGCCCCTGTTTTAAACGCCTGGATTTTACCATCTTTTGAACGTGTCCCTTCAGGGAATATCATTACTGAACTGCCCAGCCTAAGAACTTTAGTGGCCTTGATCATCATCCTGCGCATACTGCTCTTGCTGGCCCTGTCAATAAGGATATACTTGTTCAGGTACATATTCCACCCGATAAAGGGAAAAAGTGTAAGGGATTTCTTTGCGACCCATTTGAAGTTCACCCATAAAAGATAGAGAACCAGGATATCTGCTCCCGATTGATGATTCGAGACAATGACATAGGTTTCGTCCTTACTGATGTGTTTGCGGCCTGTTACTCTTGTCCTCCAGAGAAAATTTGCCTTTAGTGCGAGATATGACCAAAAGCAGCTGAATTTGTGCACAACGGTCATTTTTTTATCGAACGGGAACGTGAAAAGGAAAAGGACACAGCTGAGCGGAAACAGAATTGCTGAGATAAAGAACAACTCGAACCAGAAATATGATGATGCCAGGAAGCGAACTGTACTCTTCATGCTCTCGGGATTTAGTCTTCGTTGCCTTTATACTGGCTGTATGTCCTCCATTTATCAATTACCGAAGCGAGATCCGCCGGGTATTCCGAATCGAAAAACATTTGCCTCCCTCCGGCCGGATGCAGGAACCCAAGTGATTTTGCGTGAAGAGCCTGGCGGGGCAGCAAATTGAAACAATTCTGTACAAACTGCTTGTACTTTGTAAAGGTGGTCCCTTTCAGGATTTCGTGGCCCCCGTAACTTATGTCATTGAATAAAGGGTGGCCTATATGTTTGAAATGAACCCTGATCTGATGGGTACGACCTGTCTCAAGCCGGCATTCAACCAGGCTCACATAACCGAAACGCTCAAGAACCCTGTAATGTGTAACGGCCTCACGCCCTTTATCCTGATCTTCAAATACAGTCATGACAAGGCGGTTTCTTGGATCTCTTCCGATATTGCCTGTTATCGTACCCTCATCATCTTTCAGATTCCCCCAAACAAGGGCAATGTAAGTCCGTTCAATGGTATGATAGAAAAACTGCCTTGCAAGTTTGCTCTGCGAAAGCTCATCTTTTGCGACAAGAAGGATGCCCGAAGTGTCTTTGTCGATGCGGTGTACGAGAAACGGTCTTGAATCCTTCGAAGGCACCGATTTCTGAAGATGGAACAGCAAGCCATTCTGAAGAGTGCCTGTGAAATTTCCATGCCCGGGATGCACAACTATACCTGCTTCCTTGTTTACAACAATGATCTCAGCATCTTCATAAACTATGTTCACAGGGATATCTTCGGGATAAACTTCTGTATCCCTTGGCGGATGGGCCAGTACAATAGTTATAACATCCAGGGGCTTGACCTTGTAATTGGGTTTGACCGGCTTACCGTTGACGAGAATATTTCCTGCATTGGCAGAGTTCTGAATCCTGCTGCGGGAAGCATTTTCTATTTTGGCGAAAAGATATTTGTCAATCCTGAGCTGAGCCTGGCCCTTATCCACCACAAACCTGAAATGCTCATATAATTCTAAGGGTTCATCGTGAATTTCGGCATTCTCATCCATAAGTAAGGTTTTCAGGGATCAGGGAGTGATTATGATTTTTCTTACTGCAGTTTTATTTCCATTCCCATCACTGAGATACAAAATATAAATACCCTGGTTAAGTGCCGAAAGGTCGAGCCGTTCAGTGTATCTTGTCTTAAGCATCGTTTGCCCCAGAAGATTCGAAATGCTTATGCTGTATTTGTCGGCGGATGAGGGAGCGGCATCGTTCAGGCGGAGGTGAAGAACACCGTCACGGCAGGGATTCGGATAAACGTTCAGTGAGACAGAAACGGGTTCTGTTTCTTCAATACCAAGCGGTATGGGCTTGCCAACGATCGGTCTCATCATGAGGGATCCTGAAAATGCGCTTGGATACCATCTTCCGGTTGTATTATAAAAGATCTGGTCAGAATGGTCATTATAGCTGTCAAATCCAAGGCACATATTTTCAGGACCGGTTTGTATCCAGCCTACGTAAAAGGCACCACTTACAGGAATCGGAGGCGTGTGATAAGTAACGAATTTATTCAGGCGGTCGGCATACCTTGGTACAGTAAGTTTGCTGTAGAGTGTATCACCGGGGGTTCCCACATCATCACTCCATACACATAAATAAAAATACTGGGTATTCGCGTTGTTGAATACATGGTTAAAGTACATCTGCACAGCCCTCAGGGTGTCGGGTTTGTTCAGGTTAAAACGGTAGGCAAGCATCGCCCCTGCAGGAGTGAGCCCGTACGAAGCCTCAGGAGTTCCGTCATCATAGGCAAAAAAATTATAGAGGGTTTGTGTGCCTGTGATCGTATCTCCCATAGTCGACGACGGGGCATTATCCTTAATGGTATGCTGCATCGTGAATACAGCGCTGTCGGCTTGTGTGACGGGATAGAACCACGACACCACGGGATGCAGGGTTACCGGCCCGGTAACATAAACCGGCTGAACATTGAAATTAGGGCTGTTTAATGTTTTGGTAAAGGAGCCTGAAGGATTGGTGACTTTATAGCTGTACCGGCAATTCTGGGTAGTTGCAGCACGGTTACTGAAGATGACCATGACAGAATCGGCCATCTCCGTTTCAGGGGCTGCCGTGTATTGGGGATATGGCATGGATTCATAATTCCTGAGCATGCTGGGTGCACGGTCAATGAAACTGACCTCAGGAATGATTGTGTCGTTCATGTTCCTTCCAATGTTCAGGTAAACGTTATCGATATTCCACTGATCACAATTTGCCTCCCATGAAATTTCGGGAGGGGCGGCAAAATTCACATAATTGTAAAACTGAAACCTGAATGTTTTTTTGAAAAACAGGAAAGTGTCTCTGATCGGAATCATCACCTGAACAAAATACTGCTCATGATTGATGGCTCTGAATGTGTCGAGCGGCATCCCTGTACTCGACCATGCCCTTACCCAGAGATTGGGAATATGAATGGTGTCGGTCAGAATAACCGTGTCGTGGGCAGGTACGGCAAGGAACCGAAGGATAAGCGAATCCTGTGCCAGAGGAAAATTTCTCGACCTCCCCTGGGGCTGGAAATAAAAACTCAGGTAAACCGAATCAGCCTCTGTTAGTTTGCGGGGAACAGGTGTAAATACTGAATCAAGTCTGATATATCGCGATGTCAGGCTGTCGGCAATGAAAGGAGTAGGGCCGGGTTGCGCCTTCTTATACATCAGTCCGTTCTCATCGATGGCATCAAATGTGACGGCTCCCAGGTTTGGAGGAAAAATCGGCATATCAGTGTTTACAAATGTGAAATTATCGATCCAGAGGTTGCTGGTCGGGTAAATGCTGTCGTAAGAAAAGTCATCAAAAAAGGGGAGGCCGATGGGGATAGTGTCATTGCCGGTTTTTACGCGGCCCTGCATCTGAAGGTCAAGGAATTTCTGCCGTACGACTGGATTCATTTGCAGGCCGGTTAAAATCTCCTGAGCCCATCCGCATACAGATATAAAAAAGAAAAGTATTGTTATGATTCG
>SESA01000910.1_pt1 | contig 16839 bp, 3 predicted proteins | sample 3171451 | NCBI WGS metagenome assembly SESA01 (sample SAMN06051862, study PRJNA518727) | freshwater metagenome | biome: subpolar coniferous forest; feature: holomictic lake; material: water; isolation source: holomictic Lake 227, 8 m depth | place: Canada: near Kenora, Ontario | collected 2013-06-25...
CTGATCTCCTCGACCGACGTGCGCATATATCGAGACATCAGTCCAAACTCATACTGCATGTTCATGACAAGATTGTCCTTCCTCATTCTTCTCAGCTCTTTTACCCGCTCGACTGCTTTTGTAGGAACAATGTTTTGTATCCCTGGTTCATCCCCGTTGGGCAGTCGTTTGAAATCCCTGGTATATTGCTCAACATCTGCTGTAATTTTTGCCATATACAACGCATACGGACGCGCAGCTGTGTTATATGCTGGCTTTGTCAGAGCGATTGTACTGACATTATCTGTTGTTGGAAGCAATGTCATTAGGCAGTAGCATAGTGTATTGGCTTGCTTGCGTATTTTTCCAACAAATGCAGAAACTTTCGGAACATTACTGAATGTCGCATTCGAGGATCCAGTCGACGAGCAGAACAATCCCCTGAGCCGTTTGTATATGGTTTCAAACGCAGTATAGATGGTCTGTGTCTGATCGAGGTCTGGCGCACCAATGAGGACGGTCAGCAGAGCAAACATTCCATAATTGACTTCCCCATTCAATTCCCAGAACCCTGTATGCATGTTCTTAGACGCATATGCTGTACCATTAGACAGAAAAAGCAGGGTCAACAGATTGTATTTCTGTAGCACTACCTCCTGCGATTTATCAACAAATGGAGCACTATCTTTTCCAGTGCCATCGTTATGACAGAAATCCGAAATAAATGCATGAAAGACTGCAAACTCTTTTTTCATAATCAGATTTATCGATGGTACGGTGTCGCTTTTTCCTTTTCTGCTGATTCGCAGTTTTATCAGCCTAGTAAACAGCGCACTGATGACAGTTTTCTCTGGAGCTGGTGCGTCTTGAGGGGGTGGAGGAGCATGTGGCTTGACTGGATCCTTGATTACCGATGTATTTGTTCCCAGCGACAGATGTTGAAAGAACCTGCGTGCATTGCCGACGGTCGTCCGCTTGCAAAGATAATCCCACGTTGCAGCCCATTTTGCATCGCTTTCAGAAATCTGGACAGAGCCTTGCACCCATCTCGGTTTCATCGTTTCGCGAACTTTCTCGTCAAGCTCGTCTGTCCTTGTCCTTGAAAACGAGGCTACAGTCATGCGTCCGTCTGCGTTGATGTTCGCCAGCAATTGCTCCATCAAAAATTCGTCGGATTTACCCAAAAGATGAAATAATGAACCCTTGCCAAATCTGAGCCCAATCATGCAATGGATGCCGACACACATCTCATGGGATGTGCTAAAAAGTTCTTTCAGCAACTCAGATATGTCACTTGTTGCAGCAAGTCGAGGCCGCTTCCTATCATCTGCAACCTGAATAGAAGGCGTGTCCATGTCTTCAGCGCTGTCTTCGTCCTCTATATCCGCTACATCAATTTCGTTGTACGACTCATCAATCACCCTTAAAGTGCGCTTTTGTCCAGTTCTAGTAGATCCGGATGCATACTGTCCTCTGGATGACGATTCTCCAGTCATTCCCCCGGTCGAAGATTCTCCAGTCATTCCCCCGGTCGAAGATTCGCCGTACATTCCTTCGGCTTGGCGTTCATATACAGGCGCTCCACGAATTGGTCCGCTGGGGCCGCTGGAACGAGGAGGGGTAATCGCCCTGTCTTTGCCGTTAGGATTGCGCGGGGTTGTTTTTGCTTGGTTTTTCTGTATTTCGCTCATTTGGTTCCGAATCAATTCTAACGCTGCATTCGTTCTCTCGTTAACAATTGCTTGTGCCGCTGATGCGTCTGCTTGACGCTTTTGCTCTTCTGAAAGCTGGGCAATAACAATTGCCTGCTGATCATGTTTTTCAATCGCTTGGCGAGTCATTACAGTGTGTTCAGATTGTCCTGCAAGAAGTGATTGCAACATAGCAAGCATTCCAGCTTCTGTGTTGCAACCAATGGGGTCGGACATGAGAGGAAGTGCTGTTGTAGCCAATTTACAAGTATCTGCAAGTTTACTTCCTAGTTCCAGCTCAAGCAAGCTTTTTATACTTCTGCTGTGCATTGAAAAACAGAGCGGTTAGTTCATCTCATCAAGCATGGCGATCGTGCTGATCGAAAAAAAAATTAAAAAAAAACCTGTCGTGGCAGCTCAAACAACTGTTTTTTTGGTGGGGTGCAGTTTATAAAGACATGTAACCGACATCGATGGAATGTTCCGCCGTCTGAAATTTTTACCGTTGTCTAAATCAATTTCGGACGTCGGTATATGATTCCTACATCGGAAACAGTTTCCGATATCGGTACAAGGTTCCGACGTCGGAAACAGTTTCCGTCACCAGTATCAGTTTCCGACGTCGGAACATGTTTTGGTCGTCAGCGCCATCAGCCAACGTCGGAAAACTCTAAATAAAAGGAAATTTTTCGGGTAACAAACCATTTCGCCATGCCATACCGACCATCGACCATGGGCAACGCCGCGCCTGGTATGCATGCCATGACCATTGATGAAGAAGTTTGGCTTTTTCGCTGTCTGTGTGCCTCCAAGAAGGTTCAGAGGTTTTGGAGGAAGAACAAGGACAAGACCCTTTTGCGTTTCATTCAAACTGTTGCAGGACAGGGGATCACTTCGGAGCAGATGCGTGTTCGTACGTTTGAGGATGTGGTTGAGATTCTGGGGCGAGCTGATGTGATTGCAGCCTTCAAGCATTTGCTCCTTCGGCTGCATCAGTGCAGCGTTTCTATCAACAACATTCAATCGGCTCCCGACGACATTCCACAGATTAACGTTCGCATTGTGCTTGCTGCTTTCATGATGGCATTTTTCCCGACAAAGGTTTTTGAAAGCGCTGGGGGCGCGGTGGAGCGTGACGTTACGCAGGCGGCGAAGGATATCATCAATGTAATCGAAGACATCAGCACACGGGTTCAGCTTCATCCGCTTCGCAGTTTTCAGGCGGTGACTCCGCATGCTGCAGGGATGTTTATCGATCGGCTGTTTCACTTCCTTCGCGTCTTCCAGGCGTGGAAAATCCCTGACGAGCGGCGAATTGCTGCCCGCATCAAGCATGCGCTCAATGCGCTCTATACGTCGCGGCTCCAATTGCAGCCTATGGATCTTGAGAATGGGAACATTCCGCAGGCGGTTACCGATATGATTGTCCGTCTCGAGGACAAGCTCCGGCGGCTTACGAATGATGCGACCGCTGCAGAGTTTATCGCCGCCTACTCGGCAGGGACGATTCCGGTTGTGGCTCCTGATGGCGGCGCTGCTCTTCCTGGACCACAGCAGCGTCTTCCGCTCATTGATCCGTTGCTTAACACCCGGATCAACAATGAGCAGCTTGCGCACGAGCTCATGATCGACAACTTGTTCCAGCTCACGGAGCGCGGCGACGTTGCGGTGAATCCAGTGGCGGATTTCATTAGCTCGGGGTTCCACGCATCGTTCTGGGCGAGCCTCGGAGACGACATGACTATCTTGCCGCCGAGCTTTGTTCGCGTTTTGCGCGTCCTTGCGGAAATTCGCGACGGCATGGTGGCGCTCGCTGGCACGACGGAGGCTGTGCATATTCAGGAGCACATGGACATGGAATTGATCCAGCAGCAGGTGGATCAGGGGGTGTGGACGTGGGCCAGCTGGGTTCCGTTCGTCACTGGTGTCGTGAGTCTTATCCGCAGGGTGCAGGTTCCATTCCGTGACATTTCGCTCGAGCAGGGCTGGGCTCCTATCGACAACGAAATGCAGGCGAACCCCTCGCCGGCAGCGCAGGTGACGCTCGTTTGCAAGGGGCTTCGGTTCTGCCTTGATCGTGTGAACCTCTCCCGCATTGACGCCGCCAATGCCCGTCTCCGCCTCATCGCCCCCGTCATCCGCGACCACGGCACCGACTATGAGCGCGGCAAGTTTCTGGAGCGCCTCAATGCCGGAACCATCACCGTCGACAAGACGCGTGAGTGGCTCCGTTGTGCCGTCGTCCACGTCGCCCAGGCAAATGCGGAGGTTGTTCCTGCGATTGTCGAAGGGCAGGCGTGGGCGTTGGGGGCGGTCTTTGCTGAGGCGATGACGACCCTCGTCAGCACCGATTTTCCCGCAGCTAACTGGCCGGAGACGCTTGGCTTCGACCTCCGCCGCATGACTTCTATCCGGAGCGAGATCAATCACATTGCTCGCTGCTCGTCTGCGCTGGTCACTGTTCGTGAGGTTATCGCCGCCTCCAATGCGATCCCTGCGGCTGATCTTACAGAGGCTATGACGAGGACGGCCAACGCTCTGCTCGCGCTCGAGCTGCCTACCTGTAACTCTGACAGCGCGGAGAAGATCCAGACGGCTGTTGGGATTGCCATGTCTGAGTTTGTTCCCTGCTCGTCTGTGGTCGTTCTCGCCGATCTTCTCAAGGATCTGGGCTTCCGCATGCAGAACCCAGTCGACCCTGTTACTCTCCTTCTCCGTCGTCGTGTGATTTCTATTTTCCAGTCGGCTGCGAACGCTGTCGACCTTGCCAACGTGACTGCGCAGGGGGTCGAGCCTCTTCTCCCTCGGATCCGCGAGGTGGCACGTCGCTTTTCCAGGGTCGTTGACGTCAGCCGTGCCATCCACGGCGAGCGCTACACTGCCATCATGCGTGAGGTGGCTGGGGCATACGATGGAAACTGAGCCTCTCCTGCTTGCTTTGCTGGAGCTCTCTTCGGCTGCTCCCGCTTCTCTGCTGGAGCTCTCTCCGGCTGCTCCCGCTTCTCCGCTGGAGCTCTCTTCGACTGCTCCCACTTCTCCGCTGGAGCTCTCTTCGACTGCTCCCATTTCTCCGCTGGATCATCGTTGCCTCGCCTTCTGTCGTTGCGCTGGGTCTTCGCCTTAATAGGGGCCTTTTGCTTGCCTCTTCCCGCGATGCCCGCGCTTGCCTTTGTGTTGCATTGATGCCGTGTTCTCTGCTTGATCTTTTGCCTCGCGCGCCTTGAGCTGGGCTGCTTCTATAGCCCGCTCGGCGCCGCGATTGAGCTATGAGAATGAAGTTGCTTTTTCGTGTGATTTCATGGCGTTGATGCATTGTTTGTGATGGTGTTTTTTTGGCCCTAGCGTGAATTGCGTATTTGGCCCTAGCGTGAATTGCGTTTTTGGTGCTAGGGCCAATTTCTGGCCAAGGCGATAAGCTCAGTTTTTTGCTTGTCTGTGATTGGTTTTTTGACCATATAGAATGGTCAAAATATATTTGACCTAATAAAACTGCAGTCGGTCAGTACATGGTTACAGAAGTTAGTGCATAGTTCCTACGTCAAAGACTTGTTCCAACATCAGTATCAGATTTCAACGTCGAAGTCATTTTCAGACGTCGGTAACAGTTTCAGACGTCGGTAACAGTTTCAGACGTCGGTAACAGATTCAGACGTCAGCACATTCAGTCGATGTCGGTAACATCCCTTTAAAAGCAAAAAATTCGGATCAAAAACAATTTTGCCACGACCTCAATCCAAGCGACCATGCAGTTCAACCTCGCCAATCTTGCCTTCCCCATCAGGGTACCCAAGCACCCCTCCCTTCGCGAATTTTTTCGCAGTCCCACCGACCTTCAACCGAGGGACATTGGCATCACTCCGCTCAAGCATACCTCAAATGGAGCGCATCACACCTACTCGATGGAGCATGGAAACTTGGTTTTCGAGATCCTCGATAATCGGTATGCTGTTCTCCTCTTTACCAAGCAAGGCTTTTCCAATATGTGCAAAGTTCAGTATACTGCAAGCGTCGTGGAGGAGCGTGATGGCACTGGCGGGAAGGCATGTGTAATGCACTGCGCTGGCACCGGCGCGGAGGCGAATGCTGACGATGGGGCGGAGGCTGATACTGAGGAGGATGAAGATGAGGTGTGTGTGGGCTCCTACGAGTATGGCTGCACCGAGCGGCTCTTCAAGCTCGCCACGGCGGCGCTTTTTGACGATGCTGCTGCCTTTGCCGCTGTGTGCAAGGCGACCAGCCTCAAGACGGTCAAGCTTGCTACCACCAAGGACGGCCCCACTGGCGGCGTCAAGGGGTTCAAGTCTGAGGTGTGGGACGCTGTGTCGCCCAAGTATATGACCTGGTTCCAGTGCCTCAAGCTCACTTCCAAGGAGCTCTTCGATCTTCTCCAGAGCTTTTACGACACTGCGCAGAAGCACGGCGTCGATCTCGACTGGCTTCGCTTTGTGGAGGTGGCACCCTGGGGCGACAATATCTGGGGCGTCGGGATCTCCATGGAGGCGGCCTGCGCCGCAGTTTGCTCCGGCTCTGTCGACGACGTCCTCTCTGGCAGGGTGTTTGGAGCCGCTCAAAATCAGCTGGGGAAGGCGATTGGCGAGGTGGCTGACCTCATTCTGCGATCAAAGGTGGGCTATGATGAATACTGTGACGAGGTTTTTAACCACCCAATTTTTCTCGTTTCCCCGTCGCGTCTGGGGGAGCGGGCGTCCGGTGGGATGTCTCCTCGTGTTTTCCCGGAGCCGGCGCTCAACGATCACAACGCCTATGAGGGCCAATCCCTGGGGTTCTCAGTGCAACTTGGCGGTGGAGTCCGCCCTCTGTCTATCTCGCCAACCTCTTCCTTTCCTCTTCCTGTTGACACGATTCCCCGGGTTCCCCGATTTGCCTCGCCGTCGCCTGAGCTCGGCTACTCGCCTACCTCACCGTCGTCGTATCAGCCGCGGAGCTGCTCGCCTTCATATTGCCCGCAGTCTCCTGGTTACTCGTCAACCTCTCCAGTTCCTCGACCCTTTGGTGTCTTCAGGGTGGTGAGTGATTCATTTTTTTCCATGTCTTTGATTGCCTCTGACTCTATTCTTTGTTTCTCTACAGACTCCATTCTCGCCTGGGCCTGTCTCTCTGCTGGATCCCAACTCCAGCCCTTTCTATCAAGTGGGAGCGGCGCGGACGCTCTCTGCCGCAGCAGGGGTCAAAATCTCTTCCGATTCGGACAGCGACGAGCAGCAGGACCGTAGCAGCCCATTGGAGCAGCTTGCTGTCTCGCGGACGCTCTCGGATGGCCCATCTACTTCTCTGGCCTTAGCAGCTGCTAGGACTCTGCCCCCTCGTCCCTCTGCTCCGCCCAGGATTATGGTGACAATCCAGCCCTCGCCACAGCCCGGCAAGGCGGTGGTGAGAGCTGCTTCTTCTTCCATCGCGGATGGGGGGGTGGCGTCTTCTTCCGTTGCTTCTGGAGGAGCGGCTTCTTCTTCCATCGCGGATGGGGGGGTGGCGTCTTCTTCCATTGCTTCAGGGGGGGCTGGGGGCGATTCGACTACGACTCCAGACTCTACCCCGGTGCGCCCTCCGCCGTCCAACGTAGCGCCTCGCAGCTATCGCCGCCCTCAGACGCTGTTGTCTCGTCCTGTTAAGCGCACCAGGACTGAGGGCTCCCTGTCTCCACTCAATCTCGACATGACTCGCGCCTTCCGTCCGGTGGATACTCCTGTGCTGGATCTGTTCAATGATGGGTCTTCTGCCACTACTGGACGCCCTGCGCCAGTTGTCGTAGATCTCATGTGCGACGAGGATATGCCTGCAGCAAAGCCATAGTCTTGGCTAGGCTAGCAACTAGTATTGTTTGTGTCACGACTCTCTGCCTTATGTGGTGGATTGCAGTCGTGGCTGGCACTTGAATGAATTTTTTTACTTGTGTCATGGTGTCTTTTTCTCTCTTCTACAGGCCTTCTATGCTGGATCGCCTTTTTAAGCGGCTGGACGCATCCGCTTCATCATCGCTGCCAATGCCAGAATCTCTGGCGAGAATTTTGGTCTAGTAGGGGCATCAGCAGTGATTGTCTTGGGGGACTGGAGGGTGTGTGTGTGGGTGAAGAGGCATCCTCTCTCCCTATGATTGAAAGTTGTTGTGTGACGGGTTGTGACGGGTTGTGACGGGTTGTGATGGGTTGTGACAGGTTGTGAAGGATTGTGACGGATTGTGACGGATTGTGACGGATTGTGACTGATTGTGACTGATTGTGACAGATTGTGACGGATTGTGACGGATTGTGACGGATTGTGAGTCCATATATCAGTGTATGGTTGTGTATAGTTAGAAAAAACTATACACTCTGTTAAATATGCAAGGACTCTGCTAAACATCAATTAATCTATATAGAACTATGTTATATGAGAAAAGCGTATAGTGTGTATAGTGTGTATAGTTTTTGAATAATTTCAAAGATGAAACTGAAGCATATAAAAGACACTTGAAAAACTATGCACAACTATACACACTATACACTTTCCATTTAAAGTGTGTTTAACATGATCTAAATACATGTTAATTCAAATGAAACACACTTTGAACTTGTGTATAGTATCTGATAACCATACACAACCATACACTAGCCGCAAAAACACATTTGGCTCATATGAAATGCAGTTTAATCATAACTTTTTTCAGGTTGATCTGTGCATTTTTTAATGCATCAAAGAGCAGAGTCTGCATCATACTCACTTGAAAAAAAGTTATGATTAAACTTAAACTTTTTAAGCCTTTTCAGCACAGCACACATGGCTGTGCCTCTTCATATGCCAAGGCACATTTGACACAGACAATTTATTTAATGCATTGGTTAAATCAAGTTGATTCTTTCTTGTATGCAGCTCTTTTTGCCCGCTGCTCCCTGGCAGATATGACTTTTTCCTTCTCTGTAACCTCTTCCAAATACATCCTGACAGCCCTCTGCAGAAGGGGTTCGTCTTCCTTCCTGTAGTCATTTGCATTGACTAGCACCCCCTGGGCATTGATCTCTCCATGCTTTCCATAGTATTCACCTGGGCGCTTTCCAAACTCCTTCAGAAAGAGATCAGATGCTATCCTGCCAACGCGGGCATAGTTAACATTTCCCCTGATTCCCATGGAGCTCACCACCATGGGTATGGAGATGTACTGTGGGACAGCAGCAGGCTGATTTTGAGCATCTGTGATAGCAAGAGGGGCTCCAAAGCTGTTCTTATTCACCAGGTCCACATAGTTTGACATCATTGCCTTGTGTTTGATCTGATCACGTGGATCCCATCCTCCCATGCTCTCCATTAGCTTGTTGCATTTTTCCATGAACTGCAATGGCATCTCCAGCTCGCTCTGCCTGAGCTTCTTCTTGCGTTCCTCCAGTGCACTCTTGCGTTCCTCCAGTGCAATCCTGCGCTCATGAAGCTGAAGCTCCAGGTCCTCTGGTTCAAGCCTACGTTTTTTTGTTAAAGGATCCTCGAGGGTAGCCCTGGCAAACTGGTTCACTGGGTCACTGGAGCCTGCATTGGCTTCAATCTCATCTGCAAGCGAGGGGTCGCCAGCCATGTAACGGTGGATGACGTCTGCAAACTGGGCCCTGGTTTCCTTTGCAATCTTCCCAGGGAGCACCATGATCAACTCAATGGCGTGCTTAAAGCTAATTAACTTGGTTTTGGGGCCTCCCCGTTTGGATAATTGCCTGTCAAGCAATTTGCTTGTTTGGAAAATTTCATCAGGGAGACGACGCAAAACCTCTCCTGCTTGATTTGCATCCTTTCCAGTAACAACCATGACCAAATCCACAGCATAGATCAAGTTATCATCAGTGATCCGCACAGAGGCGTCGCGGTCCTTCACGACAGTCTCAAATGATATGGTAGCGATAATTCCTGGATCCATTTTGAAAGCAGGATTGTCCAATGAAACCCATCTCACCAGTGGCAGTGTGCCGTTTTTTTTAAGTATAATTTATTCAATCAAGTTCAGCCTCCCCCTCGCGGGCATGGCTGTAGGCGACCACATGCCACAGCAGGGCCGCAGAGGCAGGTATGAGATCGAGGAAGAGTGTGACCAGGGCCCAGAGGGCGGTGAGGAGGGACCCAGCGAGCATGAGGAAGGGCACCGACGAGGCCGACGATACCACCGCGCACACCGCGTAGGCCGCCACGTCCGGAGACGCGGCCATGGCCTGCTTGACTGCCACGTCTGCGATGTAGTCCTGCAGCAGCGGCCCCAGCCCCAGAGAGCACGCGAAGAAGACCAGGGGGTCCGCCCATGTCGCGAACCCAAGCTCAGAGCAGGAGCGGAGGCAGGGGGCGGGGGCGCAGTCCAGGAGGAGGGCGGGCAGGGAGATGTTGAGGGGGAGCGCCGCCGAGGCAGAGGCGATGAAGGAGTCTATGAAGCAGGTGGGAATCATGGGCATGCATCCTATGCTCAGCCCAAAGCTATACCACAGGATGAAGGCAGGAGACGCCATGAAGAAGAGGGTGGGGAGGATGGTGAGCCCAGTGGCCGAGCCTATGACGGCCAGCACGCAGTATACCACCACGGCGAACAGGCAGCTGGAGAGGAGGTCCCTGGAGTGCAGGTTGCAGTACATGACGGCCTCGAAGTCACACGAGAGCGCTGTATCGAGGGCGTAGAGGAGGGTGACGCGATTGCGGGAGGTGCAGTCCTCGCCCCCGCAAGGATCGGATAGCAAAAACGCGAGGTCCCTCGGGGCCATGCCCACCAGCGCCAAGGCGCTCTCAAACGCCCAGGCGGAGAACGTCTTTGCGGAGCCTGTGGAGGCCGCCGCGGAGGCGGAGCGCAGCGCGCCCGCGGTCCAGTTCGCCGGCGCGGTGAAGTCTGGGAAGATCCGGAACGGGGGGGCGGGCTGGGCGGCGATCTCTGCGAACCGCGCGTAGTAGGTGTGGACCACCGCCATGGAGCGCGCGATGGCCACCGCGACGGCCTGGACCGGGGGGCAGAGCCCCGTGAAGTAGGCCCGCTGCCAGGCGAAGGGCCCACGCAGGCTCGACTGCGCGTAGAGGACGGAGAGCCTGGCGGGCACCGCCGGGATGGTGATCCTCTTTGCCGCCTCCGCAAAGGGCCTGAACGCGGGGGAGGCCTCGAGGCTCGCGACTGCATCGGAGAGCACAGAGAGCGGCCTCCTGCTGGCGGGATTTGGCTGGGCGTGAAGCAGGCGGCGGCGCGGGGCGCTGGAGGCTGGATTTGGCTGGGCGTGGAGCAGCCTGCGGCGCGGCGCCCTGGACGTGTCGTTCCACTCCTGGCTCCCCTCGGAGGCATTCGCAGCCTCTGAGGCATTGCCCTGGCTGCCATTCGTAGCATGTGGAGAGAACCAGGCCTTGTGGTGGCTGTGGTGGAGCAGGATCCGGTGCAGCACCCGCAGCGGCTGCAGCAGGGGGGTGTGGAGGATGGCCTCGAGCAGCGCCTCAGGGTGGCTTAGGAAGGTCTGCAGGACCCCCCGCTGGTGCAGGGCGTTGGCGAAATCCTCCATGGAGAGCAAAAAGTGGTCGAACGGCTCGAGCTCGGTGAGGTTGTGCGCGGATATGACCATCCTGGCCGCGGAGCGCCAGAAGAGGCACATATCCGCCGCGGCGGAGTCGACGGGGCCCAGCGCATCCCCCGCGGCGAGGGCCAGCGCGATCCCCGCGCAAGGCTCCGCCGTGTGATTCCAGGCGGGCCAGGCGGCGAACCCCTCGCGGCGGCGCTGGATGGCGGAGGGCGGGGCGCGGTCTGGCGCCACGAGCAGCCGCCGGCCCTGCTGGGAGGCAGGGGACTGGGAGGCGACGGTCATGAAGAAGGTGCCGATGGAGTCCGAGGTGACCTCCGCGCAGACCCCCGCGTGCACGTTGACGCACATGAGCAGCGCGAGGTCGCCCCAGAAGTAGTAGGCGGAGGGATCGTAGGCGTAGCCGCAGAGCCTCGAGGGCGAGGGGATGGTCGGCTGGCCCGCGGCGACGGAGCAGATGTCGAGCTCGCTGGTGCCCGTGGAGAGGCAGGTGCACCGGCCCCTGAGCGAGGAGTCGAGGAGGCAGATCGGGGGGCTGCTGCAGGCCGAGCAGGCGACGGTGCCAAAGGAGATGTCGCCCAGGGCGGCGAGGACGGAGCAGGCGGCGGCGGGGGCCGCGCAGTCCCTGTGGGCGACGCAGCCCGTGACGTCGAGGGCCTGGGTGCCGCACTGGCAGAGCTGCAGCATGGTGTTGCAGCCGTAGGTGTGAAACAGGGCGTTGGTGTTGGCGGGGCAGGTGGCGCAGAGGACGACCCTGGACGCCGTGGGCGACTCCAGGCAGGTGCTCGCCGCCGTGCAGGCGTAGAGCGTGGTGACGCCCACCTGGCGCTCCTGGGCCTCGGCCCAGCACTGGCTCGCCGCCGGGGCCATGGCGTCGGCGGCCGTGACGTTGAGCTCGGCGAGGCCGAGGAAGTTGCACGGCAGGGGGTTCTGCTTGATCGTGCTGAAGCAGGTGAGGTCGGACTGGATGAACTTCATCATGTCGTCGATCACGCGAAAGAAGACGGTGTAGTCGAAGACGGTCCACATGTTGGGGTAGTTTTGGAACGCGGCCGCGATGTCCTGCACGTCCTGCATCCCCTGCAGCAGGCTGAACCCCATCTGGGCTATCTGGACCGCCATGAGGACCCTCCCCGCGTTGATCGCCAGGGAGCTGGTGGCGCTGGTGGCGACATCCTTCTCCGCGGTGGCCGCCGCGCTGTTGACTGCGTTTTTTTCGGCATCGCTCACCACGTTATTCTTGGTGTCGACGTCGGCGTTGACGTCCTTTTCCATATCCTTGCCTAAATTGTTCACCACGGCGCTGTCCGTCGGGGGGTTGGCGACCTCTCGCTCGACCTCGGACAGCGGCATCGGCTGCTTGGCGACCTTGGACTTGGGGTCGACCTGCGGGGCGTACAGCGCCTGGGTCGCCTGGTAGTCAGCGGCCTGGAACCCCTTGCTGTAGCCCCGCTTGAGCAGCTCGACGTAGGCCTTCGGGAGGAACCGCTCCAGGATGACGGACATGAAGTCGTTGAGGACCTGGAACCCCACGCGCATCCACGTGCCCAGCGACTTGACGCCGAGCAGCATGGACGGCAGCGCCGTGACCACCAGCGTGCAGTAGACGTCGGCGAAGTATCGATAGGCCTTGTTGGAGAGGGCGCAGGCCTCGCCCATGACGTAGCGGATCCACGGCCCGGCCGTCCCCGAGGTGAAGGCGAGGTCGACGACGAGGTCCGACAGCGTGCCCGTGGCGGAGGCCGTGAGGCGCTTGAGCTCGTGCCAGTCGGCGATGGCCTGGGCCTGGGCGTTGTTCCGCGACGTGGTGACGAGCGTGAGGCAGAGCTGGAAGACCAGGCTGATGGCGTGGCTGAGGGTCTGCACGATCGTGTCCACTATGTTGCGCACGGCCTGAATGACGGCGTAGAACGCGAATACGGGGTTGGCCGCGCAGTTCTTGACGATCGCCGCGTTCTGCGCGATGAGCGCCGCGACGTCGTCGGTGACGGGGCAGATGCCGTTGTCCGCCAGTCGGTAGTAGTCCAGCACGGTCTGGTGGACGAACTTTTGGTTGGTAGCCTCCCACGTGGAGGGGGTGTACACAAACTCCTGCACGGCGCACTTGGGGTTGCCGCTGGCGAGGCAGTTTGCCCCCGCGATGAGGGTCTTGGCCTCCTCTATGGCGGCGCAGAGCGAGGAGAGCGCAGAGTCCATGTTGCACACGGAGGTCTTGCCCATGGGATCTGGCTGCCCCTGGAGCGCGTCGTCGATGGCCGCGTGGCACGACTGGACCTTCCTGGCGCGCCAGAGGGCCTTTGGGATCGAGCCGTTGCAGCTTCCTGTGCGCAGCGCGTCGCGCGACGGGCAGTAGACCCAGGGGTGGGCCCAGAGCGCCTCGTCCGGCGGCGGCGCCGACACCGGGAGGAACGCGTCGGCGATGGGGGTGGACGCATCCTGCACAGGGCGCAGCAGCCGGCGCGGCGCGGTGAGGTAGGTCGGCAGGAACACGCCCGGCTGCCAGGACGACGCGTTGAGCCGCGCCGCGCAGTCAGCGGCGGCGATGCCCGCCTCGGGGCAGAGGGCGCGAACGAGGTCCTTGGCCAGCGCCCGCTCCGCGGAGAGGCGATAGGGCAGGCCGAAGCTGGATTGAGGGGGCAGCGCCGCGCCGCCGCGGGTGCGAAACTTGGGCGGGGCGCTGCACTGCCCGCAGCGCTGCCTGCCAAAGGCCGCGTTGGAGGCGGCGGCGGGGGGCTTGGTGGAGCTGCGCCGTGCCGCCGTGAAGGCGGCGTTGGACTCGCACGTCATGGAGGCGCCAGCCGCCGTCTTCGCGAGGCGGATGCAGCGGCCGGCGGCGCCTGGGAAGCCGCTCTGGGCGCGCCCCGTGTGGCAGACGCCCGCGTCGAGGGTGGTCCTGCCGGAGGGCCGCAGCTCGTTGACGGAGCGATAGGTGTAGCTGATGGGGCGCATGCGGTCCAGGACGTGGCAGCGGTGGCCCTCGGGGTCTGAGGCCTTCGCCCACACGGTGGAGGAGGTCTCGGGGTCCAGCAGGGTGGAGCCGTCGCGGAGGTTTCCGCCCACGTAGGGCCAGTCCAGCTGCATCGAGCAGGTCTTGACCATGTAGTCGCTCGTCCGGAGGGGAAAGGCGAAGGATGCGCCCCAGGCGACGCCCGAGACCGCGCGGATCGTGTTCCACAGCGAGCACGGGTGGGTGGTCTGGTTGCGGATCGCCACGCTGCAGATGCCATCCGGGGTATCCCTGGCCACGGACGTGGGGCAGAAGCAGAAGCCGTTGGTCGTGGAGTACTCGCCAAAGTAGGCGCTCGCGCTCGACCGGAGCTGCGTCGGGTGGGCGTAGGCGCCGCCCGTGACGTTGTAGAAGAGCCGCTGGGAGCGGCGCGCGGAGGGCAGCGAGGGGCCGAACCCCGGCACGGAGTTGCCGTAGTAGGCGCGGCGGCGGAGCGGGCAGTCCCAGGCGAAGGCCTGCGACGCGGAGGCGAGCTGCTGGCGGTAGACCGCGTCGTCCGCGGCGAACGAGGAGGCGAGGCCGGAGACCCACTGATCCACGGTCTGCGACTCCCACGCGTCCATCGCGGTGTACTCCGCGGCGACGGGCTTCAGGGGGATCTTCGCCACCTGCATGCTTCCCAGCGTCATGGACGGGTCCTTCTGGATGCGCAGGCCGATGGTGTCCCCCGCGATGTGCCCCTGCGGCACGCGCAGCAGCCCGTAGTCCTGCGCCTGCCCACTGAAGAGCGGGTTGCCGAAGAGCCCCGCGTCCAGCCCCGTCGGCAGGTCGTACAGCTCGTTGAGGGTGTAGATGTCGCCCTTCTTGTAGTCGAATGTGGGCACTCCGTCCGTGCCGCCCACCATGCCCTCCTCGTGCATGCATATCTGGTCCTGCACGACTCGCTGCGTGCACAGGTTGTAGGCCGTTGCCTTGTCTATGTTGAGCTGGGAGGTTTTCTTGCCCTGGTTGGCGATGCAGCTCTGCGCGTTCGGCATGTTGGTGAAGTAGCCGACGAGGAAGTTGCCCGGCGGGCACGCGTCCGGGTAGGAGCAGCTCGCGTCGATGTTCTCCGTGTAGCCCGTGTTGATGTCCGTCTGCGCCACGTCGCACTGGTCGAACGGGTTCCACAGGCCGTCAAGCCACGGCGCGACCACGCTCGCCGAGGCCAGCGCGCCGACGCTGGAGAACCGGCAGACGCGCTGGTCGGGCGACATGTCCGCGCCGCACGACGTGGTGTCGTCCAGCAGGCTCCACACGTACTGGTGGGAGAGGTTGCGCGCCGTGCTCGCGTAGCTGAAGATGCTGCCATTCGAGAGCATGTCGCTCGTCACCGCCCAGGTGAGCTGCGCCATGGAGGGAACCACGACGGGTCCGTCCCGCACGAAGTTTGACCTGACGTGCGCCTTGAGGAACGCGTAGTTTTTGTCGGTGCACTTGGTGTAGTCGATGGTCTGGTTGCCCAGCACGCACATCACGGGCGCGGTGGGGTCTGGGTTGATGTTGTTCTGGAACGCCCTGACGGCGGTGAGGTCGAAGCTGAAGGGCTTCGGGAACGACAGCGCGTACTCCTCCTCGAAGAAGGGGAGTGCGTCGGGAATCGCCCTCGGGGGGCTCTGCGTGCTCTGCGTGTAGCAGGTGGAGACCTTCGCCACGATCTGCTGAAAGTAGCGGCCAAACACCTGCGGCCAGTTGCCTGTGAGCAGGTCCTGATTGGAGGCGGTGAACACCGTGCCGTCTACAGTGATGGGAGGATACGCGCAGCCAAGCGTGCCCTGGCGATAGATGGGGCACACCCGCGTGGACCTCCCCATCATCTGATCGTACGCGTCGTTGAACAGCTGCACGGTGGGGATGCCGGTCGTCTTCCCTGCCGGGGTGCAATTGAAGGAGGGGGTCACGCTGTCGGAGGCGGGCTGATACCCCTGGTTCTGGGCCAGCGACGCGATCAGCTGGGCCATATCCGATGCCGCCGTGGGCACCGCGTTGTTGTACGATACAGGATAGCGATTGGTCGCGGTGACGGGCGTGGTGACTAGCCGGTCGAACGCCTTGGCCTGCTCCAGCACCCCCATGCCGTAGTCTGTGATGATGGACAGCAGGGTCTGGGCGCCCTTGTTCTGTGCGACGGGGGTCCCCGTGTTCTGCGCCAGCAGCGGCATGATCGTCGACATGAGGTAATTGGTCTGGTGGGCGTTGTTGTACTTATCCAGCGAAGCAGCGGCCAGCGCGGCCGCGCAGACGGGAAACGCCTTGGTGGAGATGATCATGCGGAGGTTGAAGTCGTAGGTGGCGGGGTCGAGGATCCAGCGGGACTCCTGATAGCACATGGGCACGCTGGCATCCACTGGGCCGTAGAGCGTGGTGATCGTCTGGGCGGCGCACGTCCTCCACTGGGCCTGCGCCGCGCTCGCCTGGGCGGCCGCGTAGGCGGTCAGGCTGGCCGCCGTGTAGCCTGCGCGCACGAAGCGAATGTAGTCCTCAAAGCTGTCGGAAGCGCCCGTCTGCTGTATGTAGGTGGCGGGGCGCACCGGCGCGACCGCGCCCTGGTACGGGCACGTGTAGGTCTGCCGCGCCTTGATGTCGGGAGAGAGTCCCGACCCGAGGATGCACTGGTAGAACCACGACACGGGAAACTCGTAGGCGGTGAAGGTGAAGGGGAAGTAGAGGGCCT
>SESA01000911.1_pt1 | contig 16793 bp, 11 predicted proteins | sample 3171451 | NCBI WGS metagenome assembly SESA01 (sample SAMN06051862, study PRJNA518727) | freshwater metagenome | biome: subpolar coniferous forest; feature: holomictic lake; material: water; isolation source: holomictic Lake 227, 8 m depth | place: Canada: near Kenora, Ontario | collected...
CATGGTCGCGGCGGATTTGCCCTATAGTGTGGGGCTGTCATGCTTCCTAAACTCGCCATCATTGGTCGCCCAAACGTGGGCAAAAGCAGCCTTTTCAATAGGCTTGCGGGTCGCCGAATTTCCATCGTGGATCCCACGCCTGGCGTTACGCGCGACCGCATCTCCGCCGAAATTTCGCTGAAGCCAACCAAGGGTCCATCGCGCGCGCTGCATGTCATTGACACGGGCGGTTGGGGAATTTACACCACTGAAAAAAATCGCAAGGACGACGCGGGCGTTGATCTCACTCCGCTGAAGCCAAGCATTGAATCGCAAATCATGGCGGCCGCCAAAGAGGCCGACATTATTTTGTTTGTCACCGATGCGAAGGACGGCGTGATGGCCCTTGATCGAACCGTGGCCACGCTGTTGCGTCGGCGCGGTCTCACTTCAAAGGTGATCGCGGTGGCCAACAAAGTGGACGACAGAAGTTGGGAGTCCGCCGCGCAAGAAGTTGCTCGACTTGGTTTTGGCGCGCCAACATGCGTCAGCGCAAGCAGCGGTCTTGGTCTTGTGTATTTGCGCAATCTCATTGTCAGCAAGTTGCCCGATATGGAAGACGATGCGCCCGATGAGAAGCCGCCCATTCCAGAAATTCGTATCGCCATTGTTGGTCGGCGCAACGCCGGCAAAAGCAGCATTGTGAATTGGCTTGCGGGCGAGCCGCGCGTGATTGTCAGCGAAATCGCCGGCACCACCCGCGACAGCGTTGATGTTCGTATTGAAAAAGAAGGACGCGTCATCACGCTCATTGACACAGCTGGTGTGCGCAAAAAGAAAAGCTGGGACGGCGACATTGAATTTTACGCCAACACCCGCACCGCGGACGCCATCGCGCGCTGCGATGTTGCGTGGTTGCTTCTTGACGCCACGGAAAAAAGCACGCAGATTGAAAAGACGCTTGCCATGCAACTAGCGGAGTCATTCAAGCCAACGCTCATCACCGTGAACAAATTGGATTTGGTTCAGAAAACGCTCAAGCCAGCGGACTATCAGTCCTATCTCACGCAAGAGTTTCCGCAACTTTCCTACGCGCCCATTTCATTTGTCAGCGCGAAAACTGGCAAGGGTTTGCGCGACACGCTTGCGCTTAGTTTTTCCATGCAAGAGCAGGCGGCGCATCGCGAGGGAACCGGCAAGCTCAATGCCGCCATTAAGAAAATCCTTGCCGAACGTGGCCCAAGTTCAAGTCTTGGAACCATCGCCAAAGTGCTGTATGTCAGCCAGATTTCAATCAATCCACCAACCATTGCCATGGTGGTGAACAAGCCCGCGTTGTTCAAGGGTCAATACGAGCGCTATCTACTCAATCGCCTGCGCGAGATGTTGCCTTTTAGCGAAGTTCCAATTCGCCTGCAGTTCAGCGAACGCAAGCGCACGTTGCGGCCTGCTCGTAAATAAATTCTCAGCTCTATCACGCATAGTCGCGCAGCGAACATGAAGACGTGCGGAAATGTTGCCGTGCGTTAGTAAGAAATTCAACGCGCCTGACTTTTGTTGAACTCGCTATAAGCCCGCTCTTGGTTAGCATGGGCAGCGCGATGTCCATTATTCCGCTTCCAATGTTTGAGCAAGACTCAGATCCTGCGCGCCGCGACGCCATGACCGACGCGGAAATTTACGCCAACCTGAAACCGCCCACCAGCATTGTTGTGAAGTTTGGCGCCATGCGCCAAGTTGGAGAGTTTCCATATAAGGGCGACGCCAAACCTGGTTGCGGTTCACGCCTTGTGGTGCAGACCATGCGTGGCGTTGAGATTGGCGAAATGCTCACCACCACGTGCGCCAATGGAAGTTGCTCCAAAAGCATCAGCCGCTCTGAAATGTTGAAGTTCATCGAGAACTCTGGCGGCCGCGATTATCCATTCACTCAAGAAGGTGAAGTGTTGCGCATCGCCACCACGGATGACATGACGCGCTGGAACGCCTTTCAATCCGCCGCAAAAGATCGCCGCGACCACGCGCGTGAAATTGTGAACAAGTACAAACTGAATGTGAAAGTGGTGGAGGTTGAAGTTATTTTGGGCGGCGAAACCGTGACCATGTTGTGGATGGGCCCCGAAGGAAATCCCAACGAGCCGCCGCCGCCGCGCCCCGATATTTCTGGCGTGATGCGTGAGCTAGAGCAGCATTACGGCGCGCGCGTTTTTGATCGACAAGTTGGCGCGCGCGATGAAGCACGCTTGACGGCCGACTACGAAAAGTGCGGTCAACATTGTTGCTGCAAAAATTTCTTGAAGGTGCTCAAGCCAGTCAGCATGAAGAGCGCCAAGATTCAGAAGGCCACAATGGACCCGCTTAAAATTAGCGGCCGTTGCGGGCGCCTGATGTGTTGCCTGCGCTATGAGGACAAAACGTACGAGGAACTTTCCAAGCGCCTGCCAAAAAAGAATTCGCGCGTGATGACCACCGATGGCCCTGGCACCGTGATCGACGGAAAAATTCTGGTGCAACTTGTGCTTGTTCGCCTTGACTCTGACAACAAGGAAGTTGCGTTTCCATTTGAGGAACTTTTGCCAGGCATGCCGCCACCAGCGCCTCCATCCGCGCCGCCGCCAAACAGGCGCAATTGATTTTGTGATTGTCGCGTGTAGTTGAGCAACAGTCGATACATTGCTTCATTCATGAGCGATTCTTCAAGCGAAACTCCGCCGCACAATAAATGGCGCCCAGCCGGCGTAGACACCTTGCAAGGCTTGATTGTGGCCTTCACCATTGCCATGGCGTTTCGCGGATTTGTGCTTGAAGGTTTTGTAATTCCAACTGGCTCCATGGCGCCCACGTTGTTGGGCCAACACATTCGCGTTCATAGCGACGCCAGTGGTTACGCCTACACCGCCGATGGTGGCTCCGTATTTGACAATGGCGCTCCGCCAACCGCGCGCGCGCCGCTTGTTGATCCAATGGTCACGCGTCAGTTTGCCATGGGTGAAACGGAACTCGGTCGCTTGCGCACGCAAGTTGTGGGTGGCGATCGCGTGTTGGTTCTGAAATATGTTCCCTGGGTTTTTCAACCGCAGCGCTGGGATGTGATTGTGTTTAAAAATCCGCCCGACCCAATTGGCGATTCACAAAATTACATCAAGCGCATGGTTGGCATGCCGTCGCAGTCGCTTCTTCTTGTTGATGGAGATGTGTTCACGGGCGCGCAAGACGCCGCGCCTGACGCGTTGCGCATAGAGCGCAAGCCGGAAATGATTCAGCGCGCGGTGTGGCAACCCGTGTGGGGAAGTGATTGGGCGCCCGTTGATCTTAAAAAACTAGAGACCACATGGAAACGCGCTTGGCCAGGCGCCGCGTTTGTTCCAGCTGGCGAAAATAAATCCGCGTGGGTGGCGGGGGACACGCGCCAGTGGAAGTGGCCAACCGCAAACGCCACTCAACTTGCATGGAGCGCGCAAAATTTTCCGGTGACGGATTGGAACGCCTACAACGTGTGGCGCCGCTCATCCGAGTTTCCTATGAGCGACATTCGCGCTTCGGCCGCGCTTGAATTTGATCAGCCCGAAAAAGCCGCCGCATCATTTGTGTTGAACACGCGCGGCTTGCAAATCACCGCCAGCATTGACAACGCGACCAAGTCCATTGATGTCACCGTGCAAACCGCCGGCGCCACCAACGAACCCGCGCGCGTTCTTGCGCAAGGACATGCCACGCTTGCTAGCGAGCAAAAGTTTCTTGACATTGAGTTCTGGCATGTCGACCAAGCCGTGTGGCTCTTTGTGAATGGCGCAAAAGAGCTTTGTATTCCTTATGAATTTGCCGCAACCGGCACCACCCCCGTCATGCGCTTGGTCGCATCGGGTATGGACCCCGCGCGCTACCGCAACGATCCCGTCACCACCAAGCCCGCTGGAATTCAATCCATGTCTTGGAATTTTTCCGGCTCGCCCGTCACGGTGCGCCACATGAAACTAGACCGCGACTTGTATTACCAACCCGGCATTCTGCTTCCTGGAAATCAGGTTGCGTCAAACGGTCCGATTATTCTTGGCAAGGCATTCGCCACCGACATTGACGATCCCGCGCGCCTTGGTCCAAATGATTACCTGATGTGTGGCGACAACAGTCCCGCCAGTCGTGACGGCCGCTTCTGGGGAAGGCCGCATCCAATTTTGCAGCGCGTGATTGGATTTGAAAAACCATTCGTGGTGCCGCGGGAATTAATTGTGGGCAAGGCGTGGTGCGTATATTTCCCCGCCACCTATCCGCTTGGAAGTGGCCTTGAAATGCAAGACCCTGGCGCGCGTAGTCCCAACGTGGTTCCAAACTTTGGATCGCTGCGCTTCATTCGCTAAACCGCAGCACGCCACAACACGGACGCGTGCAGCCCCAATGTGGTTCCAAATTTTGCATCGCTTCGTTCGTTCAGCCGCGGCGATCCACAATGCGTCGGCGACTTTCATTTCAAGCTCCATGATTGAAACCAATAAAAAACCAGGCGCTCTTCACGCCTGGTTTTCAAGATCAATTGTCACAGTTGGTTTACTGGCAAGCGCCCTCGTTCAGCAGCACCAAACTTAAATCGCTGCTGTCGACCACATTGTCCATGTCGATGTCGGCGGCGCAATTTGTGCATGGGCCAAAATCAAGAAGCGTCAAGCTCATGTCGGAACTGTCAACAACATTGTCGCCGTCTAAATCTGCGGAACGCATTGGCGTGTAGTCAAATGAAATTGCGTCGGAGGCAATTCCGTTGGCGGTGACCACCATGGAATAGGTGCCCGCAGGAACGCTGGCTGGAATTGTGAAGTTGGTGGTGGTCACCATGCTTCCAGTGCTCACTCCGCAACTATTCCAGTTGAAGGTGCGCGCGTAATACACGTTCGTTCCCGAACTCAATCGAATGATTGGATAGTTGGTGTTCATCTGCCAATCGTCTCCATAGGAGGATCCTTGGGAAATTCCATTGAATTGCGTGCCAGTAAGCGTGTACTTGCCACAACCATTTTGCGAGTAGTAGGAAATCACTGGTTTGCCCGCCGCAGTTGGCGCGCCGCTTGGTTGATACAAGTAGTACTGGCCTGATCCTTGATTGCCATACAAAATATTTCCATCGGGCAAATTAATGAATGACAACACATAGGTTGAGTTGGCAAGACTTGCGCCACCACCCGGCGCGTTCACGGCCGTGAATGTGTTTGTGACATAGTCGTACTCATAAAAATAACTTGGCGATGGAAAGTGATTCGCCGAAGTTGGAATAGCAGACGCCACACACAGAACTTTTCCATCTGGCATCATGGCAACGGGCGCATCTGGCGCGCCGCGCGAATTTGGAAACGAAGCGCCCGCGAGCCATGTTCCTTTGCTTTCAGTTCCAGTTGGCGTATACAGCGCGGTCTTGCCTGTTGAACCCACAAAGAACGCTTTTCCGTTTGGAAGCAACACGGCTCCGCCGGTTTCATATCCGTACGCGTCAAATAAAGAAACTGGAACCACGCCGTCCACATACCACGAATTACGCAATGGAATGTAGCGCTCGCTTGCGGTGGCAAGGCGGTCAACAAACAAAATACTATTGTCAGGCAAGGTGAGCCACGCGGATTCATTGTGAATTCCCTTGCAAGCGGGGCCAGCGACAAACGTATTCGTGGTCGGGTTGTAAATCGATGTTCCTTTCAGCGTGCCCGTGACAAGCGCTTGCATCACTCGACCATCTGGCATTAATTCTGAATTCGCGTCGCTCACTGTTCCAAGCGGCGAAGGAGTTGCCGTCCATGTGTTGGTGAGCGGGTTGTAGACCTCGCCCGCTGAACCGCCTGTTCCGTATTCACCGCCAGCCACATACAAGCGGCCGTCCATAAGAAGTTGCGAAGAAAAATAAAGTCGCGTGTTGATCATTGGCGCAATGGAAGACCACGTTCCGTTGGCGTAACTGCCGTGAATGTCCGGCGTCAGTTTGTTCCAAATATTTCCAATGCCGTCCGTGCCTCCGCTATAACTTTTGCAGAGCACGCTTCCATCAGACAGCAAAATCATTCCACCGCCGCATTGGCCAGGCGCAGTTGCCGCAACTGGAATCCAAGTTCCAACAGCGTTGCTTTGAGCGGTCATACCAGCGACTGTGAGCATGCAAGCGGTGACGAAATGTTGAATAGGTAATTTCATATTTGAACTTTAGTGTTTTTTTGAGTGGAGTAAAAGCAAAAACCGCTTCAAGAATTTGAAGTGGTTCAATGACTGCGTTCAACATGGCGCAATTTCCGTGAAGTGCAACGAAAATAGAAAATTTAATAGGTTTTTACTGCCATTGGTGTGCGGGTTATAAGTCCTTCAGGATGGTCGAATGCAGGCCCTGACCACTTTCGCATTTGCAAATTGGAGGAACCAGAGCCAACACAAGTTGTTCCAACGCAAAATCAAGCGCGCATTACTCTGCACCAGTGAGCGAATTCGCACATCAAACATATGTGGTCGCGCGCAAAGTTGTGATCGCGCTCGTTGGCGGAACCGTCACACTGATCGGCATCGCCATGATTGTGTTGCCTGGTCCTGCCTTTATTGTGCTGCCCGCGGGTCTTGCCATTCTTGCGATTGAATTTGCATGGGCGCGACGCTGGCTGAAGAAGGTGAAACAAATGGCGCAAGAGGCGGTGGACAAAATGCATCACAATTCGCCGCAACATCCATCAAATCATGCGTCTCCACATTCCGCCATTTCAACGGCGATCGAATCCGCCCCTAAGAAATAAGCGAACTCGTGTGTTCACATGACTAAAAAAATAAAATCTAAAGTTGCAGCAACGGCGGTCAATTTGCAAACCAGCAGCGGATTTTGGCTGGCCAAGTCGGAATCAGACGTGTACGGCATTTCGGATTTAAAGCGTGACAAGCGCACGCTGTGGGAAGGCGTTCGCAATTATCAAGCGCGCAACTTTATGCGCGCCATGAAAAAGGGTGATCGCGTGTTGTTCTATCACTCCAACGCGGATCCTTCGGGCGTGGCTGGCGTGGCAACCGTGAGCGCGCTTGCTCAACCAGACCCATTGCAATTTGACAAGCGCAGCGAATTTTTTGATGCCGCCGCAACCAAAGAGCAACCGCGGTGGTCCGCTGTGGAACTTGCGTTTGAAAAGGAATTTGCGCGCGTGATCTCGCTGGAAGAATTGCGCGCAGTCAAGGCGCTTTCAACCCTGTTGATCCTTCAACGCGGCAACCGACTGTCAGTCACCCCCGTTCAACCAGCGGAGTTTCATGCCATCTGCGCCCTGGCATAGCTGATCAACTCTCAAATTCAGTCTAAAAGTGACCAAATCACTCATGGTCAGGGTGAAATTTCACGCATTTTCAAATTTTGTGTGTCAAAAACTTAACTTTGAGTTGCTTTCACTTTATTTTCGGACACATTGATGTGTTCAATCAATTTGAATCTATCTCTATTTATGGATCTACCCACAATTTTTCAAACAAGTCAAACGGAGCCAAGCATGTCTCACACCCGCAGCGCGTTCTTCACTCTTTCAAATAAACTTTGCGGCTTAGTGTTCGCAGCTAGCGTTGCAATGATTGGCAATGGCGCGCTTGCCCAAGTTTTTGAAGACACCATTCCTACAAAGCCAACCGCGGCTGCGTTTGAAATGCCAACCATTAAAGAAGTTGAGAAGGTCGATGTTGCCAAGTTGAACATGGCCGACATTGCCAACGAAGATCTTATTCGCGCCGCGCGCGTTGAAGCGCCTCGCTACGCCATTCCAAATGTTGTGAATATTTCTCCAACCACCAGCGGTACCTGGGAAAATGTCGTTGATCAATCAGGCGCTCTTCGCAGCGTGTGGCGCCTTCGTGTTGGTTGCGACAACGCCGTGTCCATGAATCTTGGTTTCACCAACTATCACTTGCCACGAGGCGCCGCTCTTTACATCTACACGCCGGACATGGCGCATGTCATTCGGCCATTTACCGCAGCCGACAACGCCGATCACGGACAATTGTGGACGCCGCCGCTTCCAGGAAATGAAATTGTGATTGAGCTCACAGTTGAACGCGACCTTGAGCGCGAAGTGCAACTCACGCTTGGCTCCATTAACGCCGGTTATCTCAACTTTTCAGAAATTGCGAACGCGCTCGACAAGTCCGGCTCTTGCAACGTTGACGTGATTTGCAGCCAAGGCGACGCATGGCGCGATGAAATTTCCACGGTTGCCGCAATTTCAACTGGCGGTTCGCTGTTTTGCACCGGATTCATGGTGAACAATGTTCGCCAAGATCTCACGCCGTATTTCATGACAGCGTTTCACTGCACCGTCACCGCAAGCAACGCCGCGTCGCTGGTCGCATTTTGGAATTATGAAAACACAACATGCCGCGCGATTGGTAGTTCAGCAAGCAGTGGCACCGGCGATGGCGTGCTGACCAAGTTCACCACGGGCTCAACGTTCAAGGCCGCCAATTCACCATCGGACTTCACACTGGTTCGTCTTTCTTCCAGTCCAAATCCAGCGTGGTATGTCAACTACGCGGGTTGGAACGCCAACAGCGTCGAGTCCACATCACAAGTCGGCATTCATCATCCAAATGTTCAAGAGAAGCGAATTAGTTTCGACAACAATCCATCCACCACAACCAGTTACTCGGGCACAACAAGTCCTGGTGACGGAACGCATTTGCGCGTTGGTCAATGGGAAGTTGGAACAACCGAAGGCGGTTCTTCTGGTTCACCAATCTTCAATCAACTTCACCAAGTTGTTGGACAGTTGCACGGTGGTGGCGCTTCTTGCACCAGCGTGACAAGCAGCGATTACTACGGTCGCTTCAGCGTGTCGTGGCTTGGTGGCGGAACCGCGGCGACGCAATTGAAGTCATGGCTTGACCCTGACAACACCGGCACCATGTCCGTGAACACTCTTTCAACCAAGGGTCTTACCGTTACACCAAGTACCGCCGTCACCCACTCGGGTCTTGTTGGTGGTCCATTCTCTTCGTTGCCATACACATACACGCTGAGCAACAGCACGGCGACCGCGGTGAATTATCGCGTTGCGCTGACCAACAACATTGGTCTGCTGATCAATGGTGGCACAAGCAATCTCACTGGAAGCGTTCCTGCGGCGGGCAGCGTTGTTGTCACTGTCACCGCGGGCTCCGCGCTCAATGCAAGCGCCGCCGGCATTTATGCTGAAGACATTGTCTTCACTGATCTTGGTTCTGGCGTGGCGCGCACTGTTCGCCACACAGTTGAAATCGGTCAGACTGGTTTCACTGCAACTCCCGCTACTGGTCTTTCAACCGGCGGCGCCGTTGGCGGTCCATTCGCGGGCAGCGTTACGTACACCGTCACCAACACCAAGTCCGCGCCCGTCACCGTAAATGTTTCCGCCGATGCGTCTTGGATTTCAATCGATGGCTCCGCCGCGCCAACCAGTTTCACACTGGCCACCGCGGGCGCAACACGAAATGTCACCGTGGCAATTGCGGCTGGCGCCAACAGTCTTGCCGCCGGCATTTACAGCGGCAATGTCACCTTTGCCAAGAGTGATGGCACAACTCCAACCACGCGCAGCGTTGCGCTTGATGTGGGTCGCACCGTGTACTCCGCCACCGATTGTCCAATCACCATTGGCGACAACACCACCAATTACAGCTACATCACCGTGTATGACAACGTGTGTATTGCTGATGTGAATGTGAGTGTGAATATTTCCCACACATACATTGGCGACTTGTACATTGAGTTGCTCTCGCCAAGTGGAACAACTGTGATTCTGCACAATCGCACTGGAACAAGCACCGCCAATATCATCGCCACATACGACGATGATGGCGGCGGAACTTTGCCAGCTGGCGCATTGTCCGACTTTGATTACAGTCAGTCCGCCGGCGTGTGGAGGCTTCGTGTCTCTGATCAAGTCTCAACGGACACTGGCGTGTTGAACAGTTGGTCGCTGCGTATTGGCGCGGTGGCTGGTTCTTGTCCAACTCAAACGGTTGTGTATTCAGAACCACTCAACAGCAATCCAGGTTGGACCACCACAGGGTTGTGGGCATTTGGAACTCCAGCTGGAACCGCAGTCACATCGGGTGGAGCGGATCCGAAGGCTGGTTTCACCGGCACAAATGTCTACGGTTACAACAATGTTGGAACTGGCGTGTATGAAAACAGTTTGGTGGAGCGCAACCTCACCACCACCGCGTTTAATTGCACGGGCCTTACGGGTGTGAAGGTGAGTTTCCAACGTTGGTTGAATGTTGAAAGTTCAACCTATGACCATGCGTATTTCAAGGTCAGCACTGATGGAACCAACTGGACCACGCTGTATCAAAATTCAGCCTCCATGACTTCAACTTCGTGGAGCAAGGTGTCCTACAACATCTCTGCCATCGCGGACAACAAACCAACGGTGTACTTCCGCTGGGTCATGGGAACCACGGACACAAGCGTGCAATACACCGGTTGGAACATTGACGACTTGGAAGTGAGCGCGGTGATAACAGCAACACCATGTCCATCAGATATTGATGGTGACCACGAAGTGGCCAGTGGTGATTTAAGTTTAATTCTGCTTGATTTTGGCGTGTGCACTTGCCCAACCGATCTTGACGGCGACGGCGAAGTGACCAGCAGTGATTTGAGTTTGTGTCTGCTTGATTTCGGCGCCTGCCCGTAAGGATTGATGAATTTGAATTGAACACTGGCGGTCCGCAAGGGCCGCCATTTTTATTTTTAAGCCATGTACAGAGTTGGTTTGTGATCTCAACGAATTGAATTCATTGTGTTCGATTGAAGTCAACACCACTCCAGAATCAAGAGCGGAACTGGTTGATCATTCGTCGGCATGGTTGCGCGCATGCAGTGCGGCCATTTGTTGCACGTACGGTTTAATTTGCGGATCCGTGCGGATTTGAAATTCTTCAAATGGTCCATCAAAGAAAACTTTTCCCGCGTGCAACATGACAATGCGCGGGGCGAGCCGCCGCAATAATTCAGTGTCGTGGGTCACAACAACACTGGTGCGCGCCACGCCCAGCGACGGCATGGCGCGGTGGGTGCTGTCAATCAGCGAATGAATGGTGCCGCACATTTCTGGATCAAGTCCGGAGGTTGGTTCGTCATAGAACACAAGCACTGGATCCATGACAAGCGCGCGCGCAATGGCCAAGCGTTTCGCCATTCCACCGGACAAAGACTCGCGGTCGCTGTTCATGATTTGGTCTGGGTTCAAACCAACATCAAGCAGGGCCTTGCGCGCCAGTGGCATGATTTGCGCGTCGGTCATGTTCTTGATTTCCTTTGGCCAGAACGCCAAATTGAAATACACGGTTCCGCTCAGCAGAGCGTTGCGTTGAAACACAACCGCCCAATGCACGCGCAGTTGATCCAGTTGATCGTCTGTGAGTTTGGCAACATCGCATAGCGGCGAATTCGCAGCCTCATGGTCGGCAATCAGAACACGACCAGAGTCTGCTCCGAAATGCCCCGTGATTGTTTTCAACAGCACGGTTTTTCCACAGCCGCTTCCGCCCACAATGGCTACCAATTCACCGCGGCGAATTTTTAAATTCACGCCCGACAAAACTGGATGTGTGCCGAATGATTTGTGTAGATCTTCCACAACAATTTCAAAGTGATCGCCGAAATTGGGTGTAGAAATTGTCATTGGTTGCGGAGCTGAAAAACTAACAGAAATTTAAATTGCAAGCAGTTGCAACAAATGTTTCACGGCTTTGGGCACGCTTATGGCGGCGCTATCAATCGTGGCTTGTGGCGCGGTCGGAGTTTCGTAGGGACTTCCAATTCCAGAAAGATTTGGAAGCAATCCGGCGCGTGCCTTGCGGTATAGACCCTTCGCATCTCGCTTCTCACATTCTTGCAGCGAGGTGCTGACATGCACTTCAACAAATCGATCAGCGCCAATCAGTTCGCGCGCCATCTCACGCTCTGCATGAAACGGCGAAATGAAACTAGTCAGCACAATCAGTCCCGCATCGCTCATCAGTTTGGCAACCTCCGCGACGCGGCGAATATTTTCTACGCGATCGGCGTCGGTAAAGCCAAGATCTTTATTCAAGCCTTGGCGAATGTTGTCACCGTCCAAAATAAATGTGTGTTTGCCGCGCTCGTGCAGCGCGATTTCCAGAGCGTTGGCAAGAGTACTTTTACCGCTGCCAGAAAGACCAGTAAACCAAACCACTTTTCCCGTGTGGCCGTTCATGCGCTCACGGTCTTGGCGAGTAATGGTCAGCGCCTGCTTATGCACATTCTGCCCGCGGCGCAAACAGTGGCGAATCATTCCCACCGCGACTGTCGCGTGCGTGAATCGATCGATCAAAATAAAACTGCCAAGTTCGCGCGAGCGTTCGTAGTTATCAAACGCAATGGGCTTGCTGGTGGACAGCGTGCAGACGCTTATATCGTTCAGCGCTAGCGTGGTGCGCGGCTCGTGTGCAAGTGTGTTCACATTCACGCCGTGTTTAATAGCGGTCAGTGTTGCGGGCGCGTTCTGTGTGGACAACTTCAATAGATATCCGCGGCCAACAAGTCCAGGGTCTTGATGCATCCACACAAGAGTGGCTTCAAACTGGTCGGTGGTTTCAATAGCCTGCGAGCAACTGAGAATGTCTCCGCGTGAAATATCCACTTCACGGTCAAGTGTCAGCGTGATTGCTTGACCGGCTTCGGCGCGTTTAAGAAGGCCATCCAGGGTGACAATACTTTTCACTCGCGCGGTTTCACCACTGGAGGTCACGCGAATGGTTTCGCCTTGCTCTACATGGCCCTCGGCAATCGTGCCCGCAAATCCACGAAACTTTGCGTCTGGCCGCACGACAAGTTGCACTGGAAAACAAAATCGCGAAAGACTTTCATGTTTGGTCTGCACTGTTTCCAGCCAGCCCATCAACGTGGGGCCGTTGTACCAACGCGTGTTGCGCGAACGCTCAGTGACATTGTCGCCCTTCAGTGCCGACATTGGAATTGCAGTCACGCTTTGCAATCCAAGCGGTTTGGCGAAGGTTTCAAAGTCGCTCACGATCTTGTCAAATGCCGCGCGGTCAAAGCCAACCGTGTCCATTTTGTTCACGGCAAGCGCAACATGGCGAATGCCCATCAATGAAACCAAATAGGCGTGGCGGCGCGTTTGCACCAGCATTCCCGCGCGCGCATCCACCAGCAACACGGCGGCGTCGGCGGTGCTTGCCCCGGTGATCATGTTGCGCGTGTATTGCTCGTGACCCGGCGTGTCGGCCACAATAAATTTTCGTTTGTCGGTGCTGAAGAATCGATAAGCCACATCAATGGTTATGCCTTGTTCACGTTCCGCGGCAAGACCGTCCACCAATAGTGCAAAGTCAATCTCCTCGCCTTGTGTTCCGTACTTGTGGGATTCTTTTTCCAGCGTCGCCATTTGATCTTCAAACAGCAAATGACTTTCCCACAGCAGGCGACCTATGAGCGTGCTCTTCCCATCATCCACGCTGCCGCACGTAATAAAACGCAACAACCCAATTTCGCGTTGGCGATCTAGAAATTGCTCCAACGACTTAGTGTTTTCTGTACTGGTGATTGCGGATGTGCGAAACTTTTTACTTGTGGATTTGCCCGATGTTTTACCCACATTATTTCTTGCCGACGTCGACGCGTTATTAACTTTCAACCCACGGGTATTCGGCGTGGATTTCTTATGTTTGCGTTCGCGCGGCATTAGAAATAACCCTCATGCTTTTTCTTTTCCATGCTCGCCGCGGCGTCGGAATCAATAGCTCGTCCTTGTCGTTCGCTGGTACGTGCCTGCAGCAACTCCACCATGATGTCTTGCAACGTGGTCGCATTTGATTCAATCGCACCGCTCAGGGGGTAGCAACCCAGCGTTCGAAAGCGAACGCGCTTGCGCACAATTTCTTCACCGGGTAGTACGCGCATGCGATCGTCATCCACCATGATCAGCAACCCGTCGCGCTCCACCACCGGACGAACCTTTGCAAAATAAAGAGGAACCACCGGAATACCCTCGCGCAAAATATATTCCCACACATCAAGCTCCGTCCAATTGCTGAGCGGGAACACGCGAATACTTTCGCCCTTGGCCTTGCCCGCGTTATACAAATTCCACACTTCTGGTCGCTGGTTTTTTGGATCCCATCGATGCGTGTTGGTGCGGAAAGAAAATATCCGCTCCTTGGCGCGGCTCTTCTCCTCATCGCGGCGCGCGCCACCAAAGGCAAGATCAAATTTGTGCAGATCAAGCGCCTGCTTCAGGCCTTCGGTCTTGGTGATGTGCGTGTGCAGTTGCGAACCATGGTCAAAGGGATTGATGTCGCGCGCAATAGCCTCTGGATTTACATGCACAATCAAGCGCATGCCGCTTTGTTTGGCAATGAATTCGCGCATGAAATACATCTCTTGAAATTTCCAGCGCGTGTCCACGTGCATCAGCGGAAATGGCGGGGGCGCGGGGTAAAACGCCTTGCGCGCCAAGTGCACCATGACCGAACTGTCCTTGCCAACGGAATACAACATGACCGGATTTTCACTTTCGGCAACGGCCTCGCGAAGAATGTGAATGCTTTCAGCTTCCAAACGATCCAGATGGCTTTGTTGCGCGTTTCCATTGCGCGTCAATCGCGTGGGTTGATCAACATTCAGTACGGGCTGAAAATAAATCAGGTCCAAATGCACTTGATCTATTACTGCGCACCTACGAGCTAGCGCCACCAAATTGCCTGAAGGAAAGAACGCAATCGGCTTGCCCACATGCGCTTGCAACTTGTGTAGCGCGCTCTCAATTTCCGCGCATGTTGAATCGGTATTCGCATCTCGCTTTTCATTGCTCTGATTTGAAGGAGATGGCTTGGTTTGTAGCGCGGCAATTTGTACAGGCTTTAATTTTTTTTTGGAAGTTGCGCCGTGCATTGTGAATGCAGAAGTGTGAGTGCTTGTTGCAAGCGGCACCCAAAAATTCGCGCCACGCGCGTCATGGGCCACCAAGCAACTCGCGCCCGTTGGCAATGTGTGTAGTTGTCCAAACAACACCAACCTTCGTTTGCCACGTGCCTCATTGAATAACCAATCAAGCAACATTCGGTTAGGCGCGCGCCCGTGTTCATCGCGTAACTGGTCGGCGCTGAGTGTTTCTGGCAGAATGGAAAGTTCCTGCAGGCGTCTTTCTGCCGTGCGTTTGGTGTCGCAAAGCCCAAGCGCTTTCAAATGCGCAAATGCGGTATCCGTGTCCCACGCTTTCGGGGCGTCAAGGCCGTGCAATTGTGCTTTGGAAGAAGTGGTCATGGATCATGTATGGGTGAGCGGGGCGCCCGTGTCGCAATATGCTATTTGTACATAAATATCTTCTAAATATCTATTTAAGTTCAATTTTTACTATCAAATATGATAAATTGCAGTTATGCGACAAGCTGCTTTGGACATCAAATTGGCTTCTGCCGCATGCGATATAGCCAAAAACGCTGGCAAAGCCATCTTGGAGGTGTATGCCCACGCCGACACCATTGCGGGCAAGAATATTGCGCACAAGGCGGATTCCAGCCCATTGACCGAGGCTGATTTGCGAGCGCATCACGTGATTGCGGGGGCGTTGCAATTGCTTACTCCTCACATTCCCATTGTCTCGGAGGAGGACGAGGCATCCCACGCTCATCGAAACGCGGGCGGGGAATTTTGGATTATTGATCCGCTCGATGGCACAAAGGAGTTCATCGCTCGCAATGGACAATTCACCGTCAACATTGCGTTGGTGCGCCAAGGCGCGCCGGTTCTTGGCGTGGTGTACGCGCCAGTGCTTGACGAATTATTTTGGAGCGAGCCAGACTTCAACTCCAGCGCGCAAATCGGCGCCAGCGTAAACATGCGCGCCCTGTCGCACATTCAAAATCAAACGCATGTCATTCGGGTATCAACACCTCAGTTGCAATTAGGAAAGCCAGTGCGCGTGTTGGCCAGTCGCAACCATATGAATGAACAAACACAGGAATGTATTCGCGCGTTGGGCGCGCATGAACTTGTGCAAGCTGGCAGCTCGCTTAAATTTTGCCGCATTGCCCAAGGTCTGGCAGATTGCTATCCGCGCCTTGGACCAACATGCGAGTGGGACACCGCCGCCGCGCAGGCCGTGCTTGAAGCCGCCGGCGGATTTGTTCGCACGCTGAACGGCGAGCGCTTGCTGTATGGAAAATCCCTAGTGCTCAACCCAAGTTTTGTTGCCAGTGCATGGCCCATTGGCTTGCCAGGTATGGCCACATGATTGACGCCCCATTCGCTTTCGCCGGAGCTTTCACTGGATTTGTTGTTGGATTGACTGGCGTTGGTGGCGGTGCGCTCATGACGCCTATTTTATTGTTGTTGTTCGGCATCGCTCCACAAACTGCAATCGCAACCGACCTTTGGTTTGCGGCCATCACCAAAATAGCCGCCATGCAAGTGCACAAGCGTGGCGCGGGCGTTGATTGGCAAGTGGTGCGGAGACTGTGGATGGGCAGCTTGCCCGTGGCCATGGTCGTTGTGGCCCTAGTCGCGTTTGGAAATAGCGTGGGCAACATGCAGTGGCTCACCAAATCCGTTGGCGTGGTTGTGCTCATCACCGCGTTTGGTTTATTGCTCTCGCCAAAGTTGCGTTCGCTTGCGCGTGATCGCCGCGTCACGCAACCCGAGCACTTTAAAAAATTTCAACCCGCGTGGACCATTGCCGCGGGCGCACTGCTTGGTTTACTTGTCGCACTTACTTCCGTTGGCGCTGGCGCGCTTGGCACCGTGCTTCTGCTTGTGTTGTATCCGCTGCGCATGACCACGCATAAATTGGTGGCCACCG
>SESA01000913.1_pt1 | contig 16773 bp, 9 predicted proteins | sample 3171451 | NCBI WGS metagenome assembly SESA01 (sample SAMN06051862, study PRJNA518727) | freshwater metagenome | biome: subpolar coniferous forest; feature: holomictic lake; material: water; isolation source: holomictic Lake 227, 8 m depth | place: Canada: near Kenora, Ontario | collected 2013-06-25...
GTGGTGAAGGCCGACAAGAGCGTCACCGTTCGTCCGGTCCAACTCGGTCCTACGGAAGGCGAAAACGTCGCCATTTCCAACGGCCTGACATCCGGGGAGTTTGTAGTCCTCGTCGGGGGCGATAAACTCCGGGAGGGCACCAAAGTGGAGCTGGCAGGGAGCGGCCCGGCAGGTTCCCCGGGGCAGGGTAAAAAACCTCCTCGCGACGGCGGCCGCAAGGACAAACCATAGCGTATGGGCCAGCCGATCATGCACGTCATTGCTGCAAAACCTGCCTTTATGATTGATGAAGGAACGCCATGAATCCATCGCGTCCCTTCATCCTGCGGCCAGTGGCAACATCACTGCTCATGATCGCCATTCTCCTGTCCGGTATCATCGCTTACCGTATGCTCCCGATCTCCGCCCTTCCCCAGGTAGACTACCCGACGATCCAGGTGGTCACACTTTACCCCGGAGCAAGTCCGGACGTGGTCACCTCGTCCATTACCGCACCACTGGAGCGGCAGTTCGGTCAGATGCCGGGATTGAATCAGATGTCCTCAACGAGTTCGGGCGGCGCATCGGTAATCACCCTGCAATTCAGCCTTACTCTGAACATTGACGTGGCGGAGCAGGAGGTGCAGGCCGCCATCAATGCCGCCTCCAATCTGCTGCCGACAGACCTGCCGATGCCGCCAATCTACAACAAGGTCAATCCCGCTGATGCACCGATTCTGACCCTGGCTGTCACCTCTAAAACCCTGCCGCTGCCAAAAGTCCATGACCTGGTCGATACGCGTCTCGCCCAGAAAATTTCCCAGGTACCCGGGGTCGGTCTGGTGAGCATGAGCGGCGGTCAGCGGCCGGCCGTCCGCATCCAGGCCAATCCCAAAGCACTGGGCGCCTATAAGCTGACCCTTGAGGATTTGCGCACCGCCATCACCAGTGCCAATGTCAACCAGGCCAAGGGCAGTTTTGACGGACCGGCCCGCGCCTCGATGATCGACGCCAATGATCAGCTCAAATTTGCGGCCGAGTTCGAGAGGCTCATCGTCGCCTACCGCAACGGAGCTCCGGTGTATCTTTCCGACGTGGCCGTCGTGCGCGATGACGCCGAGAATATACGCCTGGCCGCCTGGTACAACGAAACGCCGGCGGTTATCGTCAACATCCAGCGTCAGCCCGGGGCAAACGTCATTGAGGTGGTGGATCGCATCAAGAAGATCATGCCCCAACTTCAGGCGTCATTGCCTGGTTCCGTGGAGGTCAACCTGCTTTCCGACCGCACGACGACGATTCGGGCTTCCGTAAAAGACGTCCAGTTTGAGTTGATCCTGGCCGTAGTGCTCGTTGTCATGGTTATCTTCCTGTTTCTGCGCAACCTCGCGGCAACGGTGATACCAAGCGTCGCCGTGCCGCTATCTCTCGTCGGCACGTTCGGGGTAATGTATCTGGCCGGTTTCAGCATCAATAACCTGACGCTGATGGCCCTCACCATTTCCACGGGATTTGTCGTGGATGATGCTATTGTCGTCATCGAAAACATTGCCCGCTACATAGAGCATGGCAGCTCCCCCCTGCAGGCTGCGATCATCGGCTCCAAGCAGATTGCCTTCACCATCATCTCGCTGACAATCTCCCTGGTGGCGGTGCTGATTCCCCTCCTGTTCATGGAGGATGTCGCGGGGCGGCTGTTCCGCGAATTCGCCATCACGCTGGCCGTGTCCATTCTTATTTCAGGAGTTGTTTCCCTGACGCTCACGCCCATGATGTGCGCCAAGCTGCTGCGGCGGATTCCCGAGGCTGAGCAGAGCCGCTTCTATCATGCCAGCGGTCTTTTTTTCGAGCGGGTGATCGCCCGCTATGGCGAGATGCTGACGTGGGTCCTCAATCACCAGAAGGCGACCTTGCTGACGGCGCTTGCCACCCTGGTACTGACGGTGCTCCTGTATATCATCGTACCCAAAGGATTTTTCCCCGTCCAGGACACGGGCATGATTCAAGGCATCTCGGAAGCCCCGCAGTCGATCTCGTTTTCGTCAATGGCAGAACGTCAGCAGGCCCTGACCAAGGTAATCTTGCAGGATCCTGCCGTGGCAAGCATCTCGTCCTTCATCGGGGTGGATGGAACCACGGTAACGCTCAACAGCGGCCGCATCATGATTAATCTCAAACCGAAGCATAAGCGTGACGCCGATGCCATGGGAATCATCCGCCGCTTGCAGCCGAAGCTTGCCCAGGTGAAAGGCATATCCCTCTACATGCAACCCGTGCAGGATCTCACCATCGAGGATCGGGTTAGTCGTACGCAGTACCAGTTTACCCTGGAAAGCGCCGATCCGAACGAATTAAGCCTTTGGAACGGCCGTCTTGTCGACCGACTCTCCCGGTCGAACCAATTGGCTGATGTGGCGAGTGACCTTCAGGATCAGGGATTGCAGGCCTATGTTGCCATTGACCGCGATGCCGCCGGACGGATGGGCATCACGACCGCCGCCATCGATAATATCTTGTATGACGCCTTCGGACAACGACTTGTATCCACAATTTTTACGCAGGCGAACCAGTACCGTGTCGTCCTTGAAGTTCAGCCTGAATACAAACGTGGTCCTGCGGCGCTGAACGATCTTTACATTGCGTCGCCGACAGGGGCGCAGGTACCCCTGGGGTCGATCGCCAAGATCCAGGAAAAACCGGCGCCCCTTGTTATCAACCATCTCGGCCAGTTTCCTGCCGCAACTATTTCTTTCAACCTGGCCGAGGGGGTTGCCCTCGGAGACGCGGTCAAGGCGATCGAAGCGGCGGAGCGGGAAATCGGCATGCCGGTAAGCGTAAAAACCGGCTTCCAGGGCGCCGCCCTCGCCTTTCGATCCTCCCTTTTGAGCACCCTGTTGCTGATCATTGCCGCCATTGTTGCCGTATACATCGTATTGGGTGTCCTTTATGAGAGTTTCATCCATCCGATCACGATTATATCCACGCTGCCGTCAGCAGGGGTCGGGGCGCTCCTCGCATTGATGATCTCCCGCACGGATCTGGGCATTATCGGCATCATCGGTATCGTCCTTTTGATCGGCATCGTCAAAAAGAACGCCATCATGATGATCGATTTTGCCCTGGAGGCGGAACGCAAAGAGGGCAAATCGCCCCGGGAAGCCATCTTCCAGGCATCCCTGTTGCGATTCCGTCCCATTATCATGACTACCCTGGCAGCCCTGCTCGGAGCCTTACCGCTGATGATGGGCACCGGCGTCGGTTCAGAGCTGCGCCATCCCTTGGGCATAACTATGGTGGGGGGGCTGATCTTCAGCCAGATCCTGACGCTCTTTACTACACCGGTAATCTACCTGGCCTTCGATCGTCTCAGCCGCCGCATAAAGGACCGTTACCGCCCTGCGACGGCGCCTGAGGAAACCGGCGAGGCCTATCCATGAGTATCTCCTCCACATTCATCTATCGCCCTGTCGCCACCACCCTGCTGACCCTCGGGGTGATTCTTGCCGGCATGGTCGCCTTTTTCCTGCTGCCGGTGGCGTCGCTGCCCCAAGTGGATTTCCCGACCATCTCCGTACAGGCATCTCTCCCCGGGGCAAGCCCGGAAACCATGGCCGCGACCGTGGCGACTCCCCTCGAACGTTCCCTGGGACGTATTGCCGGCGTCAATGAAATCACCTCCGTCAGCTCCCTCGGTTCAACCCGCATTATCTTACAATTCGACCTTGAACGTGACATTGACGGCGCTGCCGGGGATGTGCAGGCGGCGATCAATGCAGCGCGCAGCCTGCTGCCGTCAGGTTTGCCCAGAAACCCGACGTATCGCAAGGTCAATCCGTCCGCGGCGCCGATCATGATTCTGGCCCTCACCTCGGATACCATGAACCGTGGCCAGCTTTACGACGCCGCGGACACCATCCTGGCGCAGAAAATTTCCCAGGCGAAAGGAGTGGGACAGGTTCATGTCGGCGGCAGTTCACTGCCTGCGGTCAGGGCGGAACTGAACCCCACGCTGCTCAACCGCTATGGCATTGGCATCGAGTCCGTCCGCCTGGCCATTGCCGCCTCCAATGCCAACAGACCGAAGGGCGCCGTCGAGGATGGTGACCGGCATTGGCAGATATATGCAAACGATCAGGCCAAAACGGCCAGGGATTATATCCCGTTGATCGTAACTTTCCGAAAAGGCGCCGCGGTAAGGCTTTCCGATCTGGGCGAAGTCGTCGATTCCGTACAGGACGTACGGAATGCCGGCCTCTATGATGGCAAACCTTCGGTGCTGCTTATTATCAGCAAGCAGCCGGGGGCCAATGTCATTGAAACCGTGGACCGCGTCAAGGGTCTCCTGGGACAGTTGCGGGCATCGGTGCCACAGGCCATCAAGATCGATATCGCTTCCGATCAGACTGCCACTATTCGCGCCTCATTGCGTGAAGTCGAGCGTACCCTGATGATTTCCGTGGGCCTGGTGATTATGGTAGTATTCCTGTTCCTCCGCAATGGGCGATCCACACTGATTCCGTGCGTGGCGGTGCCGGTGTCGTTGATCGGTACGTTCGGCGTCATGTACCTCGCCGACTACAGCCTGGATAACCTCTCCCTGATGGCGCTCACTGTCGCCACCGGCTTCGTCGTGGACGACGCCATCGTGGTGCTGGAAAATATTTCCCGCCACATTGAGAGGGGGATTCAACCTTTTAAGGCAGCCCTTCTCGGGGCGCGCGAAGTAGGATTCACAGTGCTGTCCATGAGCCTCTCCCTGATTGCCGTTTTTATTCCCATTCTGCTTATGGGTGGTATCATCGGCAGGATTTTCCGCGAGTTTGCCGTCACCCTCTCGGCGGCGGTCGTAGTATCGCTGGTAGTCTCGCTCACGGTGACACCGATGATGTGCGCGCGCATTCTCAAGCCCGCAGATGAGCTGAAACGGGGCTGGTTCTATCGAATCAGTGAGCGTATGTTCAAGTCCATGCTTTCCCTGTATGAACGCTCGCTTGGCTGGGCGCTTAGACATGGACCGTTGATGATGCTCATTTTGCTGGCGACGGTATGCCTGAACGTCTACCTGTATGTGGTTATCCCGAAGGGATTCTTCCCCCAACAGGACACGGGGCGATTAACAGGCAGCATCCAGGCCGACCAGAATATCTCCTTTCAATCCATGCAGCGGATATTGATCAACATGATGAATACTGTCCGGCAGGATCCTGCCGTCGCCACTATCGCCGGCTTTACCGGCGGCGGCCAGATTAACTCCGGCTTCATGTTCGTGACTCTGAAGCCGCTCGCCGAACGAAAAGTTTCATCCGACATCGTGATGGCGCGCCTGCGCCCCAAACTGGCCAGGGAACCGGGGGCCCGCCTGTTTCTGCAGCCGGTACAGGACATCCGCGTTGGTGGACGCTCATCGGGGGCCATGTACCAGTATACCCTCCAGGCCGAAGATCTCACCGAACTAAGGACTTGGGAAAAGAAGATCCGCGATGCTTTGGGCCAGCTTCCGCAACTGGTAGATGTCAACACGGACGAGCAGGACCGGGGACTGCAAACAGCAATCAACATTGATCGTAACACTGCTTCGCGTATGGGAGTGACAACAGCGCTCATCGATGCCACCCTGAACGACTCCTTTGGTCAGCGGCAGGTATCCACAATCTATAACCCCCTTAATCAGTACCGGGTTGTCATGGAAGTGGCGCCCCGATACGGACAGAGTTCCGAAGCGCTCCGTGATGTTTACGTCAGCGTACCTGCCAGCGCACAGTTTCCGGCAGGAGCCCAAGTGCCGCTGCTGGCCTTTGCATCGTACGGGCTGAACAATACACCTTTGTCGGTCAATCATCAGGGGCAGTTCGCCGCTTCCACCATCTCCTTCAATCTGGCCCCCGGCACCTCACTCTCGGAAGCCACCGAAGCCATCAGCGATACCATGAACCGTATCGGCGTCCCGGGTTCCATCCGCGGCAGCTTCCAGGGCACGGCCCGAACATTTCAAGCTTCCCTGCAAAGCCAGCCCTGGCTGATTCTCGCCGCGCTGTGCACCATCTATATCGTGCTTGGCGTACTGTATGAAAGCTATGTTCATCCGATCACCATTATTTCCACCTTGCCCTCGGCCGGGGTCGGCGCCCTCCTCGCCCTGATCATGTTCCGTACGGAATTCAGCATCATGGCGCTGATCGGCGTTATCCTGCTGATCGGTATCGTGAAGAAGAATGCCATTATGATGATCGACTTCGCCCTGGAGATGGAACGAAGCCAGGGAAGAAGCTCGCGGGAGGCGATATACGAGGCCTGCCTGATTCGTTTCCGGCCGATCATGATGACAACCACGGCGGCCCTGCTCGGGGCGATACCGCTCATGCTCAGTGCCGGGGATGGAGCTGAATTGCGACGTCCACTGGGCATCTCTATCGTTGGCGGCCTGATTTTCAGTCAGATGCTGACACTCTATACGACACCGGTTGTGTATTTATACCTCGACCGTTTCCGGCTTTGGTGTCTGTCCGCCATAAAACGTAAAGGGGGGAGACAGGAACTCGTCTTGGGGGAAAGCGGAGGAATCCAGATATGATGAAAACGTGGCATAGTTGCGTTGCCTTTATGGCTTTGGCAATGGTCTTCGGCTGTACTGTCGGGCCGGATTACAAACGGCCGCAGGTCACCGTACCGATAACATTCAAGGAGCTCAAGGGCTGGAAGCAGGCCCAACCCCGCGACCAGGAAATAGCAGCCAAATGGTGGACGGCATTCAACGATCCCTTGCTGAACTCTCTTCAGGAACAGGTTACCATATCCAACCAGTCGCTGGCACAGGCGGAAGCCATGTACCGCCAAGCGCTGGCCATGGTACAGGGAGCACGGGCAGGCTATTTCCCCACAATCGCCGCCACTGCGGCCTATACGCGTTCCCGTCAATCAGGAAACACCGGCACGGCTGGAACGGATACGGCAAACCAGCATTTAGTCTCCTTAAGCGCCGGTTGGGAGATCGACATCTGGGGCCGCGTGCGACGCCAGGTTGAATCAAACACGGCCAGCGCCCAGGCCAGCGCCGCCGACCTGCAGGCCTTACGGCTTTCCCTGCAGGCGGAAGTTGCACAGAATTACTTCCTCTTATGCACCCTGGATGCACAGCAGAAGATCCTCGACGACACCGTTGCCGCCTACCGGAAGGCGCTCATGCTTACCAAAAACAGGTACGCCGCCGGCGTAGCCGCCAAGGCCGATGTTGCCCTGGCCATGACACAGCTCAAGACCACCCAGGCACAGGCCATTGATATCGGAGTACAGCGTGCACAACTCGAACACGCCATTGCCCTGCTGATCGGCAAAGCGCCGGCTGATTTTTCCATTCCCCCGACACCGATTGTCACTACACCGCCGCGGATTCCGACAGTCATTCCTTCCGATCTTCTTGAACGCCGACCTGATGTCGCCTCGGCTGAGCGCGCCGTTGCTGCCGCTAATGCCCAGATCGGCGTGGCAAAGGCTGCGTACTTCCCGGCCCTGACTTTGTCTGCCTCCACGGGTTATCAGAGCACAGGTATTGCGGATCTATATTCCACGGGCATAGCAAATCTGCTTTCCGTACCGGGATATTTTTGGGCTTTAGGCCCGGCGGCACTGGGATATACTTTGTTCGACGGCGGGGCGCGCAGCGCCCAGACCAAACAGGCCATTGCCGCCTACGATGCGACTGTGGCCGCGTACCGGCAAACCGTACTTACGAGTTTCCAACAGGTGGAAGACAACCTGTCGGCACTACGGATTCTTGATGAAGAGGCGCGAGTTCAAGAGGAAGCAGTGAATTCGGCGCGGGAATCAATGGCGCTGTCAGTCAATCAGTACAAGGCCGGAACAGTCAGTTACCTGAATGTTATTGCGACGCAATCCATTGCCCTTAACAACGAAAGAACAGCGCTGGGGATCCGTGGTCAGCGGCTTACTGCCACCGTTTTCCTGGTCAAGGCCCTGGGGGGTGGATGGAATGTTTCCGAATTGCCTACCGCAGATGGGCTTGTCGGCAAACGGGCCAACTAAAGTAATTACTTTCAGGCGCCAAAATAACCTGATGAACCTAAAATTCTTTGCATTATTTCCTGCACCCTGATAGATTCACACCCAAGTAATATCGGGAAGGTCAGGGACATATACCTTTTTCATTAACAATAACAGGTAGCTGTCCCTGTTTTTATATTTAAAACTTTAGAATTGGAATCCCTTGCATGGAACTGTTACTCACATTTATTGACTTCTTTATTCATCTCGATCAGCATCTGATCTGGCTGATTCAGCAATACGGCGTCTGGGTTTATCTCATCGTCTTTCTCGTTGTCTTCTGCGAAACCGGCCTCGTCGTCACACCCCTCCTGCCCGGAGATTCTCTCCTTTTCGGCCTCGGGGCCCTGGCCGGCATCGGCGATCTGAATGTTGCCTGGCTGTTTGTCCTCTTATCCATCGCAGCCATTGCCGGGGACACGGTGAATTATTTCATCGGAAAGTATGTGGGGCCGAGGGTGTTTCATCAGGATACAAGCCGCTTTTTCAAAAGGGAATACTTGGAGAGAACCCATCAGTTCTACGAGAAATACGGTGGTAAAACGATTGTTATCGCCAGGTTTATGCCCATCATCAGGACCTTTGCCCCCTTCGTCGCGGGGATCGGCGCCATGACCTATCACAAATTCATCATTTACAACGTCCTCGGTGGCATCACCTGGGTGGCCGTTTTTATCTTCGGCGGGTATTACTTCGGCAACCTGCCGGTGGTAAAAAACAACTTTACCCTGGTGATCATGGCCATTATCATCATCTCCGTAATGCCCGGGGTAATCGAATACTTCCGGCAGCGCCGATCCTAGAATTTAACTAAAAAAAGGGCGCTGCATGTATACAGCGCCCTTTTTCTTTTGGTTATACCGATGATCACTTAATCGGCGCGACGAACGGTATCTGCATGGCAAAGTACCAGCACAGGAAGAAGACGATGGGGATGTGAACAAACAGCTGCAAGACGGCGTATCCGACCAGGTCCCTGGCCTTTACGTGGAGGATCCCGAGGAGGGGAAGCATCCAGAAGGGGTTCAGGAGGTTCGGCAGGGCCTCGGCAGCGTTATAGATCTGGACGACCCAACCCAGGTTGACTTGATGCTGGATCGCCGCCTGGATGACGTAGGGGGCCTCGATGACCCACTTGCTCCCGCCGGAGGGGATGAAGACCCCCAGAACGGCCGAATAGACGGCCACGAGGAGAGAATAGGTGTTCGGAGTCGTGATGGCCACAAAGAGATCGGCCAACCACTTGTTGATCCCCGTGCCGACGATCATGCCAAAGATAACGGCGTAAAAGGGGAACTGAATCAGCACGCCGCCGGTGGCCGGAACGGACTGGGCCACCGCCTTGAGAAACCGTTTAGGCCGCCAGTGCAAGAGCATACCTACGGTGATGAAGATCAGGTTATAGTTGTTGAGATCGAGGGCTGCAATGGGGCCCCGGGGCTCATTCTCAAAGAGATTGAAAAGATACCACATGAGCATCCCCCCCACGAGGATGATCAGCAGGGGGCTGTACTCCAGCCATTCCCCCGGTTTCTGGCGGGGCTCCAGGGTCTGGTCGATGGGTTCGAACTTGAGCCCGAAATGTTCCGCCGTCTTGGCCCGCTCCGGCGTCGGCGCCGAGTAATAGGCAATGAGAACGGAAACGCTGATGAGAACGACGATACACCAGAAATTGGGCCAGATGAACAGCGTCTGGGTCAGGGGAATCAAACCGCTGATCGCAAACAGCTTGGGGGGAATGGAACCTTTGGTGGCCATCATGAGGGCCGCCGATGATGAAAGACCAAGAGCCCAAACGGCCCCCAGCCCCAGGTAACCGGCGGCGCCGGCGGCCCGGTAGTCCAGGCCTTTGATGGTTCTTGACATCTCACGAACCAGAAGACCGCTGAAGATCAGGCTCAAACCCCAGGAGATGAGGGATGTAGCCATGGAAAAGAAGGCAACCCAGGCAATCGCCGTCCGGGGATTGTCGGTGATGCCGGCCACTTTCTTGATTAACCAGTAAACAGCCGGGGTTGTCGCTACCACATAACCGCCGATGATGATCAAGGCCATCTGCATCGTGAAGGGGATGAGGATCCAGAAGGATTTGCCGCCTTCGACGACCAGTTTGGTCGGAGTCTCGCCGATGAGGAGACCGAAACAAAAGACAAAGACGATACCTAATAAAGCAAACACCCACGCATCGGGGAACCACTTCTCACTCCAGGCGGCAAGTCCAAGACCAAAACGCTCCAGGACATTCTCCGCCGGTGCATCTTTAGCTGCCTCTCTCTTTTCTGCCATAGATTTTCCTCCTTATCTTATTTGAAGAACCCAAAAAAAAGCTCCACGACCGATGGTGCGAGTCGTGGAGCTTTTCGAGGGAAACTTTCTAACCATAAACACTCCTTGACATGGATTATGGTGATAGACCCGGAAAAAACATCTAACTTTTTTGAATTTTTACACCATGACGCCGCTATAGTCAAATAAAAATACTTGCATTACCCAACCGGGGCAGCTATTCATTTTCCATCATGGATACCCAACACCGGAAAGTACGCGTTGCCACTCTGTCCGTAGTCTCCAATGCGACCCTGACGATCCTGAAGCTGATCGTCGGGCTGTTCATCGGTTCCGTCTCCATTATCTCGGAGGCGATTCATTCCGGCGTGGACCTCATCGCCGCCATCATCGCCCTGTTTTCCGTCAAGACATCGAGCATCCCCGCCGACACCCATCATCCTTTCGGCCACGGTAAAATAGAAAACATTTCCGGGACAATCGAGGCCCTGCTGATATTTCTCGCTGCCGGATGGATTATGTTTGAGGCCGTAAAGAAACTCCTCCATCCGGAACCCATTGAAACCATCGGCTGGGGCGTCGGTGTCATGCTCCTTTCTGCGGTTGTAAACCTCGGCGTCTCCCGGATGCTCTTCAAGGTGGGTAGAGAGACGGATTCCATCGCCCTCCAGGCCGACGCCTGGCACCTCCGGACCGACGTATATACCTCCGCCGGGGTCATGACCGGCCTGGCCCTGATCTGGATTGCCGGACGAATCTTTCCGGGGGTTAATCTCAACTGGCTCGATCCGGCAGCGGCGATCGGTGTTGCCGTTCTGATCATCAAAGCGGCCTGGGATCTGACCCGACAGGCGGCCCGGGATCTGCTGGACGTCAATCTGCCCCCTGAAGAGGAGGCCTGGATCCGGCAGCGCATCCAGGATCATCAACCGGTGATCCACGGCTTTCATCAGTTGCGGACCCGGAAATCAGGTCACTTCCGCTTTGTCGAGTGCCACCTGAAGGTCGATCCCCTGATGACCGTCCTGAGCTCCCACCAGATCACGGAAGACCTGACGACGGCCATTGAAGAAAAATATCCCGATACAAGCGTCACGATCCACGTGGAACCATGCGACGGCCGCTGCGCTGCCAAATGCCTCGCCGGCTGCCTCCTGCCCGAGGACACGCGTCGGGATATTCAGAACGGGCGCTGAAAAACGCCGTTGTTTCTCGGCGACATATTACCCTTTTCCCATTGACAAAAGATGAATATGTTGCCACGATAGCCGCATAAAAGCGGCGATTATGGACCATGCAAACGGTCGGGAAGTGAAAAAGATTTTTTAAGCTGCGGCGAAGCCATTTTTCAAAGGTCTCTCGGTGAGGATCGACATTGAGCCAGCCATCTTACTGTTCTGAGGAAGAAAAGAAACGCCTGAGGATCCTGGTTATCATCGACGGTGTCATGATCCTCCTCCTTTTGGGCAATCTCGCCTGGATGGTTTTTGACTGGTTTTTTGCCTTCCCTCCCTTTCACGAGTTCTTCCAGGCCAATTTCCCCTTTTTTTACCGGCTTTATGAGCCTGTTCATTTGAAGTACTGGTCCTACGACCTGATCTTTACCACGATCTATATCCTTGAATTTTTTCTGCGCTGGTATCTGTCCGTCCTCTGGAAAGAGTATCATCGCTGGTTCTTCTATCCCGCCATTCATATTTATGACTTTATCGGTTCCATTCCCGGCCCGTTCCGCTGGTTGCGGCTCTTCCGGATCATCGCCTTTTCCGCCCGCCTGAACAAACTGGTGCGGATCGACAACATTTTCTACAGAAAGTTTCGTAAATACAAAGACGTCATCATGGAAGAGATTGCCGATCGGGTTGTGGTCAATGTCCTAAACGACATGCAGACGGAACTGCGGACGGGAACGCCTTTATTCAAAAGGATCATCCAGGAGGTAATCAGGCCGAAAAGACAGGTTCTGACGGAACTGCTCGTCGATAAGCTGCGGACCGTGGCCCGGGATATGGATGACATCTTCAATCAGGAAATGCGGCTCTACATCGAAGGTTGTATCAGAAAAGCCTTGACCAGCAGCGACGATATCCGCCTGCTGGAGAAGATTCCCGGGGCGGGGAAAATGATCTCCCGGCGAGTCGAAAATATGGCGGCCGATCTTGCCTTTAATACGGTTGACAAGATTTTCCGGGATATTCACGCGCCGGAAAACGACCGGGTTCTTCATGAACTGGCCGGAAAGATCATTGACGGCATCCTGGCGGAAGCCAAAGGAGACTTAAACGGCGAAATGGTCGAAATTATTAATAAAACCATCGACGTCGTAAAAGAGCAGGTCAACGAAAAGCAGTGGAAGATCAAGGAAATGCAGGAAAGTGCCGCTTCCATGGAACCGGATCAAGACCGGAATGACGAATAAGGTCGAATATTATTTTTCCCATCGTTATTGCAATGGAGGAAAGAGAATGAAAAGTAATTTAATCATGATTTGGGCGGTGTTAACGCTGGCAATGGCAGTGGCCGCCCCGCTCGCATGGGCGCAGGGAACAGTAAGCGCCATCCAGTCAACAGCGCGTCCCATGGGACTCGATATCGTGGGCCCCGTCATGGTGGCCGGTTCCGATGCCGCCGCCGCGGATTTTCAGAAAAATTCTCTCCCCTCCATCAACCAGTTACTGGGCGGCACACTGTCCGAAACCACCCGCCTCAACGACACGTCCTTCGCGCTCGACCCCCAGAAACTCTCCCTGAAAACCGCCAGCGACGTGCGGGTCTATTTCGTCGGCGAGGGGGCCGGCTACAGCAACACCCTGGGATTCAGCGTCAGTGCGGACGGCAAACCAGTAGGAAACAGCAAACTCATCCTCCCCGACACCTCCAGTACGGTCTCGTTTTATGACCCGAAATCAACGGTGAAGAGGACCACATCCGCGCCGCTCCTGCCCGGGGACTATGTGAATCTTGGCACGTTCAACGCCGGATCCACACTGGACTTCTTCCTGGTCGCCAACGGCGCCGCGGGAGGGAATAATGTTTTCAGCACCGTTACAGCTACCAACCCCGACCGGATCAACCATGTCGTCGCCTTCGCCGTGCCGAACAGTCCCTACCTGGTCATTGGTTTTGAGGATATGTACGGGGGAGGGGATCGCGATTTTAACGACGTTCTCTTCGCCGTAGATATCGGGGCGCAAAATGTTGCGGCATTGTCCGGGGCGCCGGAGCCGGCGCTGCTGGTCGTACTGGGAGTCTTCGTGCCAATGGCCCTGTGGATGCGCCGCCGGTTCGCAGCGTCCCCACATGACAGACAGGCGGCATGAAAAACCGCCGCAATTACTCTATCACGGCGGTTTTTGTCCTAGCGGCCATCGGGTTGACCTGGTTCGGCATCACCCAGTGGCAGCGGGCGGCGGTGAAGCGCCAGGATACTAAGGCGCGGGCGCAAATTGCAGAGTACCTCTCAAAAGGCCGCGCCCAGGAGGCCGCTGCTCTACTCCGCCTGCAACCACGCCCGTTCCGGAGTCCCCCTTGGGCCGATCTCGAGCTGCTGGTTCTTACGGAAGCGCGGGACGTGTTTGCCCTGGAAAATCTCTATAAACGTGACCCTGCGGCGTTGATGCGCAGTGAGGACGCATCACTGATCCTCGCCCGCGCCTGGCTGGCCAACAAGAACAAGGCCCGTTACGACGCGTTGCGGCAGGCCTGGTCGGGACGGGAGAAAAACCCGGCTCGCTGGACGCTTCTCGACGCCGATGAGTTGCTGTATCAGGGCAAAAGGGACGCCGCGGCCAAACTGCTCAAAGGCAATATATATTCGGGAAGCGACGAGGCGGGCCGCCTCTTCCGCCTGGCCCTGATTGTTGCCGCCCGCGACCCCAAAGCGGCCTGGGCTTATCTGCTTCAGGCCAACACCGCCGATCCGCGTAATCCTGAGGTCCACTCATCCATGGCGCAGTTCTTCGAGAGGGCCGCCCGCATATCCGATGCCCGTGTCGAGTATATCGCCGCCATTATGTCGGATTCTGCCAACCCCCTGTTGTGGGACCAGTTGGCTGAGTTCTACCGGCGGCAGGGTGACCTAGATCTGGCCCTGCGGGCCTGGCAGAGTTCCCTGCAGCCGGGGGCCCCCGAATTTCTCTGGGTCAAGGCCCTCTTCTGGGCCCGCGTTGTCCAGCCGCTCACCACGCCCATACCCGACCCGACCCTCAAAGGCGGCCTGGCCCCGTTGATTGCGCAGATGCGGGCAACTCCCGCCGATCTTTTTTTCACCACCGCGGCCATGTACGGTACGGAAAAATCAAAAGCCAGGCAGCAGAATCGCCCGGAAGCAGCATTTCTCACCGTTCTGGAGCATCTTCGGGCCGGCCGGGAATTCGAGGCACTACAAACAATCGAGGGGCAGGCAGCCCTCATGAAATATCTCCAGCCGGATCTGACCGTGGCCCTGCGCCAGATTCTTGCCTTCCGACGCAGCGGCGCGATGCCCACCGGTCCCGGCTTAGATGTCGGCAGTTCCCGCAATGGCGCCCGCCACTCGTTTTTCGACGAACTCGCGGGGCGGCGCAAGAACGCCGCTTCTATATCTGTGGCGGCATCCGATGAGTTTCTCAAAAGCCCCCATGCCTTTGCCGCCGCCTGCCTGGCTGCCGGTTGGCGGGAAGGCGCCCTGATCCTTTGGGGCAACCGGCCCCTAACGGCGGAAATCCCGGAATGGTATGTCTACGCATTGGCCCAGGCCATTCGTTATAACCGCAAACCTGCGTCCGCCCTCGCGCTGCTCGCAACCCGCCCGTCCACACCACTGTTGGAGGGACTGGCGGGTGAGCTGCTGATCATCCAGGGAAGGCAGGATGAGGGATGCAAACGGCTGGAACCACTGACATCGCGACCCGATGCCATCGGCTATCGCGCCGCCTGGCTGGTAGCGGTAACACGGATGGAGCAAGGTCGGATCGATGCAGTGCGGCCAATCATGGAACGGCAGCCCGCCCTGGCGCGCAGCGTTACGGGACGGGAAATCGAGGCGCGGCTTGAATTGGCCGCCGGCCATACGGACAAGGCGGCAGCAATTTATCGCGACTTGGCCCCGAATTCCGTCGAAGGGCGCGTGTGGCTGGCCCGCCGTGCCGCCGCCGACGGAGACTGGGAGCAGGCCCGCCGCCTGACGCTGGAACTGCTGGGATTGATGCCGGATGAGATGGCCCTGCGCCGTTCGCTGGCCGCCATCGAGGCCAGGATACAGGAAAAAAGCCGGGGCGGGAAAAATGAACGTTGATCCCGCCCACCTTCCCAGCAACACGGGGGCCATGACGAAATTGACCCTGAGGGATCAGGCCTGGCTGGTTTTTCTCCTCTTCCTGGCCGCTTTCATCTGGCAGTGGGACCGGAGCTGGCTTTCCGAAGCGGAGGATGTAATGCCGATTCTGGCGGCGTTCCCTCTCCTTTGGTGGTGTGGGCGACCGTGGCGCTGGCGGGCGGGCGGAATATTCCTGGACCGGCAATGGCTGGCGGCGGCGGCAGCGGTCTGGACCGGTGGCATCGCCCTCAATCTGACGGTCCTGCTGGCCCTCGCATGGACCATGGCTTTATGGAGCCTGCTGGCAGTCCGGCTGGAACCGACAGCAGTAAAATCGGCAGCGCGCCTGCTGCCGCTCGCATGGCTCGCTTTTCCCTGGGTGGCCCTCGAGGCCGCGCCGATCGGCTGGTGGTTTCGCCTGTCGGCAGCAGACGTGACAGCGGGGATTTTCAATATACTGGGGTTTGACGTTGCCCAAAACGGCACCCGACTGCTTATACAGGGAATGCCGGTATCCGTGGATCCGGAATGTGCGGGGCTGAATACATTGCAGGCCATGTTGATCGCCGGGCTGGTCGCCACCCACCGGCAATTGGATTCAACACGCAACTACCTTTGGATGATTCCCGCCCTGTTCGCCATGGCCTGGTGCGCCAACACCCTCCGGGTGGTATTCGTGGTGTTCGTCGGACTTGGTTTCGGCGCCGAGTTCGCCGCCGGCCGCTTTCATGGCTGGGGGGGCACGCTGATCCTGGCGCTGACGTTCGTCATCTGCCTGCTTGCCTTCTCATGGGCGCAGCAAGGGTGGAAAAGATTCTCCCAGGGACAGGCCGGGTCGCGACTGCCCTGGTCAGAGACGGCGGTGCTGTTATTCTGCGCCCTGATGAGCAGCAATCTGATAGCGAACTGGCAGGCATGGCCTTCAGACCGGCCAGGGATCGTCGCTTTCGGATTTTGGATTTTGCCCCCCGCCGCCGCCCTTGTCATGCACTTGCGCTCCCGCGGCAGGGGGTCGTGGCGCATCCCTTCCCCTTGGCTCTCCGCTTCCGCCCTCGCCCTGGTCCTGCTGGGAGCAGCAACCTCTCTCAACGTACTCAAGCACGGGGCGCTGGCCCTGGCGTTCGCCGCTTTCATGCCACAACGTCTGTTGATGA
>SESA01000915.1_pt1 | contig 16710 bp, 14 predicted proteins | sample 3171451 | NCBI WGS metagenome assembly SESA01 (sample SAMN06051862, study PRJNA518727) | freshwater metagenome | biome: subpolar coniferous forest; feature: holomictic lake; material: water; isolation source: holomictic Lake 227, 8 m depth | place: Canada: near Kenora, Ontario | collected...
GAAGGATATTCCTTTTCTGATTCTTGATTTTGGAGAGGGATTCAGCATTGATATCTCCATTGATATCTCAAGGTTTGATGATGAAACCCGCCAAGCGTGGATCGACTCGGAAACGAACGCCATCGCCATCTTTCTTGTGGAAGCAACAACCGGTATTCTGGAAGCCATTCGCCTTATTGGTATAGGGTTTGCCGATCAATTGCGCGAAATCTGCGGACGGCAACGGGGTGAAACCAGGTTTGAGGAGCGTGTCGGGCTCATTCATGCAGCCTTCACCACCAGGGATATGATGCATAATGCTGTTGCCAAAACCGTTTTCAAGTGACCCCTTCGCATCCGGATAAACAAATAGAGAACTCCTGATTCCGCCCTGTGCGGGATATCTCATGTCTGCTATAAAGATTTTCAACCTGCAAAATATCCGCATCTTTCTCAGCAGCACGAAGAATACCCTCACGAGTTAAAAAACAGAAGCCACAAGAGAATAAAAAACGGGAGCAGTATCGGTAGCGAGTACTTGTAGATATACTCCAGAAAATCAGGAACCTCAACATCTGCCTGCGCGGCAATGTTTTTTACCATGAAGTTCGGTGCATTACCGATATAGGTTAGTGCCCCAAAAAAGACCGCCGCAACCGAGATCGCCATAAGATACATATCTGAGGCGACATCCTCCTGAACCGGGGAAGCAACACCGGAGGCAAAGTGCCTTACATCTTCAGGGAAAGCTATATTCAGCCCAAACTTCCCTAAAGCGCCAGCAAAAAAATTCAGATAGGTTGGAGCGTTATCAAGTACCCCCGAAAGAGCCCCGGTCAACCAGTAGAAACGAGAGAGAGAAAATTCAGCGGCATGTTGTGAAGCGTAGTTTCCGATGAGTTCAAGAGCCGGAATCATGGTTGCAAAAATGCCTATAAAGAGAAATGCAACCTCTTTAATGGGCTCAAAGTTGAATTCATTGCCCTTGAATGCCTCATGATTTGAAAAATTATAGGCCGCAAGAGCAACCATAAACATCATCAGTTCCCGGATACCGAACGGCAAATGAAAAAGCTCCTGTAGACTTGGAACCCCCTGTAGTACTGCCGGATCAAGAAAAACCGCAATAATAATTGCCGCGAGAAACAAGAAATTTCTTCTTCCTGTAATAGTTATCCCCCCTTTTGCTTCAGCGCTCTTCGTATCACCAATTCCCGCCCTTTTATCAAGAATTATAAAAATGAAGAGCAGGCCGGCAAGGGTAATGATCCACGGCAAGAACACTTTGGGAAGCACCCAGAAAAAAGGAACTCCTTTCAAAAAGCCTAAAAAGAGCGGCGGATCGCCAACAGGAGTAAGCGCACCGCCAATGTTACTGACAATGAAAATAAAAAAGACAATGTGAAACGCTTGAAGACGACCTGCGTTGATACGCATATAGGGACGTATGAGCAGCATAGAGGCTCCGGTTGTTCCTACCAGATTTGAAATCGCTGCTCCAAAGAAAAGCAGCGACGCATTGATCAGAGGCGTTCCTCTCCGCTCTATCCTGACAAGTATTCCGCCGGAAACCACAAAGAGTGATGAGATCAAGGCAATAAAAGAGAGATACTCTTCGAGGGTATGCTCCAGCAGATGCCACCCATTATCGAGAAAAAAGCCATAGTAAGCGGCCACGATGCAACCCAGACCTACCGAAATTGCCGGATAGTTCCGTTCCCAGAAGCGATGGAACAAGAGGGGGCCGATGGCTATCATGACTAAAAGAGTGGCAAACGGAACAACAAGCCACAATGGCGGAAGTTGATGTGATGGCTGAACAGCAAAAAGCGAGGTACTCACTACACCCTCTGAACGTTCAGCGGCATGGAGTGGCAGACTCAAGGCGGTAAAGAGAAGAACGGAAAGCCATACTCTGATTGGGTGCAGATGCCATCTGGATGTTTTCATCACTTTTCGCTGAATTTAATGCTTTGGAACAGTACGACCACCAACTCTCCCAAGCGCTCCACAAGAATTGACGACGAAGTAAAACAAGGAGAGACATTAAGGAACCAGGCTACACTGATTCGATTGTACGAAAAAAGCGGTTGTTGAACGAATTATTATGCTCAGAACGAATGTTTGTGTCTGATACCGCTCCCTGCAAACAGGCAGGTGAGCTGTTGCAAATCACCGGGCTAAAGCAAAACAACGTTACATCGAAGGGGCTAACATATTATTTATGAAGCGTATTATGATTCGAAACAGAATAAAGACAAACCTCTCTACCCTGCTCGGGGCAACCCTTGTCTTGTCTGGACTCTACCTGACAAGTTTCTATAGTTATTTGCTTTTCCACAGTCTGACCGAGTTATCAAGTATTATCATATCCGTCAGCATTTTTCTGCTCGTTTGGTATGCACGCCGATACATGCAAAATGATTACTCGCTCTTCATCGGCATTGCCTCCTTATTCATCGGCGAGCTTGATACCATCCACTTACTTGCCTATCGCGGCATGGGAGTATTTCTGGAATATAACTCAAACCTGCCAACGCAACTATGGATTGCTGCCCGCTATCTTCAGAGTCTCTCACTCCTCATCGCTCCTCTATTTTTCCGCAGTAAACTCAATCCCGTAATTGCGTTTACAAGCTTTACAATAATCACAGCCGTTCTGTTAGCGTCGATATTCTTGTGGGATGTTTTCCCAACGTGTTACCTGGATGGTGTGGGGTTGACACACTTCAAAATAGTCAGCGAATACATGATTTCACTGATTCTACTGGCCTCCATTATCTTGCTGTACAAAAATCGCCAGAAGTTTGACCCCGTTATTTTTCAACTTCTGACGATCTCCTTTATGGCGACGATTGGTGCGGAATTGGCATTCACGTTCTATGTTGGAGTGTATGACCTTTCCAATTTAATCGGGCATATATTCAAAACCATTTCGAGCTTGATTCTTGCTCGCGCACTTATCATCATTGCACTCGAACAGCCCTATAACCATATCTTTTTTGACTTAAAAAAGAACCGCGATGAGTTGCATACGGCAGAAGCAGAAATGCGTAAAATGGCAATGATTGATGTCCTTACCGGCACCTATAACCGACGTGCCTTTATTGAAAAGGGCAAAATTGCGTGTGAACAAGCGCGTCGATATGGGCATCCGCTGGCATTTTTGATTGTCGATTTTGACCATTTCAAAGAGTTTAACGATAAAAACGGCCATATAAACGGTGACAGTATGCTGCAAAAAATCGTGGAAGTGTTCAGCGAAAATTTGCGCATTGGTGATATATTGGCACGCTGGGGAGGGGATGAATTCGCCATATTTTTACCTGAGACCAGTCATACAGGGTGTTTGGCGGTTGCAGAAAAATTACGAACTGCCATCGCTGACTTATCTCTTCCATTTAATGAGAAATACACAACAATAACAATCAGTATCGGTTGTACAATCTGGACACACCATGACGAATCTCTGGATACGTTATTCTTGCGTGCAGACCAGGCGCTCTATAAGGCAAAACAACACGGTCGCAATTGTGTGCAACTCATTTGTGATAAACCAGAAAATAAAGCGGATTAACCTGATGTATTGGCAAGCAATTTGGGCTCCGCCACTCCCCTCAATACCTGATAAGCGCTTCACAATAATTGATTCCGTAATAAAGTAAACAAGTCGCTCATAATTCAAATGATGCTCAATGCTGAATTACGGAATGACTTTTTGCCAAGCACTTATCACCTTGTCATTTCGACGAACGAAGTGAGGAGAAATCTTACAGCACACTAATCAAGATTTCTCGCTGACGCTCGAAATGACAGGATTACATATTTTAACGTGAACGTGCAAGAATAAGCACTCATCAGGAATTGATTCCGTAGCAAGACAAGCGTGTTGTCGGTACACGAGATAATTTGACGGGCTCTTGCAATATCCTCTTTTATCTTGTCCATGGATTTCCTCACTTTTTCAAAATTTTCGGCGGTCCACCTTCGGTGGACATTTCTGTAGTCGGTTGTTACCTGCACATTTTGGCGTGCGGCGGTTCGTCCCTCACCGCCGCTCACCAAAATGTTGGTACTGCCCTCTCGCTCAAGAGTAAAGCCGGAATAAACTGCCAATTGACTACGGGACGAACACAAGGCGGAAGCCAACGAAGCTGAGGCGGTAGCCAGGGGTGCCGCGGTCACGAAAAGCCGACCGGCAGTACCCGGCATAGGCGTCCCAGCTCCCGCCGCGAAGAACGCGATACGAACCCGTTTCAGGGCCAGCAGGATTTTCAACAGTTCCTTTTGCCTTGCATTCATCATAGTACTTCCCTCCAAACCAGTCGCTGCACCACTCCAACACATTACCGTGCATGTTGTATAACCCCCACGCATTTGGCGTAAAACTGTTCACCGATACCGTATTCGACCTGTATAGCCCTTTCGGATTAGTAGCGTATGGATAGTTGCCGTTATAGTTCGCCTGATCCGTCGTCAGATTCGTACCTGTATTGAAAGGCGTTATCGACCCCGCACGGCAGGCATACTCCCGCTCCGCTTCAGTCGGCAAACGACAACTTTTTCCTGTTTGTTTTGTCATCCATTCACAATACGCAACCGCATCATTCCAGCTCACATGTAACACCGGATGGTTATCCTCGGTCGCAGGACGCACACTCCCCGAAACTCCATAACGCCAGTTGATGCCTGCTTTCTTTTCCCAGGTTTTACCATTCCACACAAAGCTTCCATCCCCTTTTTCCGCATCGGTAGGATAAGCTGTAGCTTCCACAAATTTCCTGAATTCGGCTACCGTTACCGCATACTTGCTCATGTAAAAGTCACTCAACTTCACCTTGTGCTGAGTCTCACTATAATCAAGGCCAAGGCTCTTGTAGAACGCTCTGGCTTCGTCCCTGCCAACTTCACCTTCCAGGCTGCCCATCATAAATTCTCCGGAAGGAATATGCACGAACTTTCCATCAAGCATCCCGGAAGCTCCGGCCAAAGCCGCCGATCCGACAGGGGTTACAATGGCAGGCAGAACACTCTTCTCATTCGCTCCCCCATTCGGGGCAAGAGCACTTCTTTCATCATTAACCTGTACGGGATTGAAATAAAAGAATCCTCCCAGCGAAGCTTCAATCCAGGGAGTCTGTTCGCCTTCTGTATCGGAGCGCACCATTGAACAAAGTTTATTGAACATCATCTCGACCGGGAGGTCAGGTATCATCATAAGCTCAACCAGCCGTGTTGTGTACGGGCTATAACGTCCGGTTCCATTCGCTGCTATCTCCCCTGGCGAAGTGGCATAAGAGATAAGCATACCATCAGCCCGGCGGGAGAGTGTCGCCAAACCTTTTTGCGTGCCCAGCCCCTTTTGCGTGCTGAAAAAAATGCTTTTGAAGGGATTGCTTCGGCAGGCATCCAGCAACACAATGTTCATATCGCTTCCTTTCTCAACCATGAGTGCCAATATATAATAAAGCGGAATGGCACAAGAACGGAGATGCCCTGGAACCTCTATACGAGAGATCGCATCAACCGGAATCAGATAATTTTCTCCTTGATACTGCACTCCGTGGCCTGAATAATAAAAGAGTGCCTCGTTGTCTTTACGCAATTTCTTGCCAAAATCACGTATTGCTGCCTCCATCTGCTGCTGATTTGCATCCGTTACAAGCGTAACATCAAAATGAAGTTGCCCAAGCGCTTTGGCCACGGCCTTCGCATCATAGACAGGATTCCCCAGCACATCCGGCGGCGGATAGGCCGCATTACCGATAACCAAGGCAACCCGTTCACGTGCAACAGTCAATGAAGAACAAAACAGCAGCAGCATGCACATAAAGAACAAAGAGAACATTCTTTTTCCATGAAAATTCATGATCAAATAAACAGGCTGGTTGTAAAAGATGAAGTAGCCTCAATGTACTGAAATAAGTTGGTACAAATATGGTGCGAAGAGCAGCGCTCCACTCTGCTTGGGTGTACTCTGACAAGGACTATCCCGGTAACAATCCCGTTACTTTTATAAAAATATGCTTATTATCGTTATGTTTCGCTTAAAACAGCAGGATACAAGAGTTGCATCTATGGCCTGTAGTTCTTTGTGCCCGGAATAAACTCATTCGCTAACATCACAGAATGGAGCTGCAATGCTGAATAAGAGAGTATACCTTCTTACCTTGTTTTTTATTGTAGTTTTTGCTCTCATTTTCAGGTTTGTCTATCCTGTTGCTGAAGCTGAAGTGGAGGTGACTCAAGTGATGACGGTCATTTCCTTGATGGCTCTGCTGACAAGTCTTGGCGTTAACGCTGTGATTCAACATATACAACAAAAAAGGGGCGCTTCAGATGAAAACAAATAATCCTCAAAAAAGGCAGTGTCTCTGTTTTCCACACGTGTTCATTCTGCTGATGCTTCTTTCAAGCTATGCCCCAGCAAGAGTATCTGGAGCTGGAATGACGGAAGGAACGGAGATAGAGCCGCAGAAAACTCAAGGAGTGGATCAATGCAAAGATTTTTCCGGGACCGATGATCTGTATTTTGATTTCAAAACATCCCTTCTCCGCCCCAATACTGCAGAACAATTGAAAAGCATTGCGAAGTGGATGCTGGCCAATCCATCAGCCACTCTTGTGATAGAAGGATATGGTGATGAAAATGAATCCTCCGAGTACAATCTTGCTCTTGCTGACAGCCGGGCAATGAGCGCCAAGGATTACCTTGTCAATCTTGGCATCGCTCCTTCTCGCCTGAAAACCGTCAGTTTTGGTGAAGAAAAACCCTTTGCACCCGGGTCAGGGGCTCAAACCAGAGGGGCACACGTTGCTGTTGAAGATATGGGAAAGGGTCTACCAGCGAGAACAGCTTTTTCATGGGTCGATCTCTATTCTTTGAATGATGAAAAGCCCGGTTATGCGACCTACTCCTATGTTCTGACGGGACAGAGTGCGAAAAACCCGGATCTACCCTCGCGTTATCTCAAACTGATTGAGGCGGTCAAGGGGCAAAACACGCCTGACAGCCTTGTTCCATCAACGCGGCGACGCTTTTACAATCTTTTCCTGATTCCTTCGGGAAAGAAACCATATCCGGCAGACAACGAGCCGAATTATGGACTCTCAAAACTCCTGCTCGACAATATTTCCATCAAATTGTCTAAAGCGTTGCTTGACGGCCCATACATTATTACCCTCTATAAACCTGTCGGTGAGGGAAACCCCAACGCAATTGCTGACATCTTTTACGTTGATCTCACGAGAGTGCATCCTGCGGTTTTTCCTTTATTTGTAAGGGTTTATAAGAGCCATGTTTCAAGTGAAGAGATTCATGGTATCGAAAAGCTGTTCTCTCTCAAAGCCGAATTGCTTAATCTTATGTTGATTACTGAGGAGTGCACAGGATTTGCCAAAGTCGCCTATGCTGAGTTACAACGCTCTTTTTCTCAGGCCGGCAGGGTAAAGTAGTGAGGCATCAACTGAGCCATGCTGAACGAAGCAATCCTTTTTTGCCTGTCGGGTCGCGGATAATTTTGTAGTAAGTATTTCTATACACCAATACTTTTTGCTTACAAAATAACAATAAATACTGAAAAGTCAGGAGTGCCCCATCACCCGTTGCCTTCATCTCCTTGCAGGGAAGCCTTTTTTTCCGAAACATCATGGCCGAAAGTTGGAGTGGCACCAGGTTGCCATCAAAACTCTTGCTGAACCAGCAGAGCTGACAACAGGCTCCATTTTTGTAAAGCCTGCTGAGATTGCAACAATAGAATTGAAGCTTGCCACCTGACCGGGTTTGCCTTATGCCTGCTGGCAAGCTTCTCAATTAACCCTACAGCGCCCGATGAATGATGGCCGGGCCGTGCTGGACGGTTCGCGCATAATGAACCGCTGGCATACCGAACGACATGACGTAACCAAAGAGATGGTCATCGGGAATGTCGAGACGCTGCCTGAGCTCTGGAAGCAGGTCGCTGATAGCCCCTTTTGCCAGACCATTCCACAAGGTGCCGACTCCGTTTGCCTGAGCATACAATTCGAAGTAGGACATGGCGATCAGGCAGTCCTGCACCGGACATGCAACATGCTTCGGTGCGGTTACTATCAGCAGGTGAGGCGCTTGACGAAAGAGGATATCGACCCTGTGCTTCTGCCAGAGATCAATGAATCGGGTATAGTACTCCTTTCCTTTCGCCAGATTCCCCTCTTTGACCAACCGCACCAGACCTTCCATCACCCCATCGCGCAGCGTTGCAACCTTCTCCTTGTCGTCGAGCACCGTAAAACGCACCTGACGGGAATTGACCCCGGTCGGAGCGTGCCATGCCACATCAAGAAGCTGCTGAAAGAGCGCCGGTTCCAAATTCTCATTCTTGTAACGCCGCACCGACCGGCGTCCCTTGATGAGGGTCTCAAGTGCAACAGGATCGGGATATCCACCATCAAGCGGAGTGCTGTCGCTCGCCTTCAACCCCAGTATGGAAATCGACCCTTCCGGGCAGATGGCAAGACAGTGCTCGCACCGGTAACAGGTTGACTCTTTCTCAAGAGCAATAGAGGGATAAGCGTCCCCTGCCATCGCAATAATACGGGCAGGACAGTCAGCCACACAGAGTCCACACTGGGTGCAGCTCTTTTTGTTAACCTCAAAATTCAGCATGTTTCAGAATGAGTTGTTCATAATTCAAAACCCGGGCCCCCGTTACAGATAGTCCCGTTTTTCAGGCATACTCTCTACTCCGGGAATATTTTGGGGAAGTTACGATAAAGAACAGATAATGCCCATTGATACAAAAAAAATGCGAGCATAGGTCGATCGAAGGGATTTGAGCAACATTGCGGCAGCAACGCCTCTGTTTTTAAAGACATTATGGAAATGGATCTCTGGATGTTGTTACTTCGGTATCTACAGACCAATCCTCCTCTTCATCATTCACTCCAAATATGCCATACAAAACCGTAGCATTTGGAGCAAGAAGAAAGTTTCCTGATATCACATCACCTTTAACATTGTCTCTTGAGGTAACAGAGGCCCGGGCGTTCAGTGTAACATTATCAGTGTTTCTTGCAAACAATTTCACCCCATATTCATCATTATATTCATCCGTCAAATACTCTTTGGTCAGAATCAGTTCTGCAAAACAGGGTATTGAAAAAAATAATGCCGTCAGAAGGGAAATACCGAAAAGAGAGAGTTTCATGTTCATTGCTGTCTCCTTAACAACTTTTGAATACTGCGTAACTATAAATAATAATATAGAGAAAAAAAATATCCGGTCAACAAAAGAAAAATGCACCCGAGAATATTTTTCTTTCAGCAGCCGGATGGCAGGAGGAGTACAGCGGAATCAACAGGAGAGGCGATGACAAGATTCGAACTTGTGATAAAGAGTTTTGCAGACCCTTGGCTTAGACCACTCACCCACATCGCCTTGCACATTCCGCCAACACTGAATAAAGCTCAATATCATCCTGAAATCCAAGCATATACCCTATAAATACCCTTAATATGGTAGAAAGAAACGCATATGTGTCACCATCCCCGAGCTGCCAGCGCATCACGAGCATGGAGGGTAACGGTAAAACTTCTGGTCACATGGAGCGCATTTGAGCGATGGAGAGCTTTGCTGCACTTGGTAAGTACCCAAATTTTTTTATACTTGGGAACAGAGTAACAAGGTGGCTGTACTGCTATTTCTGCGCCATACTTTCAACAAGAATAGGGAAATATCTCTCCCGCTATGAAAAAAAAGCAGCACCGCATCCAGCACGCGACCCCTTCAGGGCTGCGCTCGCTTGCCGAAGCACAATTGCAGCGAAAGCAGATACCTTTGCCTGATTTTTCTTCTTCACCTGAAGAGATGATTCGGACAATCCATGAGCTTTCGGTTCACCAGCTCGAACTCGAAATGCAACGGGAGGAGCTGGAGCTGACAAGGGACGCTTTGGAAAAATCACTGGAGCAGTATACCGATCTCTACGAGGAGGCCCCTCTTGGTTACCTGACGATTACAAGAGAGTGCCGGGTGCTTAGGGCAAACATAGCGGCTAAAAGGATGCTTCCCCGCTTGACGAATAAAAGGTTAAGCCACTTTGTTGCTGATGAAGCATACTCAAAATTCAACCTCTTTCTGGAAGGAGCCTTCAGCTCCATGCTACATAAGGAGGCGGATATTGCCTTTATCGAGAATGATAGCCGGGAAGCTCATCATCCATTGGCTCCCCGTCGCATCTTTCATTGTGATGCCCTTGTGGACGAAAATTGCAGCGAGTGCCGCCTTACCCTCTCCGATGTCACGGATCTCAACAAGGCCAGGCAGGAGAATGCATTGCTTCAGGAGAAAATAAAGCATTGGGACAAATCGCTCCACTCCCTCTTTGACAACTTCGCTGATCCGATCCTGCTTCTCGACACTCACTATACCATCCTTGCGGCCAACGCTGCCTTTGCGGCAATTTTTGGCAAGAGCGTCGAGGAGTGCCTGAATACGAACGTACTTGATTTGCTGACACCTGAGCTCCGTGAGCTGCGCATAAATTGCACCGAAAAAGTCATCGCCACCGAAAAACCCCTTTCGTGGGAGGATGAGCAGGGAGATGCAACTCTCCGTCATACCATTTACCCGATTACTAATAAAAAGGGCAAGGTGGAGGAGTTGCTTATTTTTGTCCAGAACATTTCCGAAGCCAAAGCCATTGATCTGCAGTTACAAACTGAAGCGGCAATCAACCGTTCGTTAATCCAGAGTATCCCCGGAATTTTCTGCATGATGAACCAAAATGGGTTGATTGTCAGATCTAACGACTATCTGCGGAATGAAATTATGTGCAGGCAGCAAAGCGAGAGCACGAACTTGAATGCGCTGGAACTTGTGCATCCTGCAGACAGGGTGATGGCAAAAGAGGCACTACAAAGCTCCATAAGAAACGAGAACGATGAAATGTCTTTTGAGGGTCGGGTGCTGCTTTGTGGAGGCCCGGAGTACCGCTGGTTTGTGGTAACTGCCAGAAAAGTCACTATCGACAAGAAGCTCTTTTTGATCGGTGTGGGTATTGACATCACCGAGCACAAGCAATTGGAAAAGATCCTTGTCGAAAATGAAGAGCGCTTCAGAAGGATGTTCGAAAGCCACGCTGCGGCAAAACTTATTATAGACCCCGAGAATGCCAACATCGTTGATGCCAACCAGGCGGCAGCCGACCTGTATGGCTGGTCGATTGAAAGACTCTGCCAGATGCGCATCGATCAAATCCAGATCAGCTCGCACCCTCCTGAAGAGATTCGGAAGGAAATAGAGCGTTGTGTAACCAATGATGAGCAGCACTTTATTTTTCGCAACCGCATTGCTGATGGCACCATCCGTGATGTTGAGGTATTCAGCAACAGCATTGATATAGGGGGAAAACCCTTTGTTTATGCCATTATTTTCGACATTACCGAACGCCAGCGGCTCGAAGCACTCGCCGACAGCATTCTTGCCATTGACCTCAACGGTGCGATCATCAGCGTTTCCAATATGGGGCTTGACCTCTATGGGGCCAGAACCAGGGAAGAACTTCTTGGACTCCCCTTCTCCTCCCTGCTGCACCCCCGTGATGTTGACGCCTTTAAGGACGCCCTTACAAAAGCAGAGAGGGAGCGAACTGTGGAGAAATACGAATTTCTCCTTAAGCGGAAAAACGAGACCATTTGTTCATCTGAAATCAGCCTCTCTTTGATTGAAGACAGTAATGGAGCACCCCATTCATACCTGATTATTCTGCGCGATATTTCACAGCGCAAGCTCATTGAAAATGAACTTCTCTTTAACAAAACCTTGACTGGCCTTGGTGAAATGGCTGCTGGTATTGCGCATGAGATCTATCAACCCATCAATACCATCGGGCTGATTGTGGACAAAATGCTTGTTGAAGCTAACACCTACAGTGGTGAGGTCAAGAACGACATAACCAAAACATCGAAAAAACTCCTCCAGAATATTGATCGTATAGAAACCATTGTCGATACCATACGCTCGTTTGCTGGCAAAGAGTCAAAAAAAGGATCGACTGTTTTTGACAGCAACACCACCGTAAGAGCCGCAATGGATATCGTCTCCCTGCTCTGTTCTGAAAAGAGCATTGCACTCGACTTTACAACTGGCGAGGCAGAGCAAACGGTATCGGGCAATCTCTACAAGTTCGAACAGATGATACTGAACCTGATACGGAACTCCATGGATGCCCTGGACGAAAAAAGAGAAAAAAACGGCACGGATTTCCCCATGAAAATCCAGATAGAGTCATCCCGTTACGGCTCATCGGTTGTTATCCGAGTCAAGGATAATGGTATTGGCATCCGCAGTGAAGAGCTTGACTACATCACGCAGCCATTCTATACCACCAAAACATCCCAAAAAGGCACTGGCCTCGGACTGTCTATCAGTCAAAAAATCATCAAAGAGATGCATGGCACGCTCTCAATCGACAGTAACCCGATGGAAGGGACAACGGTCAGCGTCACCTTGCCCTTGAAAAAACGTGCTGAAGGATGAGAAAAAAAATCCGGGCAAAGGTGCTCTCTTTGACCTGCGACAACAATCCCTCAACCGTTCCACCCTCTCATCTGATGCTTTCGGCCTGGGCGGAGATAGAGCTCCACATAATGGCATAGCGCACAGGAAAAATGGGTATAACGACGCAATCCTGACTTTTTAGAAGAGGAGGTGACAGATTTTTTTTATTTTCGTGAAACTTTACAAAACTTGTGCCAAGCCGCAGGTAAAACAGAGAGATTTTGAACATTCAGTCGTGAAGAGAGAACACACCCTCATTTTTTTAACCGGGTTCAGCGGATCGGGTAAATCGACAATCGGGCCACTGCTTGCCAACTCACTCGGCTATGAGTTTGTTGACCTTGACCAGAGCATTGAAAAGAGTGCCGGAAAAAGCATTACCCGAATTTTTGCCGAGAACGGGGAGGAGTACTTTCGGGCTCTCGAGCTGCGCACCTTGAGGGAACTTGTCGAACAGAAGCGACTGGTGGTCTCCCTTGGCGGAGGAGTGCTGGAAAACGATCCGTCGTACGCACTGATACAGAGATCGGGCACCATGGTCTATTTGAAATCACCATCAAAAATCCTGGCCCGCAGGCTCTGCAATAAAACCGATCGCCCTTTGTTGAGGGGGGAGAGAGGACGAAAGCTTTCACGTGAAGAGATTGAGGAAAAAATCACGACCATCCTTGCCAAACGCGAACCGCGCTATACAAGTGCCGACATTACCATAGAGACCGACGTGAAACGGATCGGTTCAACCGTCGAGGAGCTTACCCGCAAAATAGAGCGGTATGTGCGGAATACCTCTGCAACTGCCGAAAATCAACAATAAAAGAGATACTGTGAGTACAATAGTTGTAGGAACGCCGGTTATTGCCAGATTGGGGGCATTGTTCAAGAGCCATGCCCTTGCAAAAAAAACCGTGGTACTCTTTGATGAACACACCCGCAAGCTCTACGGGGAATCACTTCTTCAGACACTTCAGGTTGAGGGTTTTCAATATAAAGAGCTTGTTGTTCCTGCAAAGGAGGCGTCGAAAAGCTTCAGCGCGGCTTACCGTCTCTACGGCAGCATGATTGAGGCTGATGTTGACCGGAGCTGGAACCTGCTTGCCGTTGGCGGCGGTGTTGTGGGTGATCTTGGCGGTTTTATTGCCGCAAGCTACTTCAGGGGGATACCGGTGATTCAGCTCCCCACCACCCTGCTGGCCATGACCGACAGCTCCATTGGCGGCAAAGTTGCCATCAACCACCCGCTTGGCAAAAACCTGATTGGCTTCTTCCATGAGGCAGAGCTGATACTGATTGATCCCGCATACCTTGCAACCCTGCCACTCCGGGAGATCTATGCAGGAATGGCAGAGGTGGTCAAATATGGCTTTATCGCCGACGAGCCCTTTTTCACCTTTCTTGACCACCACTTCACCGAGATCATGAGCTTGCAGGAGCCCTTTTTGACCGAGGCGATCAAAAAAAGTGCATATACTAAAGCTGATGTTGTCAAAAAGGATTTCCGCGAAACGGGCGGTCTCAGGGCAACCCTCAATTTTGGCCACACCTTTGCGCATGGTCTTGAAAAGCTTGCCGAGTACCGGTACCTGCGGCACGGCGAAGCGGTCACCATCGGCATGGTCTGCGCCCTCTTCTTATCGCACAATCTCGGCTTTCTCGACCAGCAATCACTTGAACGCGGACTCGCTCTGCTGCAAAAGTTCCGTTTTCCCAAAGGGCTGGTAAAGCGAAGGTTTCTTGATATCCAAAGCGCACTGCTCCTTGATGCCATGCTCTCCGACAAAAAAAAGCTGGATAAAAAGCTCCGTTTTGTCTTGCTGAAAAAGCTGGGCGAGGCATTTCTGCTCGAAGAGAGTGTTGAGGAGAGCCTTGTGCTGAAATCCATTGACGATGGTCGGAAATTTTTCAGCCCGAAGAGCATGTATTGAGAGAAAAAAGATAGCGACTACCCCTGAGTACCGCATGATCTTCGACCACGGGTGATGCGTCGAGCATAGAGGCAACAAGTGGCGCATTGCCTCCCGCAGCAATTACCCTGATGCTCTCTTCACCCCGCTCCTCACGCAGCCACCTTGTGATTTTCACGAGAAGCCCGTCAATACCGGAGACACAATTGAGCACAATCCCGTTGCGGATGCACTCAACGGTCGAGAGTCCGACAAGCGTTTCGGGACGTTCAATACCAACAAGAGGTAACCGTGCGGTATGTTCATTCAGGGATTTTGCCATGAGGTCAAGACCGGGCATGATGAGACCGCCAAGATAGTCGTTAGCAGAATCAAGCACATCAACCGTGATGGCGGTACCAATATCGAGGGCAATAACAGCCTCTCCCGCATAGAGCTGGCAACCGAAAGCGCAAAGGGCAATGCGATCAGCACCGAAGCTCTCCGGTGAGTCGTAGTGCAGTTTGAAAGGAAGCTGCATGGAGGAGGTGACTTTCACGACCTCGCCCTGCAGATGAGCACGCAGAGTATCGATGATCGGCTGATCGAGCGAAGGCACCACACTGCAGAGTACCGCATGACGAAGAGCGGGATAGTTCACGAGAATCGGCATGAGCTGCGCCGCGACCCTCTCTCGGCTGCTCATGACCGAAGAGGGTACCTTATGCACTTCAAGGCAGTCGTTACCCCTGAAGAGCGCAATCGAAGCGATGGTATTGCCTGTTTCAACAACAAGAAGCAGGTCAGAATGAGGCGATTGCTGGCCGGAAAAAAGCATCATCGAATATTCAGCCTTGCTTCAACACCGGTTCTTTTCGACAGTTCGGAAAGAAAACTCTGGTAGTCTTTAAGATTGGTTGTGACAAAAAGCGAGTCTCTGAGAGGAGGTTTGGCGGCGACAATAAAGATTTTTGGAGGAGCGTACTGATTTAACGTAATCGTCTCCTGATAAACAGAAGTAATAGTGTTAAGGTCAAGTTGCTTTTTTTCACTGCCATTATGATCATGCCAGACAAGTTTGTCAACCGACAGCTCTATTGATTCACCTTCCTGCCCATGCTCCCCGTCAAATTTGATGTTCAGATAATTTGGAACGCCTAGGGATACTGTCGTAAGCACAACCATCACTACAGTTTTCCAGAAACAGCCAAGATTTACTGCATAGGAAAATTTTCCATAACGATAAAAAATAGCCCAACCTATACTAAAAAACAGCAAACTGAAAAACCATGTTATATAGAAATAATAATCCGTCAACCAGGCGGGATAGGTCATGGGGGGGTAGTAAAAAAACATGTCGGTATGGATTATTTTTCACAATGACTCTCAACTGAGGTTAAAAATAAGGCATAACTCAACCTTTGCAATAAAATAATTTCACTTCGTACACAAAAAAAAGGCCCGCATGAGCGAGCCTTTTTTTTCAACACCGTGAAAGAGTGATTCAGTGCTGAAAGAGCATTTCCGAGTAGGTCGGAAGCTGCCAGCGACTGCGGTCAACAATCTGCTCAAGAGTGTCGGCAACAATGCGCACCTCGCTCATGAACGGAAGCAGTTCATCTGCACAGTAATCGGCCTTCTCAAACTCAGTTGCAAAGGACTCAATCTTTTCGATAGCTTCATCAAGCTCGGCACTCATATCAATCAGGGTCGAAAGATTTTCGGCCAGGAATTTAAGGTTACCAGCCTGGCTGCCAAGCGCCTTCTCTGAAAGGCCAATAATTTCAGCAGCAGAATAGAGGGTATTGAAAGAGTTTCCAAGCTCACCCTGGTACTCGGAAACATCAGGAATGACAAAGGTCTTCAACATGAGCTGCAAGGTGCGAGCCTCAATATCAATACCCTTGACATAGCGTTCGAGACGGATGTGCAGACGTGAATTGGTCTCTTCGGCAGTCAGTACACCATACTTGATGAACATATCCTGAACATCTTTCTTGAGCAGTACCCTGAGTGCCTGGGGTGTGTTCTTCAGGTTTGGCAGACCTCTCTCTCTGGCGGCCTGCTGAAGGGCTTCAGCGTAGTTGTCGCCCTGGTAGCGGATTGGCTTGGTAGCGGTAATCTGCTCACGAAGGGTTTCAAGAATTGCGGCATCCCGCTCTTTTCCGGCATTGATTTTTGCGAGTATGGCATCAGCTATCTCATCGACGGCTTCAGCCATCAGGGTGTTGAGCACCATGTTCGGGACTGAAGCGGCCTGTGAAGAGCCTACAGCACGGAACTCGAATTTGTTTCCGGTAAAGGCGAAT
>SESA01000918.1_pt1 | contig 16686 bp, 8 predicted proteins | sample 3171451 | NCBI WGS metagenome assembly SESA01 (sample SAMN06051862, study PRJNA518727) | freshwater metagenome | biome: subpolar coniferous forest; feature: holomictic lake; material: water; isolation source: holomictic Lake 227, 8 m depth | place: Canada: near Kenora, Ontario | collected 2013-06-25...
GATCGGAATCTGCCGGTCTTTGATCTTTACGTGATTCCCCTCGATCAGATCGATACGCGACAATGCAATGATAAATGATTTATGAACCCGCGGGAAGGAGGAAGATGGCAGGAGTGATTCGATATTCTTCAGCGACTGGTAACTGATAATCATTTTCTCTGTGGTGTATATCTTTACATAATCTCCCAACGCTTCAATGTAAAGGATTTCATCCAGGTTTACCTTATAGGTTTTTTTACTTGATTTGACAAAAATAAAGGTCTCTTCCTGCCTGGTGGCCTCTTTGGCTTCCAATTGGGGTATTTCCCTCCCCTTTATCATCTCTTCGGCTTTCTGGATGGCCTTGTAAAACCGGTCAAAAGCAAACGGTTTCATCAAATAATCAACTACATCAAGCTCATACCCCTGGATGGCATATTCAGCATAGGCCGTGGTAATGATAACCAATGGCGGATTTTTCAGGGTTTTAAGAAAGTCCATGCCATTTAGCCTTGGCATGTTGATATCCAGGAATAAAAGATCAACCTCCCGGTTATGCAGCACTTCAATGGCTTCCACCGCATTGCTGCATTTTCCAACGATTTCGAGAAACGGAATATTTTCCGTATACTTTTCAATGACACGCTGTGCAAGCGGTTCATCATCGATAATTAAACACCGGATGTTCATGCGACTAAAATAGTTAATTCTGCCCGATAAACAGATGATATTTCACGAATATTCAATTCATACCTGCCGGGATATAGCAATTCAAGCCGCTTTTTAACATTCGATAACCCAAATCCGCCGGAAGATGTTTTTTCACGAACCGCTTCCATCCTGTTTTCAATGAAAAAACCTACCCTGTCCTCGTGTTCCAGATCAAATGCAATGTGAATAAAGGGATTATCACTTTTCACCCTCGATCCATGTTTAAATGCATTTTCAATAAATGCAATGTACAATAGCGGAGCAATTTTAAGCTCACGATTGTTGCCCTTGACTTCGAACTCAATTTGCAGGTTTTCATCGGCACGCAACCGTTCCAGGTAAACATAACTTTGAAGAAATTCCAATTGTTTTGATACCGGCACCAGGTCATCATTCGACTCGTAAATAACATACCGCATCAGGTCGGAAAGTTTCAGGATCATTTCAGGAGCTTTTTCCGATTTGTCGAGACTCAGGGAATAAAGGCTGTTCAGGGTGTTGAATAAAAAATGAGGATTTACCTGCGCTTTCAGCGCCCTGAGCTCTGATTCAATCTTTTGTTTTTGTACCTCCTTCATCCGCAGCTCTACATCCTGCAATGTAATTGAATCGCGCATTACCTGCAGCAACGTTGATACGATCAGAAAAAGCAGGATCAGTATGAATTCAGCAATAAATTCGGTTATAAAATTCGGATGATTCCCCCCTTCAAAAAAATAGGTTACAAAATAATTTAACAGAATGAACAGGAGGATGTTGGCAAGTTCAAGAAGAAAAAACAAGAAAAATTTCCTTTTATTGAAAAATACCGGAATCAGCCACAGTAAGTTGATGTACACCGATATTGCCAGAAACCCTATCGTAATCAGGATGTTGATCGTCAGCCGAAGATCGATGCTGTAGAAATTAAAATCACCCCTGGTATAAATAAGCACTACCGTAAACAATACAACACTGATCAGCCAGAAAAAAAGCTGTTGAAAAATAAAATTCCGTTTACTCTTGTGAGAAAGGTTGCTGAATATCATGACGGTTTTTTTGCAAAAATGAACATTGATTTCGGAATTGTCAATTTTATTTGATGTTTGCCATGAAAAACCGGACGAAATCCCCTGTTTTTTATGGTCACCTCATCCCACCAATTCCTTCAGGAGAGGAAATTCTCCATCTTCTTTTCGGAGAAGTAGTCGGGGGATGAGGTGAACCGGTTCTCGGATAATTAAAACTTCAGGAGCCTGTTTTACCTGCCAAAAGAAACGGATCGTCGAGAATTTCCCCCATTGATCAAAAAAAACACCGTTTCACTGAAAATGTCATTAATATTGCATCTAACCTTACCCTTTGTCATTTCATCCGAAATTTGTACAAAGGGGCTGTACTGCTTTTTTATCCGGGGAAAATCAGGAATCACGATATAAATCAAACTAACAATGTCACCCCATGAAAACTGTTTCAAAAAAAATCTACTTTTTGTTGATCACGTTAGCACTATTTATTTCTGCGGGATCATTCAGTTATGCCGAAAACCCGCCCGATGAGGGTATGTGGTTGCCCATTTTGCTCGAACGGCTGAATTACGTCGACATGCAAAAGATGGGACTTCACCTTACCGCAGAAGAATTATACAGCATCAACCACAACAGCCTGAAGGATGCCATTGTAGGGCTCTCCAACGGAGGTGGTGGGGGTGGTTTCTTCTGCACCGCCGAATTGGTTTCCGGCCAGGGACTTCTCTTTACCAATCATCATTGCGGATATGGTGCAGTTCAAAGTCACAGTTCGACCGACCATGACTACCTTACCACCGGATTCTGGGCTAAGTCATATGGCGAAGAGTTATCCAACGAAAACATGTGTGCCTCATTTCTCCAGCGTATCGAAAATGTCACCGATTCCATTATCCCCTTTCTTTCAGAAACAATGAAAGAATCAGATCGTGCCGCTAAAATAAAAGACATATCAGGACGGATCCGCAAAAGAGCCGAAGAAGGAGGTAAATTTGAAGTGTCTGTTAAACCGTTTTATGGAGGGAATGAATTTTACATGTTCGTTTTCAAAACGTACAAGGATGTGCGCCTGGTTGGCGCCCCACCCTCTTCCATCGGAAAATTTGGTGGCGATACCGATAACTGGATGTGGCCACGCCATACCGGCGATTTTTCTATTCTGCGCGTTTATACCGATCCCGAGGGCAATCCTGCCCGGTATTCGGAAAGAAATGTCCCGCTTAAATCAGCTTATCACTTGCCTGTCAGCCTGAATGGCATTAAGAAAAATGATTTTGCCATGATCTGGGGCTACCCGGGCACAACAACCCGTTACCTCACTTCGTATGGCATTGAATACAACCTCCAGATTCTTTACCCGGCCCTGATTAAAATTTTTGGGAAAGAATTAGAGATTATGAAGGAACGAATGGACCAGGATAACGCTGTAAAAATTGCCTATTCTGCCACCTATGCAAATATTGCCAATTCATGGAAAAATTACATTGGTCAATCAAGGATGCTTGTCCGGAATAAAGTTGAAGATAAGAAAAAGGTAATTGAACAGGAATTCATCACCTGGTACAGCAAAGATCCCGGTTTGCAGAAAAAATACGGAAAAGCGCTTGACAACCTTCAAACGAGCTATGCAAACATAAGAAAAGCCGCTAATCCTTTTTTTTATACCACCTTCGGAGGAATGGGACTTAATGTAGTGAAAATTGCAAACCAGTTTGGCGGGCTCAAGGATGCCCTTGAAAAGAAGAACAATGCTGCGGTAAAAGAGGCCCAGAATGGGTTAAAAGACGCTGTTAAAAAACACTTTAAGGAGTTTGACCCGGCCATAGCAAAAAAAACACTTGCCGAGATGCTCAGAATGTATGCAGCCGATGTTCCGCAAATTGACTCAGTAATATCGAATTCGGGAAAATGGGTGGTTAATAAATCTGCCCTGCCTTCGATCTTTGCAACCATCGAAAAAGATTATAAAAATGATTTTACGGCCTTTGCCAATGCGGTATACGAAACTTCTGTTTTTGCAACTCCTGAAAAAGCGAATTCCTTCATCGAAAAACCCAGTCTGAACGTGTTTAAAAAAGACCTTGGCTGGCAACTTGCCAAATCAATGGAGGAAGCTATGGGTAAATGCTCCGGCGATTACATGACTGAAAGAGCAAGCCTTGGCGTTTCAAACCGCTTGTTCATTGCGGGTTTGCGTGAGATGAATCCGAACCTGGTGAAATACCCTGATGCAAATTCAACGATGCGCATGAGCTATGGCAGTGTACTCGATTACTATCCTGCCGATGCTGTTCACTACGACTATGTAACCACCCTGAAGGGTGTTATGCAAAAAGAAGATCCCACAAACGAAGAGTTTATTGTGGAAAAGAAACTGAAAGAGCTTTTCCAGGCTAAGGATTATGGCCAGTATGGCGAAAACGGAGAAATGGTTGTTTGTTTCCTTACCACCAACGACATCACCGGTGGTAACTCTGGAAGTCCGGTCATCAATGGCAACGGCCAGCTTATCGGACTTGCATTCGATGGCAACTGGGAAGCCATGAGCGGAGACATCATGTTTGAACCCGATATGCAGCGCACTATCAATGTTGATATCCGTTACGTACTCTTTATCATCGACAAATATGCAGGTGCAACCAACCTTATCAGTGAGCTTACCCTGGTAAAAGACGAAATCGTTAAACCACAAGAGGTTCTTGCAAAAACGAAAGAAATTGAGCCTGCTGTCCTTGAATTTGATAAAATTTACTTTTCTACGGAATCTGATAAAATTGACGCTAAATACATGAAGGAGTTAGACCAGGCTGGTCAATTTTTAATCGGAAACAAGGGCTTTTTTTTAGTTGTTACAGGATATTCCGACAACACCGGCTCTGATAATCATAATATAAAACTTTCCCAAAAAAGAGCTGACGCAATTATGAACATCCTCATTCAGAAATTTGGGCTGACAAAGGAGCGAATAAAAACCAAGGGCATGGGTAAAGCCGATCCGCTCAATGGCAACCTCTCAGAAAAAGAACGTGCGATGAACAGAAGGGTTGAAATGCAACTTGTTAAATCAAACTAATTGAAGAGGGAAAAACAAGCGCAGTTGTTTTTTGATACCTCTGCAAAAAACGAGGCTGTTTCAGAAGATCCGAAACAGCCTTGTTTTTTTATATTCCGGCTTCCGGCTTTACTTTCCGGGCAACAACCATGTAAATCGCTGCAAACGAAAGGCTGATCCAGATCGAGGCAGGAAAAATACCAACGAAAAAACAAATAAAACCACCAAGCCCTACAAAGAAAGCTGTAACCCCCATCAGGAAAATGGTCCCGGTGTGCCCTGTGGTCATATTCCAGCTTTTCTTGATTGCCTCCACGGCCTCCATCTTTTCCTCCATCACAAGGTAGGGCACGAAACTAAGTTTGCAGGCAAAAATAATACCCGGAACCAATAACATTACGACCCCCGCCCCGACAATTAAGAAAACAAGTAAATTGGCCAAAAGGATGTTCGCAAAAGACTGATATGCGAAGAAAATGTCCTGCACGCGGAATGGCTCGCCCCTCACCGCTTTCAGAAATACCCACGAAGTGCCATAACTGACCGGCATGCATACGATCACCCCATAAATGAGATTAAACAATCCCGGGATAAATGTGCCTGAAAACTGCATGTTGAAAAACATACCGGTAAATCCCATGGGGGCGGAAAGAAGCATCTGAACTAACAGCACCAATAGAAGATCCGGGAATTTTTGTTTCAGGATATTCCAACTGTAGCCATACACGCCGGATACTGTCGGTTCCGGCAATGGCAATTGATCAGGGTTTTCGTTGTTTTGAATGATTTCCATACTGGTTTTATTTTAGATATCAAATATAGACTACATTTTTCAAATCTGCTGACCTTTTCTGATTGTTTTTTACTATTCGAACCTGTTCAGATACGACTGAATTCTATTTCTCCGGGGAAAGAAAATCTCGCATGTCCCTGAGGAGATACGATCAGAGAATACGGTTAATATAATTAAAATTTCTGACGGTAAAGCATTTTATTATCCGGGTTTCCCGGAATGTTGTAGAGGTAGAAAACACTTTCACCGTAAACACGTACTTTCTCAGGATAATCATGGAAAATGGAAAGCTTTTTCCTGAGATTCCCCGTATTCAGATCAATTGAATACACGTTGCAGGTGCCGTTTTTTAGAAAAGTCGTATATACCTTCTCGGTTGTTTCATCAACAAAAATATCATTTGACCAACGGCCATCTTTCAGATTATCAATATTTAGCGCAAGTTTATAGGAGAAATTTCCTACGCTGTCGTAAAACTCGATTTGCCGGTCGGGCGTGTTGAAAATACAGATATAGCTCCCGATCCGTACCAGGGATGTTTTTATCGGCCGGTAAAGAATTTTATGAACATAATTCCAGTTTGCAAAATCATCCCGTGAGTCGGGCGGCCTGTTGCTTCCCAGCAAAGCCGCATCATCGGCATTGCGTCGCAGCATTTTCGTTTTTTCCTCATCCCTGATCTGGGCGATTTCGCGTTTCAGCAGGGTCTTTTTATTTACGCCATAATATTCCACCCCCAACCCGTGATCCGTTACTCTTTGAAAAAACAAAATATCTGGCATGGATGCCACACAATTTTTAAGAACATCATCAAATTTCTTCAGCTTCACCGGATGGATCAGGTGCAACACCATCCCCTGTCGAAATACCTGGAATCCTGAATCATGACTTAGCACGTGTAGAAAGCCTAAACAGTCTTTGAACAACTTGACCGGGGTGAAATAAAAAGCGATCGAACTTGCTATTGTATCCCCTGCGAAATTTTTACAGATCAATTCAGCCTTCGATAACCGTTGCCTGTATATCAGCAAATAAACCTGGTTGCTGTCGAGCTCATAATCAAGCACCGCATAATGTTCATCTTTGAAAAATACCTCGTGGACATTCGCTTTGATTTCAACTTCCTGCAGCTCGTTGGTTTTTCGGGAAAGGTACAAGGTCAGTGAAAAAGATGTTTCATCAAGAAGGATGGTTTTTGTTTCATAACCGACGTGGCTCACGACCAGGGTGGCAGGAAGACTGTCAATATAAAATGAAAACGCACCGTTTTTTTCTGTTACTGTTCCCATACGCGATCCGTCAAAGGAAAGATTGACATTTGGTATCGCAACCTTTGTGCCCTGCTCTGTGACCTTCCCATAATAAAAATGATAGTGTCGCTGTGCCTCGGTAACAATGCCAGCAAGCTGCATGGTTACAACAAAAATCCAGAAATTCCGGCTAATGCTTATGCTGAGGGTTTTCAATCTGTTCATGATGAAGATCTGGATCTTTTACTCTTTCAAACTTACGAAAAAGTTATTCTTCATAACACGATGTTCCTTGATAAATTACAGTTTTCTGCCACTGCAGGCACAATGAACACAATTGTACGATTTTCCGGATGTGCCCTGATGCAGCAAAACAGTACTTAACGCAAATACTCATTTTATAGTAAGTCAGAAAAACTTATGTTTTGTCGATTACATCGGTTATAGTAATCGGCAGAAATGAACTTATGGGCGGACAAACAGCCTGCATTGTCGATTTGACGTCATTTTGTTTGGTTTTTATCCTTATCTGTTGTTAATTTGTCACTGGATTTCAACAATATAAAATGGTCATGGAACCTTTTTTCATAAAAACAGATATTCTTTTTTATGGATATCTCCTGCGGTCGGATAAAACAAATTATTAACATTTGAAATGAAGACAAAGTACAAAATCCTGATCCACGTCGCCTTCTGGATTTACATGTTTAATCAGGTTATTCTTGCTATTGCCATGATGTCGGCAAAAAAGTATGATCCGTTTCAGGAAATAACCATCTATCCGATAACAAGTTTCATAACGTTTTACAGCTTTTATTTCACTTACGCGTTGTTTTTCATCAGAAAAAACAAGCTATTTCCCATTATTCTATTGATCGCGGTTATGGCCATCCTCATTCCATTGCGCGTTGGCATTGAATATCTCTTCTGGAAATATATTGGGTACCAACACATCAAACTCCCGGATGCGTTAATCATTGACAGCAGTTGGTGGTATAACTCGATACGCCTGGTGATTATTTATGGCATTTATGCCTTGCTGATACAACTTGCTATTGGTTGGTTTGATACACAGAAATTGAAAACCGAGTTGTTGCTTGAAAAACAATCCGGCGAATTGGCGCTGCTCCGGTCACAAGTTAATCCGCACTTCCTGTTCAACACCCTGAACAATATATATTCCCTGGTTTACAAAAAGTCGGACGATGCACCCGAAGCGGTGATGAAAATGTCGTCAATCATGCGTTACATGCTGTATGATGCAACCACCGATAAGGTTTTGCTGGAAAAAGAGATTGAATACCTTAAAAGTTTCATCGAGCTCGAAAAACTCCGGATCAGGCACAAAGATTTTGTGGAGTTGAATATCTCGGGTGATGTTGAGGGGCGAACCATCGCGCCCATGTTGCTTATTCCTTTTGTTGAAAACGCTTTTAAGCATGGGAGCCGGAATGTGACTGTCCCTGGAATCCGGATCAATCTTTCCATCGGGTTGCAACAAATCCGGTTTGAAGTCAGCAACTACGTGCGGAAAAATACAACCGTTATCAAAGACCAGGCCGGTGGAATCGGTTTAACAAACATCCGGCGCCGGCTCAACCTGCTTTACCCCGGCAAACATCAGCTTGAAATCAGCTCCGACAAAGATTTGTATAATGTTTTATTAATCCTTTGGATATGAATATCAACTGTATTGCGATTGATGATGAGCCTCTGGCGCTCGACATCATCAAAGATTACTGTTCGAAAGTGGTTTTCCTCAACTTGCTGAAAACATTCGACAATGCCATTGAATCCATTGAATATATCCGGTCAAATAAAATCGACCTGATCTTTCTGGATATCCAGATGGAAGAACTCACCGGAATTCAATTGCTGAATGCGCTGAAGCACCGTCCTTTCGTGATTTTCACCACGGCATATGAGCGTTACGCCATACAGGGCTTTGAACTTGATGTGGTGGATTACATGCTGAAACCCATCTCTTTTGAACGTTTCATCAAAGGAGTTAACAAGGTGTGTGAACGCATGCAATTTGATGCAGGAGCAATCAAACCGGAAAATGGCAAGCCAAAAACTCCGGAACCATCCTTTTTCTTTGTGAAAACCGAAACCCGTATGGAACGCATTGAAAACAACGATGTGCTTTACGTCGAAGGCATGGGCGATTACTGGCGGATTGTAACAAAAACGCGAAGGATCATGACCCTCATGAATGCCCGAAAATTAGAAGAGGTGTTGCATGAGCCCCAGTTCTGCAGGGTTCACAAATCCTTTTTTATTGCCTTGGATAAAATCGAATCGATCGAACGGAACCGTATCAAGATCGGCGACCAGTACATCCCGGTCAGCGAAACCTATCACAAAACTTTTTTCGATTTGGTCGAGCGGAAGAAATTGGCGTGAGCCCACCTATTTTTTTTGCAAGGCTTTCTTCAATGCCTCCGGCGTGTCTGGCAAGGCAACGATTTCCCTTGTCCTGACATCGAGCAGTACCATGACAGGGGTGGCCAGAACAAAGTAATCCGCGGCGACTTTGCTGCGTACCCCCTCTGCGGCCCGTATATGCTTCCAGCCTGGCAGCTTTCTGACCTGCTGGTCCCAGGCCTTCACCTCTGTTTCGGTTTCATCCAGGCTGATTGCCACAACCTGCACTTTCTGCAGGATATCAGTTTGCTGCTGCCAGGGATATAACTTGTCGACCAGTTCCATACAATGGCTGCATCCTGCCGACCAGAAAAGGAGCAGGATATACCCTGACCGGGGTTCAAAGCTGCTCAGCTCAAAGAGGTTGCCCTCTGCATCTTTCAGCGAAATATCCGGGGCTTTGCTTCCGGCAACCAGGGTCTCCATGCCTTTCAGCCTCCGGGCAATTTCCTGCCGTTTTGATGTGAGGCAGTTCGTATCATCCAGGAACGGTTTTAAAACTTTCATTCCGGCCGTGATCCCGTTTGTTTCATAGCCTCTGTAGAAATAGTCCACCATCCATCCATACACCAGCGGATGTCCCCGTTTGGCTTTCTCAATCGCGGTTCTTCCGGCAACGGGGAACAGGGAGTCACGCAACGCTATGGTGGTTGATTGACGGCCGTAAAGGTTTACATAACCGTCCATCCATTTATTCAGCTCGGCTGTTTTTATCAGCAGGGGATCCTTAAAATCCATACCGTCAAAATAGTGCTGTATCAGGCTTTTAATCCGGTCGGTTTCTGTGCCATTCCAGGCTGATTCCGGCACGAACTGGAAAGCGTACAGGTTGCTTACGAACAGGGACTTGTCCTGTTGTTCCCGGGCTTCCAGCCACTGGTTGTAGCTTTGCCGCCGCTGTTTATATTCATTGATGCCCTGCCTGTAAAACGCTGATTCCGTATCATCATAGTTCAGTAAAAAATTCTGCAGCAGTGCCAGTTTTTCCTTTTGTTTGCCGTTTTCTTTTGAAAAACTGGCAAATGCGGCATTTTCCAGTTCCCCCTCCTGGAAATGAGTACTGTCGGTATTGTTGCAGTATTTCGGACTGACCCACAGCTCCAGGTTTTGGGCATTGATGAAAAGATTTTTCTCCGACGGATATGGCGTGCTTGATTCCTTATCCCTGTAGTCGAACCGCAACACAAACTCCCCGGGCAGGTGATCGCTGGTGACCGTAATTTTTGTGGTTTCACCGTCTTTTATTCCCGGCACCTCCACGATGGGTTTAAATGTTTTTGATACGGAAAGGGCCAAAAGGCTTATTTTGCTGTCATAAACACCTCGCAGGTGTATGGTTACCGTAACCTCCTTACCCTGGGCCGTGCTATAAAAATTGGAGGCCAGTAAAAGAAAAAATGCAATTAAGAAGCTGTTTCCCGTGTTTGCAAAATTCTTGTTCATAGTATATTTCTTTTGAAAACAACATCACCATAACCCCCATTTTTGGTGGAGGAATTCCCCATCTCCTGAAGGAGAAGGGGTCAGGGGATGAGGTGACCTGATAATCCGCCATAAAGATAATCAAATATTACTCTTTAAGGCAGCGCACCGGGCACCCGGATGCCTTTTCAATGGTACTCATGGTGGTATATCCCGAAAAGAGGAACAGGTAATAGCCGGTCATATCGTCATTCTGTGTACTGCTCCAGTATAAGCCTTGTGAACCCCGGTTGTAGTATACCCCACCATACCAATAAGCAAGGTTCCCGGCTGCATGCAGTTTGAGTTCAGAGGCCCAGGCATCTTCCCAGTTTGTCCAGCCTCCCCATGTATTCACGTTGTCCCATTCGGTAAATGTAGGGATCCGCCAGCCTGCGCCAAGCTCAATGACACACGGGTCGCTGGCGGGCTGCCAGTCGGCATTTTCACTGATGCTGGTTATCGTCCACGACGGATAGGTCGAACCATCATTCATGTATCCCTGCATCCGGTTGAATTGCCAGTACCAGCCGGCTGAGGCTTCGGTATTGTCATCCATGGAGGTCGATTGCTGACTTGCTCCCAGGTTACTTGTGATCCAGCATTTTGATGGTTCGCCTGGAATATTGGTCACGGTACCATAGGTTACTGATTTATCAACAGGAGCAACTCCTCCCGACATCAGATGGTTGATGGTGAGGGAAGTTCCGCACAGATACACACCGGGAGTTGTGAAACTGACTTCATTTCCATACGCCGTTCCTGCACTGTTTGTCGCATAAGCCCTTACACAATAAAGTGTATTCGGCATAAGTCCGGCAAGGTTGCTGACAAACACACCAGTTCCGCTTCCATCAACAGTATTATTATCGTAAATAGTGGGAGATGATGCCGTGCTCCAGCAAACACCCCTAACCGTCACGCCCGACAAGCCTTCACTCACGATATTGCCTCCTGAGATGGCGGTGGTTGAGGCGATGTTGGAAACCACAGTGGTAGTTACCGTTGCAGTGGCATCCATCAGGCAACGGATAGACATGCCGTAAGCTTTTGAAACGCTGCCCGGGTTGACTGAATTGCTGGTAAAGTTCAGGTACCAGCCATTAGTATTGCCGAACTGCTTACTGCTCCAGTAATTGCCGTAGGAACCACGGGCTTGCAGTGAACCATTGCTGAACAGGAACCCGGCAGCATGGAGCTTTAAACCTGAATTCCATGGACCGTTCCAGTTGGTCCAGCTTCCGCTTACATAACCCCATTCACTGGAGGTTGGAATACGCCAGCCAGCCCCTAGTTCAAGGAAACACGGATCATTGGCAGCCTCCCAGTCCTGATTTTCATTGATAAAAGTTGTCGTCCATGCCGGTACGGTTGATCCGGCGTTTTTGTATCCCTGCTTCCGGTTGAACTGCCAGTACCATCCTGCCGAAGGTTCTGTGGCATCATTAACAGCGGTTGCCTGATGATCGGCGCCCAGGTTACTGGTAATCCAGCATTTTGAGGGTTCTCCGGGGATACCCATAACCGTGCCATAGGTGACGGTTTTATTTTCAGGCGATACATTGCCTGAAACATGGTTTATGGTGATGGTTTCAATTCCGGGACAGGGATTCAGTGTTAAAAAATCTATTTCATTCCCATAAGCAGTACCGATACTGTTGGTTGCATAAGCCCTTACATAATACCGGGTGTTCTGGGCCAGGCCGGTGAGGCTGCTTGTGAATGCCCCGGTTCCGCCGCCATCGGTCGTATGGTAATTCGTGACCAAAGGTGGGGATGATTCACTCCAGCATACACCACGGGCCGTGACCGTAACTTCGCCGTCAGAAAGTACATTCCCTCCTCCGGTGGCAGTCGTTTTGGAGATTTCTGTAACTGTTGTTGTAGTTACTGATGGAAGAGCCCCATTCAAAGTGGTGAACGTCAGGTCTGTTCCATAAGCAGTACCCGCGCTGTTTGTTGAATACGCTCTAACATGATAGAGGGTATTCACAGCGAGACCTGTGAGACTGCTGATGAACACTCCGGTGCCACCGCCATCGCTGGTATGACTGTTCCCGGGGATGGTTGGATTTGATGTAGTACTCCAGCATACCCCACGATCTGTAACCGGTGCTCCGCCATCGGCAGTAACATTTCCTCCGCTGGTCGCGGTGGTTTGGGCGATAACTGTTGCTGCAGTTGTGGTTACTGTTGGAATAACCGGATTTGGCAGGGTGGTAAAGGTCAAATCCAGTCCATAGGCCGTTCCTGCATTGTTGGTCGCATAGGCCCTTGTGTGGTAAAGGGTATTAGCTGTGAGGCCTGTAAGACTGCTGGTGAACACTCCGGTGCCGCTGCCATCGTTGGTATGGCTGTTCCCGGGGATGGTTGGATTTGATGCGGTGCTCCAGCATACACCACGATCTGTAACCGGTGCTCCGCCATCGGCGGTGACATTTCCTCCGCCGGTGGCGGTGGTTTGAGCGATGGAGGTCACGGCAGTTGTAAGAACCGTTGGAGGAACAGAATTCAGGGTGGTAAATGTCACCCCGGTTCCGTAAGCCGTGCCCGCACTGTTGGTTGCATAAGCCCTAACATAATATAACGTGTTCTGGATAAGGCCGGTGAAGCTGCTTGAAAACACTCCTGTGAGGCTGGCATCTGTCGTATGACTGCTGGCCGTAGTAGGATTTGACGAGGTGCTCCAGCACACCCCTTTTGCGGTTACCAGCGCCCCTCCATCGGAAGCGACGTTTCCTCCACCTGAGGCGGTGTTTGAAGTGATGTCCGTCACCGTGGCTGTTGTTACTGTTGGAATGAGCGGATTGGGCGAATCTTTGATGCAACGAAGCGGATAGCCGAAACTTTTACCGTCATGATACACCCCACCGTCGGGCATGCCCTGGATACTACCCGGGTAAAACAGGTGCCATCCTTGGTAGATGGGGTCCTGTGAACTGCTCCAGTAATCTTCAAGTTCGCCCCGGTTGTGCAGCCCGTCACCATTGAAAGTATACAGGTAACCTGCTGCATGGAGTTTTAAACCGGAATTCCACGGACCATACCAGTCCACCCAGTTTCCACCAGCAGCAACATTATTCCATTCTGTATACGTTGGAATACGCCAGTCACTGCCAATCTCATGGGCACAGGGGTCGTTGGAAAACTGCCAGTCAAAGTTTTCAAAAATCCATTCATCCCAATCGGTATGGGGTGTTCTGGTTGTTCCATCATGCTTGTACCCTTGTTTGCGGTTAAACTGCCAGTACCAGCCTGCCGGGGCTTCAGTGGCATCGTCTATGGCCAGAGCCTGGTGGTCCGCCCCGAGGTTGCTGGTAATCCAGCATTTTGCCGGTTCACCTGGTATGTTTGTAACAGTTCCGTAAATAACTGTTTTTGTCACCGGTGCTACGGTTCCTGCAATATGGTTGATGGTAATGGAAGTACCGCAGGTTGAGCTGGTGGTGGTTGTCACAGTTATTTCATTTCCGTAGGTAGTGCCGTTACCATTGGTAGCATATGCACATACATAATACAGGGTATTCGGTGTGAGACCAGCGAGGCTGCCAGTAAACAAACCCGCACCACTGCCGTTGGTTGAATGGCTGTTTGCCAAAGTTGGATTTGGTAAGGTACTCCAGCAAATTCCACGGGAAGTTACAGCAATGCCTCCGTCACTGTATATATAGCCCCCGCCTGTTGCCGCAGTAGCAGCAATATTGCTGGCAGCCAACGTTGTAACAGCAGGTGTGGTTGTAGTGGTACCGCCATCGTTGAGGCAGCGCAGCGACATACCACTGGCTTTGGTATTGGATTCAATTGAACATGTTCCAACGCCGGAGAACAGGTCCCATCCCTTTGAAGCGCCGTTTTGTGTATTGCTCCAGTAAGAGCCTGTCTTTCCGCGGTTGAATAATATATCATTTTCATGTATGATCCCGGCTTCATGCAGTTTTAACCCGGAATTCCACGGAAAACTCTCATTGGTCCAACCTCCGCCTGCATCCAGGTTCTCCAGTTCCGACATGGCCGGGATACGCCAGCCAGCGCCAAGTTCAAGGGTACAGGGATCCTTGGCAGCCTCCCAGTCACTGTTTTCATTTATTGAGGTTATCCAGCTGGTATTGGGTGTTCTGGGTCCATTCATATCAACCTGGTACCCCTGTTTACGGTTAAACTGCCAGTACCAGCCTGCAGCGGCAGAGGTGTTATCGTCATCAACGGCAGCCTGTTGGTCGGCGCCCAGGTTACGGGTGATCCAGCATTTTGCTGGTTCGCCGGGAATGTTAGCAACAGTGCCGTAGGTAACGGTTTTATTAACCGGCGCCACATCGCCCGCAACATGGTTAACTGTGATGGAAGTACCGCAGGTGAAGAAGGTCCTGAAACTTACCTCATTCCCGTAAGCGGTTCCGGAACCATTGGTAGCATAAGCCCTTGCATAGTAAAGGTTATTCGTCGTGAGGCCGCTGATATTGCTTGTAAACACCCCGGTTCCGCTGCCGTCGGTCGTGTGGTTGCCGGCAATGGTGGGCAAAGGTGAAGTGCTCCAGCACACACCCTTTACAGTAACTGCTGCCCCTCCTTCGCTGAGGACATTGCCGCCAGCGGTTGCCGTTGTCGTGGTAATATTGCCGGCAGCCGTTGTGGTGAGGGTGGAGGTAGTGGTGAAACTGGCTTCATCTCTGAGGCAGCGCAGCGACTCCCCGGTTGCATTAAAGTTAACACCAAAACCCGCTTCGGTAATTCCAGCGATGAAGAAGAGGGTCATGCTCGTATTTACACCTGGGGGGGGGATTAAAGGACCGTCACCATTGCTGCACCAGTATTCACCGTAGAGGCCTCGTTGGAATAGTGAACCATCGGCTACGATGAGACGACCGGCTGCATGAAGCTTCAAATCAGATATCCATGGATTTAGATGGTTTGGAAAGAGCGCTGCTACTGAGTTCCATTCCGTATAAGTAGGAATGCGCCACCCGCTGCCAAGAGCATGGGTGCAGGGGTCGTTGGCGGCCTCCCAGAAAGTGTTTTCAAGAATATTCGTGGTCCAGGTGGCAGCGGGCTTGCGGGTGAAGCCATCCTGATCAACCTTGTTGCCCTGTTTCCGGTTAAACTGCCAGTACCAGCCCGCTGATGCTTCGGATGCGTCATCAACGGCCGCTGGCTGCTGGTCTGCCCCAAGATTTCGGGTAATCCAGCATTTTTCAGGACTACCCGCAATATTCGGAACTGTACCGTAGGTAACGGTTTTTGTTACAGGAGCCACATCGCCGGCCACATGATCAATGGTGAATGAAGAGCCGCACGCCCAGGCTGTGGTCGACTGTGTCAGCGTGGTCGCCGCCGATACCCCGCAACTGTTGTAGGCCCATACATATCTCGAATAGACGGTGACGGGGACGAGACCTGTTTCGGTCTTCGTGGTGACGGCAGCCAAGTCGGTCGCCGTTGTGTAATCATCGACCGTATTCCATTTATAACCGATGGCACCGGCAACGCTGTTCCAGTTCCAGGTGATCTCTGTTCCGGTTGGCACATGCATACCGGCCAGGGGGGATGAGAGCAGGTTTGTGACAAACTGGTACCAGCCTGAGCCATTATAAAATTCAATATTGTTGGTTATGGTATTATAGATGACAAGTCCGGTAACAGGAAGAATAGCATCACGCTGGGCATTCGTAAGTCGTGGGATCAGCACCCCCTTGTCGGTAGCCGATACATCCAGTATGGCGGATGGATCCGCGTTTGAATTATCTGATTTGATAGCTATCCCGGCGGAGGCCTGGCTTCCGCTGGCACCCGTTATCCCCGTTGAACTGGCACACACGGTAACCCAACGGGTATTGTTGTAATAATTGAGGAGATTTGCAGATGTGTTGTAAATGATCAACCCGTTGGCAGGCGATGGGATAAGGTCGCGGGCTGAAGTTGAAATTCTCGAGATCAGCATACCCCTGGCCGGATCATTGATGTCGAGCATCGCCGTACTTTCCGCCTGCGTACCCGGTGATGTGCTTATGG
>SESA01000923.1_pt1 | contig 16641 bp, 26 predicted proteins | sample 3171451 | NCBI WGS metagenome assembly SESA01 (sample SAMN06051862, study PRJNA518727) | freshwater metagenome | biome: subpolar coniferous forest; feature: holomictic lake; material: water; isolation source: holomictic Lake 227, 8 m depth | place: Canada: near Kenora, Ontario | collected...
TGCATCCCTGCTATTATCTTCTCAAAGTTCCCACCACTCAACCCTTTTGACAAAATCTCTAAAGCCATAGCCGACCGGGGGTTTTTGTCTTCCCATTCCGGTGGATTTAATCCCAGATCTGTCGCTGTTGCCCGGGTCGGGACGCCCTTTGGTACTTTTTGTGCAAAAAGAGAAGGGTTAGCCACATCTTGATACGCAGATGAAAACTTCGGCTGATTAAATACCGGCGCATACCCCGTTTGGCTTTGTTTCAACAAATCAAGTAATCCCATTATATCGCTCCCGAAGGAAGAGTAGCTACTTGCCCTCTGCCTGCCTTCGCCGCTTCATACGCCCTTTTCTCTGCCGCCCGTGTCGCCGCATCCGTGTATCGCATAGCATTTATATCTTTTTGTGCCGCTGTCCCCATCTCGCCTGTTGCTCTACCCAAAAGAGTACCCGCCTGACCGCCTCTGATGCCCTGTGAGGCGAGATTTGCGCTCATTTGACCGCTTGCCTGTTGTAGCCCCTTTGCGTTGCCAGAGAGGATGTCTGCTTGCTGTTGTGCGAGTTCGGGGTTAGCGGTGTTTACATCTGCCATGAACCCTGCTTCGCCTTCGCCCATCTGCCCTGCGCCCCTTGATATTGCTTCCTCATACGCTTTTTGTCGGGCGGCTTGCGTGTCTTGGGCAAACTTGCTTGTAATCCCAAACTGACGGGCGTTTTCAGCAATCTGTTCTCGAGTAGCTTGTAAAGATTGTTTTGCCGCTTCTTCTGACGATTTTGCCTGTGCCTTCCCACCCATTATGCTACCCGTAGCACCTATTGCCGCACTTCCAAGTAATGCACCCGTGCCTACCGTTACCGCACTCATATGATTTCTCCTTGCACATCAATATATTTTTTAGCATAATCGGGCATAAGTTCCTCGTAGTCTTTGCACAGTATTTCGTTTTCAAGTTCGTCAACAGATTTTTCTTCAGCTTTATGTACCGTCACCCAGATAGTGTCTTCATGTGCGTATACCACCCGTTTTGTGCCTGAAGGAGAAATCATTGAACACGGAGCTTTTATCCGTCGTGCGCCTTCTTCCGTCAAAACGCTTACATCGCCTTTTAATACAAAGTTCGGATGTTTGAACCGATGTATTCTGCCGACTAAAAACTCGCCCTTTGGTATAAAAATCTCTCTGACATAGATACCGTCAGCGAAAGTGTGTTTTAACGGCAAATAATTCCCAAACTGTGCGCACTCTAATTCACTTATGGCAAACTCAATAATAGCGATTTTATCTCGTAAAGCCTGCACTTCTATGCTTACACCCATTTTCCCCGCTTTTTCTGCCAAAGCTTTTGCCTGCTGTTCTTTTACGGTAATCGTCGTTTCCATTATATCACCCGCATTTGAATATAATATTTAATGGCTGGCTATCGTCGATTATCTTAAAATCGCTTCTTTTGAAAAAATCTATTATCTTCGTGTTTGTCCGCATAACGGAAACTTGCATAACCCGTGCGCCTTGTGTCATCCACTTCCACATCTTTACTGCCATCATCTTGTTGTTCCCTATATAGTGCGCTTCTGACAAAATACGCATTCCGTCCCGATCCATCGTTACACAGTATCCTGTCAACACATCTCCGTCGTAAAACCTTTTTGTCCTAAATAAAGGGTTTGTTTCATAAGCGTTTACAAATAGCTCAAATGTTTTTAGCATTGTTTCCTTGTTCGCCTCAAACAATAAATGACCTATCTCGCTCATAGTTTCATCTCTTTGTTCATCAAAGGTTCGCCTACCGCTCCCCACGACATAAGAGATATGTTCCCTTGCGTACAAGTAAGCGTAAACTGCGCCCACCGGCACGGGTTTGTTATGTTCACTACCCGATAATCAGAGCTACCGCTTCCTGTTGTTAAAAAGTATGTCAAGTTAAAATAAATAGGATTGAATATTCCCCCATAAAGATTGATATTCGCTGTTATCGGATAGTTTTCGTTAGAGTCAAGAACGGTTGTTATTGTCGTCGTGCTTGTTAAACTTGTCTTAAACCAGAATAAAAGTTTTTTGAACCACTTAAACAGCCGTGATACTTCCATGAAGGGGCTTTGCAATATAGCAAAAACTTCTTCGCCCTTATACTGTGTCCCGTTATACTCTTTTTCTATTGCCCCGTCTGGCTGGCCATTATACAGTTTCAGCGGTGTACCCATCGTAGCAAAACATCTCGGCTTTGATTCGTGGTTTAAAGAAATTATTTTGTGTTGTGTCCATCCCTTTGTTCGTATATCAAACACATTTTTTGTGTTGTCTATCGCTAAATGGTAGCGGTAGTTGTAAAATTCGGCACATATGTTTGTGTACGACGACAAGTCGGCGTTAAGTGAAGCTCGTATATCTTGCGCCCAATTTTGTGTCGTTATATTTCCAAATGTCGTTGAAACGGGCAACGCCTGCTGTCCATTTATAATGCGAACATCGTTTAATGTCGATAGAAACATCAGCCCGCCCGGGAAGTCGCCAAAAGACGGGACATTGACAACCGAGTATCCGTTCAGTATCCCCACATTTGACCGAGTGGCTTTTACCGTTGTTATTGTTGGTGTCGTGTCGTCAGGCTCTACAAAGTATATCTGTTTACCCGTCCCTATAATTACTTGATTAAAGTCAATGCCCATACCTTCTATCGGGGTATTGTCGTTCCCATAGTTTGCCACATCAATAAAGGAAGCTAAATCCCAAACCTCTAAATTGGTATCTGACCTAAACACTTGCGTTGGGTACTTACTGACTTTCGCCCCGTACAAAGATTGTCCCGCTACCGTCAGAAAATACGGTTTTGGCAGTTCATTGTTAGTCGCTGGGATAGCCGTTGTCAAAGAAGCGTCTGCTATGTTGTCTGTATAAGTCAATGTAGTGTTGTCGCCCATATCGTGCAGAAGTTTTAAGGTAGTACCACCAGCTTCCGTTCGATACACTTTTCTCGTAGTCGTTCCGGCGTACCCGATAGGCAGATGCAGTATAATCTGTTTAGCAGCGCTGGCAACTGTCACAACATTTGAAATCGATCCGACGACTTCTTCACCACCGGGGGTAACATATGTCAGTGCATAATAGTGTGTCCCCACATTAACATTGCCTGCCGTCGTTGTCAGTACGGCCGCCGGCGCACCCATCTCTGATACAATGCCTAAAGCACCGTAATATATATTAACATAGTTCAACCCGTTAGCTATAAAGAGTTTGTCGTTATACGCCGCAAAAGATGCCCGCCCAGCCGTTAAACCGCTTTTTAGCAAAACTTCTGTACCCAGCACGGTCTTATATATACTTCCGTCAGTAAAAGCTATTTGCTCTGTCTGCAAAACATTGCCTGTACTCAAATATCTGTACTCATACAACCCATCAATCTGGTGTGACTCTATAGTGTTTATAAGCAAAGGAAACAGTATTTTGTCCATCCCCGGCAGTCCGGTATCAGGGAAGTTCCAGTTCGTCGCCTTGACGAAATACTGCGGTGGTGTTTGTTTTGGGTCAGTATCATTTTTTAATCCACCAAAAGCAGAGTAAAGTGTTTCGTTATCGGCCATTATAAGCCTCTTTTCAATCCCATTTTAGAACCTATTCCCGCTGAAAGCAATTCCGCTCTCACTCATAAAAGGTTCACGAACATTAACGCCTGGCCTGTTGCGCCCGTGTCCTTTTGCTACATCGATTTTATACTGTTCAAACAAAGCTTCACCGTCGACTTTATAGTTAATTGCCCGTGATGGGTCTATCTTAATAAGCAAGTTGTAAGCGACTATATCATTTAATCCTTCTATGTGGTCGTCGACTATCGGTAGTTCTGCCGCTAACTGCCCAACAGTCGGATTGTCGGTTATCGTCAGAGAAACGGGGAGTCGGGAATAGTTTATGACCAGATTGTTTTCTGATACCGTTGTGCTGGTAGCGTGCGTGCTTGCTGTCGTCATTTCAAGCCCACGGACGCACCCATAAAAGTTTGTTGCATCTTTGTATTCGTAGAGTATTTTTTCCGACTCGATAGTTATACGCCCGCCCGTCGATATAAAAGAAGCGGTTGACGAAACGGGGATAGTAGTATCTGAAGCTGTTATGTTATTAGTGAGTTTCGTTGAATGGTACGAAATCCCCGACATAGGATAGAAAAATATCTTTTGTGTGTTGACTTCTTGAATTATGGTAAGCCACGATCCTATTCCCCGCAACGGAGATACACGGTATATAGAGCTAACATCGTTTTGACCCCGTATGTCTAAGGGTTGTATATATCCGTTGACGATAATTAAGGCGAATTTGTAAGCACCGCTACGCAAAGCAAGGGGAGGGGCAAATATGAATTGATCGTTTGATGTTACACCCGCAGAAAAAACATCATATATACCTTTTGTTTTAACCGCATACTTTATCATCTGCGCATTTAGTTCATAGAGAATGTTGGATGTGGAAACCAAGGGATTAACAGCTTTTGAGTTAATATCATCCATTGAACCTATTTTCCACTTAATTCTCATCAAAGCATCGGAAAGTATCATTTTTTATCCTTATAAAATAGAGGGAAGCGCCGAGGAGGACAAACGCCTCCCTCCGTTTTAATTATCCTTTTGCTTCCCAAGACCCGCCGAGAGTGGAACCAGTCACAATAGTGATTGTTCCATTCGCAGGCGCCGCCGGCAGTGTAGTCGTGTAGTACGGACTATCAGCCGCCGCCGGAGTAAGCTGTACGTTTGCAACCCGTTTAAGACCTGTGTCCAGAGTACCGCCAGTACCAGCCGAGACGTTGGAATAAGTGCCACCAACAATCTCTACTCCACCGATATGATATCTGTATTCAGTCGTGTATGCCCAAGCCATAATTTCACCTCAAATAATTATTCGTATCTTTAGCTTTCATATAACCATAAAAATTCTGGTTATTGTTGCTCGTTTTCATCGTCAAGAAAGGCATCTCGACCTTGATACCTCTGCCCATTGCAAAAGCCAGCCAAAACTCAACGCATGGTGCTTGTACGGTATATTCGTTAGCGTCTGAACCAGACCACAACTCAAAACCGTACAAACGTATTCTGTCCACTTTTTCAAGGATTGCTAACACAATCGCATAAGCAATACTTGATGTAAAGTAACCGCCATAAGCCAGTTTTACTGCCTCTTGCAATGGGTAAGGTTTCACAACAATACCTTTGTTTTCTGACGACAAATTAAGCAGATTCATTCCTTGCGTAGAAATAATCTCGACATTAGGACATTCATCTATAAACTGTTCAAAGGTTTTGTTATATTCGGGGAACTCCTGACCTGAATTAAGAAGCAATCCAATGTCGTCCATAAATATAATTTTGTCCAGTTTGCAGATTTTGTAGGCACAACTTAATCCCCAATTTTCCCCAGTTTCGGGTACCATTGCGGAACTTGCGCCTAATCCAATAATGTTTACGATTCTTTCCATGTGTTTCTCTTACGTAGTTACGATACGGAATCCGCCCAGCTGGAAATACCCAGCAGTGGAAGTCGAACCAGTAGACGCAACAATACACTGCGCACAACACGCACCAGTCGCATCGGGAGCCGCCACGTCAGTAGAAGCCGCCAAGAAACCAGTCGCCGCAGTCGGCAGAGCCGCCCAGCCAGTCGCAGGAACAACGCCGTCAGCGATTGCATTGCAATAACCCTCAATCTGCACAAAACCAAAATACGAAGCAGTGAAAGCTACAGGAGCAACGCAGACAAGGTTGTTAACCCCGGCGATAGGAGCCGCAGTAACCCATTCGGCACCAGCAGTTCCAGTCTGAAGAACCAAATACGGCTGAAGCGCAGTCAAGGTAGTATGCGATTTAACGTACATATACCGTTTAATAGCGGTCGTTGCCGTATCTTTGAAACTAACGGTATATCCAAGCGGATATATCTGTGTGGAACTTGGGGTAATAAGATCCCCAATGTTTCCCAGCGGAAGTCCAATTGATATTAAAGACATTGTGTTTTCTCCTTTTCTTTTAATTACGCATTAAGCGATTTGTTAACGGCGAACATACGACGATCAGGGGACACCATGTTACCAGTCAAGAAATAGCGGTTGCTATTGATGACAGTAGCCGGAATGTCCATCTTGCCGTCGATAGGCGACGCATCACCCAGACCGTAGTTGTAGTAGAACTTCAACGCAGATTCGGGGAAGAACGTAAGCCAGTTGTCAGCCGTTCCATAACCAGTACCGGGCGAGCTAACATCCAGATACACATCAGCAACACCGTTGAGTTTGAACCCTTTGAAACCGAGGTTCGCTTTCTCGACGTTACCCATGATGAACTGGGAAGCCTGCGCAAGCGTAAGAATGGACGAGAATAGAGCGGTGTTACAGAACCCCATAATCGTTTCGTTCATGTCTGCGCCCGTCTGCATACGTGCCATAACACCGCTTGTAAGTTTCGCAAGGGCTTTAGGGCTAACAGTAGAATCCGTATACACAAGAGGCGAATACACGTTCTTAATGTTCGTTGCGTCGTAAACCGTCGGATCGTAAGTCGTATTCAGGATTCCGGCATAGCTTGTGCCGCTGGCGGCAAGAATGTCCTGCATACCATCAAGCAAAAGAGAATTGCTCGCAGACGTTCCCCACGACTGGACAGACAATGAACGCATGAAGTCTGCTTTCGCTCCCTGCGCTTTTTCTACTGCGAACTCTACCTTCTGGTTATCACCAGAGGCAACGTTCATGTCCTGCAGGGTCAGATTGACGGCGAAATAGTTGTACTTCCAGTACAATACTCCGTAAATCATCTGCTGTGACGGATTGTTGTCAGTCAGGCCGCTATCACCAGCAATCGCCGCCTGTGAAGCATTGACGAGTGCTTTAAGAGCGAACTGAAGATTCAATCCACCGTCTTGTTTCTTTTTCCCTTTGGTTGATAGATGATTCCAGAGAGCTGTGCTATATTTCAGACCGTCAGCCACTTCAGGAAAAATTTCCTGTGTGACTGCGGCTTGTAATTCTGAAAGTCCGATAGTCATTGTATACTCCTTTTTAAGTTTTTAGTCCCATGCGTTCAAGTGTCCTGTCAAGCATCGACGGTTTTACCGCCTGCTGTCTGTTCGGGATCCGTGAACTTGTTGGGCTTGCGGGGATTATCCCGCTCGTTCTTTTCTGCTGTCTTGCCTTAACCATATCAGCTTGCACCATCGCCCTCTGATACTTTGCTATCTCTTCTTTGTACATATCGGCAAACTTGTAGAACATGAACCGAGGGTCAACATCCTCTTTCGCACATATGTCCAACAGTCCTTGCCGTATCTCTTCAGTTATCGGAAACCCCATCTTTTTAGCTTCGGTCTGTACCCGTTCCCATCCCTGTTCAATCGTGCCGACAAGGTTTTTATGTTTCTCGGCTTCTTCTCTTTGTTTTTCTCTCGATTCAGTTTCCTCTTTGAACTTTTTCAGGTCCATCAGGTCTTTAATCTGTTCCTCGTTCATGCCCGGATACTGTTTCTGAAGTTCACGACGACGCAGATTCTCGAATGTCGCTTCAACTTCAGCTTTGTACTCTGGGTGATCGTAGAAATAAGAGAAAAAGTTTGCCCGTTTGACAGTCGGGTTTTCGGGATCTTTCCAAGTTTTCAACTCTTCAAATGCCGATTTAAGTTGATCGGGATTCGCTTCGTATCCGTAATCCTTGAAAAGTTTAGTGAAAGATTCTGCCTGCGCCCGTAACGGTTTGTACTGTTTCTCAATCAAATCGTCTGCCGACTTGTAAGACTTGTACATCTGGTTCGGGTCTTTCTTCCACATCCGCTGGTATCGCTCGTCTTTTGTCCAGTCCGCTATCTCCTGTGCAGTCGGGGTTGAAATGGGAGGTTGCCCACTTTCCGTTTGCACTTCTTGAGTAGTTTCGGGAACTCCAGACGACTGGGTTTCTTCTACTGGTGTTTCATTCAAAGAACTGATTTCTTCTGCCATTTTACTGCCTCCCCTTAGTTACGGTATGTTAACCGTTGCTCTGTGCGTTGTTTGCCAGAGACTTCCGCTCTTGTTCCGCTTTCCATTGTTTGCACTTAGCTAAATACTCTTGTCTTGACCGTTCGTTGACTTGAGCCGCCAACTGTTCAAGACTTTTTCTGTCACCGACTGGAGTACCGCCATTTTCTACACCGTGACTTACGATCATAAACCCTCCTCTGGGTTATTATTTCTGTTCCTGTTGAAGTCTGCCCATAACTCGTTCTGCCATACCCTGAGGGGCTTCTTCTTCGCCACCACCAAGAGTCTGTTCTTCCTGTGCCTGATTGGCTTTCATCCCCTCGACAATCTTTGCTATCTCTTGCAATGCCTGCGGATTTCCCGTCTGGCAAAGCTCTAAAATCTTGTCTAAATCTACATCCTCATTCTGCTCACCGGCCATAATCTGTTCATCCATAACCATTCTCCTTTTATCTAACTTTAGGCGGTCTGCCCATTCTCTTTTTTATTACTACAACCTCTACATCAGGTTTAACTATCTCTATTGATTCTTTTTCAACTACAATCTCCGTAGGCAAAACGCCGGTCGAAACCGCTTTTTTAGAACCCCGCAACAAGTCTAAATGCCTCTCGCTAATGTCCATCGGCACTCCGTTGACGGTTATCTGATAACTGTTCTCTGTTACCCGTAAAGAACGCCCCTGACCGCCAGGGAAACAACCTTCAATCTCTACCCTTAAACTAATACCGTCAATCTCGAACTTGTCGCCTGCATTAAACTTCATGGAATGCCTCCTCTGGCATAGGTCTATTTTTGTGGCTGTGTTCTATAATCGTTAAATCGCTCGCTTGATCGTGTCCAAACTTCGCTTGTATAGGATTGCTTGATATCTGCTGAGGTGCTACAATAGCGATATCTTTCGCCTGTGACTTGCTTGTAACCGACTGTGCAGGTGCTGATGTGATAGTGTCAGTCGTACCGTCTAAATCAGCCTTTTTAAGTAGCTGACCCTGTGCAACACTAAATCCTTCCAAATTCTTGAACAGCATCGCCCATGCTTTCATAACTTCGGGATTTTTAGCCATCGTTTCCAATACTGTCGGCTGGTTCTTCGCCGCTTCGTCCTGTTTCTTCTTTAACATCGTCACTATCGCATGACGGTTCGGCATATCCTTTGCCGTCAAGTACATATCTATCATGTCGATGTCGCCTGACTGCATGATAGGACTTGCTACAACTTCGTCAACAAGCCTTGCATTTTCACGCCTGCTTCGGGGAACGACTGTTCCGTCAGTTATTGCTACTTTGAACTTCCATGCCGGGTCGAGTTTAATCATCCGGGCAATCTTACCACTATCATCTATAAACTGTATAGACTTGTTCCCCTGTTCGTCCGTGTCAAACATTGCATACTCTTTTGCGTCAAACCCACAACCGACGTTAATCAACCGCTGTTCGCTGTAATTCTCGACGATAAGAGCAACAACCTTTTCGCAAATAGATATGTAAAACTCGCTATACGACCGCTGGTTAGACCGTATAGCTGTCATAGCCGACTCGTTCAATGCGTCTGCGTGATCGCCTGACTTTACGTTATCTTGGTTAACCCCGTTTGCCCATGCTTGGCTAATCCGTTCTGCCTTGTACGCATCTTCGACGTACCCGTCTATCAACATCTTTAACTGCCCGGCTTTTTCTATGCCATGATTATCAAGTTGTGGCGGCTGAAAATCTCCAAGCTGTTCGATAAAGGTGATGGGCAGATTGACGAATGCGTTGTCTTCGGTAACTCCACGCATCCGCTCATCAAATAAAGTAGTAGATATATCACCACCAATTTTACTACGCATCTTGCGAATACAACCATTGATTCTCTCCTGTATAGGAATAAGGTTCTCAACCGTTGACTTCGCATCGAAGCCGTCAAGTTTGTTAAGTATAAGAAAGTCTGTGTTCCCGAGGGATTTAAAACTGGCAGGTGCTGGCTCGTCTTTGAGTATCAACTGCTTGTCTTTTTCGGGAACGAACATCACCATCCGTCCGTTCGGGTACTGCATTTTCATCTCTTGCGCTAACTCTGTCTCTTCAACTGACTGGTTCTTCTCAGGCACTTCCAGACTACCGTCAAACAAGAACATCACAACGACGTTTAGTATTTTTCCCGTTGACTGTGACTGACTATCCCGGACATAAGCAAGTCCAGCGGACGTATCGGTTGAATATGATGCTATCGCTTTTGCTTCGCCCTTTTGCGGTTCGCTCTTGTTCCCTGCCGCCTCATCAATCTTCTTACACAACTCCAGATCAAAACTGCCATCATCAAGTCTTGCATAATCTCTCTTTGCTATGACCGCATCAATGTCAACAGAGTATGCAACCATCGTCATATCTTGCTCAGACTTCGCACCTTTTGTAAACCGCACGTTGCGTGGGTCTACTACCGATATTTTAACGTCCCCTTGAGGATTATCGGTCGTATCCCAAGTAGTTTGGACGCATCCCCTTTTGATGAATCCCCATCGTAGCGACCGTTCTTTAATATCATCTTCTTTGTTGTTCTTCAACGACTGTTTGAGTGCCTTGTCCAAGACATTAGCAACGTCTTGCAAGTCTTTAATAGACTGCATATCGCTGAAATTGTATACTTCGGGAACGACGGACACAGAGAATTGTGCGTCCAGTACAGACGAATGTTTTGCATCTACTATCTGACCTATCACGTTTAACGGAGTTTTTGTCTCTTTGATAAAGAATGAGTCTGCCGGGTTAGAATACTTGTCACCCCTATAATACTTGTACAAGTCATCTATATGAGAATGACTATCCTCTGCATCTTCCCACATTTTACAACACCGAGCAAGAAATGTTTTGTCTATATCACTCATTTTCGCCTTGCCTTTTCGAGAGCATCTCTTTGCTCCCGTATAAAACTACGACCTGACTTAATATCTCTGGCGCACTTCTCGACTTTTGCCCGTATTCTTTCTTTTGATTCAGCATCAATTCTTTTCTGTGCCTTGTTAGCCACTTCCTCAAACTCTCGAGGCGTTGCCCACGCATACCCTTTTCGCTCATATTCCCGTATCTTTTCAGGGCTGTCAACAACCCCGCCTATGCTCATACTATAAAAACTATGCCACGCTTGCCGTCTGGTTGCCCGCTCAAACCGTTTTCTGTCCCGCCGTGCCATCAACCATCCATCTACCTTGTCACACACCTTTTCAACAGCGTTTCTGTCATCAAAATAGGTTAGCCCGATTGTCCCGTACCGATACAACCTTTTTTTACATATCCTTGTCCTAAACTGTCCCCACACTATTTCAAGCATTTTAAATATTCCGCTCGGTGTTATGTTTCACGGCGCAAGTCCTAAACCATTTGCCCATCTGTGACCGTAGTTTCGGATCGCTAATCTTGCCCGTAAGAAACAAATGCGCTTCTTCCGACGACACTTCCTTATCTAAAAACTGTTGCATCCTCGTTTGCACATCTTTGACAAAAAGACCCGATGCACTATACCATTTCCGCATATCCGCATCAGTAAATTGTTCAACACAGTTTATGTCGCCGTCCTGCGCCTTAAACTGATTGTCGTGTTGTGTCAGTTTCAAGCTGTGATCTTCTAATATCTGCGCATAAAATGTCAGTTTGTTGTGCATACTGTCAGCATTTCTATCGTTTTCGAGAGTCACTATTCGGTTTTCCAAGTCGCCTATCCGGGACAAAAGCTCTTCAATAGTCATTTCATTGCCTCCCAAATAGCCGTTTCCATCGCCTTCGCTTCCTCGTTCGTCCTGGCTATCTTTGACGGGATAGCCATCCCTAAAAAAAGCATCTGTACCGTGTATCCCTTCAAGTCGCCCATACTTTGGACAGTCGTCCCCATAAACAAATCAGCGTTTGCCTTGAAATTCTTGTCGCTGTTAATCCAATCGCACAAATCAACCTTTTTCATCTTACCCTCCTCTGGGTGATCTAACTATTCCTTAATATACTCGAATTGCTTTTGTTTGACTTCTGATTCAGCCATTGAATCGTCTGCTTCTCTGCCTTGACTGCTTTGTAATCAATAGACTTTGTTGCCATGTACGTTGAAAGTATGTACTGCAAACTATTGCACGAATGATCGTTCTCTTTGACTGGCTCTGGTTTCTTCGCTTTCTCGTTCCAGACATATCCCTTATGCTCTACTATGTGCATTGGACACTTGTCGCCGTTAAAGAATAGACTGTCTTTGCTAAACTCGTTCCTTACCTGTTGTATCTGGTTCTCAACGTCTTTCTCGCTGTCAACGCAACTTATCCCACACCGCTCATACTCTCGTTTAACCTGACTTGCTGAGTCTATGATATAAGTCTGTCTGTGTATTCCCCACTCTGCCAGCTTAGCCTTAATCTGTGTCGCTATGTCTTTTACGACTCCATCATAATCGTATATCTCGTCAAATACATACTTCGTTCCAACATCGTTAATCGCCATAAAACTGACTGCTGTGTGTCTGCCTGTGTCCAGGCCAACAAAGACCCTCCACCAGTCCTTGATAAAACCTCGTTCAATTCGGGTGATATGCTTTGTTGGGTCAAACTCTTTGTATATAATCCCGGTATAATTTTCAAAACTTGCCTCATATTCTTGTCTGAAATACTGCGGTGCAAGTTCTAACCGTGCTTTATCAACTTCTACCGGGTCTATATACGGACTGTCAACCGTCTTGAATATGAACGATTTAAAGTCTGTGTCAGGCTCAATCTTTTGGTTATCTATCGTTCTATACTCTAAGTCCGCACGTTCTGGGTCACGAATAAAATGCTCATATAGATGGTTAATCTTTCCCTTAGGAGTGCCGAGAAATATACTCCAACCCTTCTTATCGCTTAACATAGGACGAACGATTGTTGACCAGACTGTCCGCTTTATATCAGCAAACTCGTCTAATACACAACCGTTCAATCCAACACCACGCAGACTGTCCGGGTTATCAGCACCCATTAACCGTATCAAAGAACCGTTCTTAAACTCTATACTCAATTCAGACTCGTTTAGCTTCGTTCTCAACTCTTCAACCGCAAACTGTTTGAACATCTCCCATGCGATCATCTTGCTTTGACGGTTAGAGGGAGATATGTACCAATATTGCCCTTGAACCTCAACCGCTCGTTTGATTATCTCGTTGACTGCGAATACTGTCTTTCCCCATCGCCTACCACATGATATTGTCTTAAACCTGTGTGTATCGTTGTGTAGCTGTAACTGACCGCTATGTGGGGAGTAGGGTATGACTACTGCTTTAGCCACGATACCACAAACGCATTATCCCCATCGTTTCCTATTGGCTGTACTGCCTTACCCAGATGCCGTTCAATGATTATGTTCGCCGCCTTTATACGAACATTATCATCTTTGCTGTTATTCATAAGACTTAATACAACCGCTATTGCATCAGGACAAGCAAGAGCAAATGCCCGTTTCATATCATCGGGTATTTTGTTTTTACCCCCCAGCTTATTGCCTTTAGCGAAAACGTGTTTAGCCATAATAATTCAGTGCTTGTCTGTTTAACTGATTAACTGTTCTCTTCCATAACCTTATGTGACTTGTTAGCCTTACTTCTAAACAACATTTGCATAGCTATCGACGGTAAAATAGCTTTTAACGGATCACTCTTACATACGAAAAGTAGCCAGCATCCCCTAAGAATGAGAATGATGGCTAATACTGTTACTGAAACAAATCCGCTGTAAACTGCTAAAGTCATCCACCCTCTTTATTTTCTTAAGACTTTGAAGCATTGCAAGATGCTTCGTGTCATCCTACAATGCCTTAAAGTCTTTTAGAAACTGCCCAGAACAAAAGATTTGAGCATAGTATGACCGTGTGACTAAAAAAAATAAACTAAATGGACAACAACTTTCTCGCAGGTTTATGTTCTGCCCGTCACAATGAGTTTTTCGCATTGACTTCGAGTATCGTTTGTTTCGGCATACAATGGGAAATGCCTCGATACCGACCGTTAAATCCATTTAGTTTATGAAGCACGAAGTTTACAGCATAAACATAGCAGAACCCGTCATTCAGTTTCTGCGTTCCTTTAATACTTATTGTTTGTTGTTTTACGCAAAGAGCAATGTTATATAGTTAGAGTCATTATTTTTAAGACACGATACTTATAACCAGCAAATCCGTAATGAGGATATATTTTGTCCCAGTCGTATCGTGTCTATACTAATTATACGCAAATAATAGGTACATTTTGTTATTTGATATTATTTCTCGCTCTCTTTATGGTTATTTCGTTAATTTGCAGAATGTTCTTTATGGCTTGATTAGCTTCACAGTATGGCATACCTATCTTGATAGATATTTTCAACAGCTTGACTACCATAAGTTTTCTATCTTTTTTACTACCAAAATAGGCAGGTGCTATTATCGTGGCATAGTAAGGGTCTTTAATCCATTCAAGGATTGATTCTGGTATATCTATCACAACAACTCGCAGATCATCGCTTCAAGCACGTTGTTATCCTCTTCCGGCGGCACATCTAACGTGACCATAATACAAAACTTCCAGTATAACGACAAACAACCACAAACGTCATAACAACTGCTTGCACCGAACGGAACGACTATGCACGGTGTCATTTGCCCTCCTTTCATTCAAGTTCACTGCTTCCTCCGCAGGATGCGCGATGTATCAACATACGCCACGCCGTCATCTATCGTTATCGCCGACATATCAACATCAAAATACTCCCACGGTTTGGCAAGCATCTTCTTGCGCTCGGCGGTGACGAAACTCTGTACTTCCTCGGAAATGGCTACCGCCAAATCGGGGTCAATTACCTTATGTGCATTTTCTGGTGAACACCATCCCCGTGCGATTGCTCCTAAAAGAGTGTCGCTATTCTTTATTTTCTCGCTCATCATCTTCCCCCTCTCGGCTTCACTCAAAGGCAGTATTTGACTTTAAGCATTTGTGCTTCTTTCCAAAAAATCCGTTATCGCAACAACGGGAGAGGACAGTCCTTCGGGAATTGTTTTTCATTGACCCTCCCTCACGGTTTTGAATAGGCGTTGCATTACTGCCTTTACGACTGGTACGGAAACTGCGTTGCCGCACATTTTGTAGCGTTGGCTGTCGCTGATCTCTTTGCCATCGTGTCCGTATCTCGTCCAGTCTACGGGGAAGCCCTGCAATTTTTCGCATTCCGTGGGGGTCAATCTACGAATGTGCATATTTTCAATACCCTTTTGTCCGTTTCTGTTTGCGCTTGCGCCAGTATTTGGGGTTATAGCACAAGTCAAGCCGTCTGTGCGCTCTCTTGAATTGTAATCATCATAAATAACAGGCGTATACTGTTGCATCTGCGTATCTATGGTCTGCGCCACTCCCACTCCCACTCTCCCTCTCCTGGTCTTGCTATTTGGCTGTGATAGGTTTATGCTGTCGCCCTCACCGGCTACGGCGTAACCCTGTGCGGTCGCTTCGGGAACTTTAATTCCAATACCTTTCCTTACACCCCCCGCATTGCTCCGCAAGCACGGATGTATTTCATCTGCTTCCGTGATGGTGCTACCAAACCCTGTGCCGTATTTTACTTTTCGCATATCATCACCCCATGAATGTCTTGCTTTGTCAAAGTGAACATTGGCTCTCCATCATCTTTGAATCTTGGGCCGTTTTGTCGCTTCTCTTTTCTGTTGGGAGTTAGGACGGCTCTACATTCACCAAATCCCATGAGTGTTTTTTCGTTAGACTGCCCCTGCCTCCTGCCCTTATCGTCTTGTTTATTACTGTCTGTCTGTCTGTGAAACATCAACCAAATCGTTTACCCCCATGCCACCTACTTTTAATGCTTTTTTTATTTCATTGCCTTTGGTAAACTCTGCTCTAAATCCCGCCCCCCCCGTTCCTGCCTCTCGTTGTATTTCAGAAGTACCGATACCGCCCTCTCCGATAGGAAATACTTGGGGTCTACTTGTTCCGTCGGCTGGAGAATGTCCGACAAAGTATACCCGCTCTCTATTTTGGGGCAGAAACCAGGAAGTATTAAGCAGTTGCCATTGACCATCATACCCAATGTCGGCGATTGCTCGCAGAACTCCGACAAAGTCCCGCCCTCCGGCACTACTGAAAAGACCTTTGACGTTCTCAAAGACAAAATAACGGGGTCTTGTTTCGTTAATGATCCTAATTGCTTCAAAGAATAACCCACTTCGCTTACCGTCAAGTCCTTTTCGTTTTCCAGCAATAGACAAATCTTGGCAAGGAAATCCGAAAGTAATGAGGTCGAGTTTTGGGATGTCAATACCGGGAATAGTTCCTCTTGTTGACGGTGTTGAAGCTGTTGTGATCCCTGTGACTGATCCGAGTTCAACGGCTTCTGGGAAATGCGCCTTGTAGACGGTTGCGGCGTACTTGTCAATCTCACTGAATCCGTGCCATGCAAACTCAACTCCTGACTGCTTGATACCTTCACTGAAACCTCCAATTCCACTAAATAGGTCAAGATAGTTTAATTTTGATTTCATATTTTTCAAAAGGGCATGTAATTACTTTGATTTCGACAGTATTCTCATGGCTTCCTGTAGATTGTTTAACAAAACTATCATAATTAATATCTTCTGTGTTATAACCCATTTTTATACTCCTTATTTCCATTTTATGTTCTGCCTTTCGTCCTCGAACGG
>SESA01000925.1_pt1 | contig 16637 bp, 13 predicted proteins | sample 3171451 | NCBI WGS metagenome assembly SESA01 (sample SAMN06051862, study PRJNA518727) | freshwater metagenome | biome: subpolar coniferous forest; feature: holomictic lake; material: water; isolation source: holomictic Lake 227, 8 m depth | place: Canada: near Kenora, Ontario | collected...
ACTCGGGTCTCGCCTCTAAATTTCCGAAGGGCATCCGGGTAATGAGTCAATTAGTTGACTGATGCCCTGAACTTCGCCGGCACATGCAGCTTCTGGCCGATCTGAAGCTTGGTCGGATCGTCGATCCGGTTGAGCTTGATCAAATCGTTATAGGCCACATGGAGCTTCTTGGCGATGCGCTCCGGGTTGTCTCCTTTGGCAACGGTATAAGTCGTGCCGGAATCGCGCGGCCCATCCTTTGCCGCAATGGGTGCGGGCGCAGGTTTTTGGTTCACGACAGGTTCCACGGTTTTTGCCGGAGTCTGGACCAACGCAGCGGCTGTGGCCGGAGCGGCGATAACCGGCAGCGGGGCTGCTTTCGGCGTGGCGGTGGTCACCGGCTTTTCAGCTTCCTCCACAACCGCGGGCCGGTGGGCCTTGACGGAGTTGAAAGCGTAAATGCCGCCGACGGCGACCAAGTGCAACACCAGCACGACGATAAACGCGCTGGAGAGCTTCATGGTCGGCTCCTCCTCTTCGAAGTCGCTCGGTTGAGCGCGCCGGGCAGTAGCCGTGGCACGCATTTTCTGTTTGGGTTTCAACAGGGGCAGTTTCATAAGGCAGCTTGCTAGGTTAGTGACTGGACCAGGTCGCGGAATTGGCCGCCGCGGTCGGCGTAACTTTTGAACATGTCGAAGGAAGAGGTGCCGGGAGAGAAGAGGACGACATCCCCGGCGCTTGCGCGGGAATGCGCGAGTTGAACGGCTTCGGCCAGGGTTGTGGCGCGTTCGCAGCGGACCGCCGGCTCCCAGACTCCAGCGATTCGCGAGGCCATTTCGCCGATAAGAATCGCGCATCGGGACTTGCTGGCCACGAGTTCGGCAAGGGTGTCGAATTCAAATCCCTTGTCCTTCCCTCCGGCAATCAGCACCACGGGGCGGGTCTCCGACAGCAGCGCTTTTTCCAGCGCATCAAGGTTGGTCGCTTTCGAGTCGTTCACGTAATCGACTCCCGCGAGGGTGCGCACCAGCTCGCAACGGTGCGGCAAGGCTTTGTAGGAGCAGAGCGACGCGATCATCGGCCCGTATTCCAGGCCGCGAACCATGCCGATCGCCAGCGCGGCCATCAGGTTTTCCGCATTGTGCAGACCCCGCAATTGCGTGTCGGCCATCCGCAGCACGGGCTGGCTCTTGAAATGGATGACCCCGTCGCGGAAATCGAAATCGCCGCCGGTTTCATACGCGCTGAACGTGATCTTGCGCGCCTTGATCGGCGGCAGCTTGTCGCCGAGTTTGACGATCGCGATGTCTTCCTCGGTCTGGTTTTCGAAGATGCGAATCTTGGCCGCGTAGTATTCCTCCATGGAGGAATAGCGGTCGAGGTGATCGGGCTGGAAATTGAGCCAGACGCTGATCGTGGGTCGGAAGTGTTGAATCGTCTCCAACTGGAACGAGCTGACTTCGAGCGTCATCACGTCCAGGTTGCGGCTCTCGCCGACGCTCGCGGCGAATGCGGGTCCGATGTTTCCGGCGGCCAGGGTCCGCACTCCGCAGGCATTGAGCATCCGTTCCACGAGTTGGGTCGTGGTGGTCTTGCCGTTGGTGCCGGTGATGGCGATCACGGGGCAGGCGCAGAGCGTGTCGGAAACTTCCAGTTCGCCTAGAATCGGAATGGCTTTGGCAACGATATTGCGAACCAGCGGCACCACGGGATCGATACCAGGGCTGAGCACGCAAAGGTCGTATTGAGTCGGGTCGCTGTCGGCTGCGTTTCCGAGCAGGACAGCGATGCCGTCGGCCCGCAGTTTGTCCGCGGCGGCGCGAATCCTTTCATTGTCGCCGCTGTCGAGAACGTTCACAAGCGCGCCCTCGCTCTTGAGCAGCCGCGCGACGGCTTCTCCGCTTGAGCCGAGGCCGAGAACTGCGATTTGCTGGTTTGCGTAGTTCTTCATTTAACGAAGCTTGAGGGTGGCAAGCGCCAGGAAGGCGAACATGATCGAGAGAATCCAGAAGCGGACGATCACGGTGTTTTCCTTCCAGCCGAGCAACTCGAAATGATGGTGGATGGGCGACATGCGGAAGATCCGCTTGCCGGTGAGTTTGAAGCTGGCGACTTGCAGGATCACCGAGAGCGCTTCGATGACGAAAATCCCGCCCACGACGAGCAGGAGCAGTTCCTGTTTGGTGCAGATGGCGACCACCCCGAGCACGCCGCCGATGGCCAGCGAGCCGGTGTCGCCCATGAAGACGCGGGCCGGGTGGCAGTTAAACCAGAGGAAGCCCATGCCGGCGCCGACCAGCGAGAGGCAGATGACCGAAAGCTCGCCCGCCTGTGCGTAAAAGGGGATCCCCAGGTAAGTGGCGATCTTGGCGTTGCCGGCCGCGTAGGCGATGATGGAATAGGCGAACGCTGCGGTAATGGTGCAGCCGGTGGCGAGTCCGTCGAGTCCGTCGGTCAGGTTGACCGCGTTGGAAGCCCCCACGACCACGAGGGCGAAAAAGAGGAAGGTGAACCAACCGAGATTATGCACCACCGGTTCCTTGTAGAACGGCACGAAGAGCTCCCGGGCCTGGACCTGGAGCGCCGGGTTCAGGAGAAAAAATGCGGTCACGATTCCCGCGAGCGTGAACTGCGCCAGCAGCTTGAGCCGCCCGGACAGCCCGTCGGATTTCTTCTTGGTGACTTTGATGTAGTCGTCGATGAATCCGATCAACCCCAGCCAGACCATCGAAAAGAGCGCCAGCCAGACAAACTGATTGTCGGGCCGAGCCCACAACAGCGACGAGACCGCCACGGACCCGAGCAAGAGCACGCCACCCATGGTCGGGGTGCCGCGTTTGCCCCCGTGCAGTTCGGCGAGTTTGTGGACTTCCTCTTTGGTCCGAATCGGCTGGCCAAGTTTCAGCCCGATCAGCTTGCGAATGACCAGGTTGCCAAAAATCAGGCAAAGGAAAAACGAGGTCATGGCCGCAGCCACGGCGCGGAACGTGATGTACTTGAAAACGTTGAAGCCGTCGATCTGCTCGCTGAGTTTGTGTAGGTAAAAGAGCACTGGAAAATTAGCTGGGCGAAGTGGGTGAAACGAACGAAGGATGAGTCAGCACCCGTTCCATGCGGGCGGAACGGCTGCCTTTAATGAGGACGATGTCTCCGGCGCGCGCACGCCAAGCCAGGAGTTCGGCGGCGGCATCGACATCGGCGACTGGAAAAACTTGCGCCATGCCTTGCTGACGAGCGGCTTCAGCGATCAATCCGGCTTCGTCGCCGACGGTGATGAGCAGGTCGACCCCAGCCTTGGCCGCAGCTTCGCCCACCGAGCGGTGGCCCGCTTCGGACTCGGAACCGAGCTCGCCCATTCTTCCAAGGACAGCAATCTTGGAGCCTTTTGTCGGCAATGAAACCAGGGTCCGCAACGCGGCCCTCATCGAGTCGGGATTGGCGTTGTAGCTGTCATCCAGAATGTGGATGCCGCGCACGGTCTTCTGCTCGAGGCGCCCCTTGGTCAGGCAGCTCTTTTCCAGACCGGCGGCGGCGGCGGCAAGCGACACGCCGAACACGCGCCCGGCGGCGATGGCAAGCAGCGCGTTTTCAATCATGTGCCGACCGGGAACCGGCAGCAGCAATTCAATGTCTTCGTTTCCTGCGTGAACGGCGATGCGGCTGCCCTCGAAACTCGTTTCAAGAATCGTGGCCTGAACGTCGCCGCTTTCGATGCCGGTCAGCACCGTGGTCGCTTTCGCGCGGGCGGCGAGGGAGGCGCTGAAGTCGTCCCAGGCATTCAGGATAAGATGACCGCTTGCGGGCAGCGCTTCGGCCAGCATTCCTTTTTCCTGGGCGATGCCAGCCTGGCTCCCCATGAACTCGATGTGGGCCACGCCGATGTTCGTAATGATCGCCGCATCCGGAGCCGCCATCGCGGCCAACGGCGCGATTTCGCCGGGGTGATTCATCCCCATCTCAAAAATGCCGATCTCGTCCGTTGCACTTGCCCGGAGCATCGTCAGCGGGAGGCCGATGTGATTGTTGAAATTTCCCTCGGTTTTGACGACGCGGAATTTCTCAGAGAGCACGGCGGCGGTGAAATCCTTGGTGCTGGTCTTTCCGCTGCTGCCGGTGATGCCGATGACGCGCAACGGCAGCGAGGCCCGGTAATTGGAAGCGATGGCTTGCAAGGCCGCCAGGGTGTCGGCCACGCGAATGATGCCAATATGGGCCGGCAGTTCCGCCGCGAAAGTTTCATCGACCACGGCGGCTGCGGCCCCGCCTTGAGTCGTGGCTTCCTGGACAAACGCATGACCGTCGAACGTTTCTCCGCGCAGGGCGATAAAAAGATCGCCCGGCTGGACCGCCCTCGAATCCGTATTCACGCGCGCGATAGTCTGCTCCGGGTTGCCCTGTGTGAGCATCCCGGACGACCATTGCGCCAGAAGTTGGAGTGAGGTTGGATCCATGCGGACGTTGTTCTTAGTGGCGTGTGTTTAGGGAGAGGGGCTGAGCGTGAATCTTGGACGCCATTGGCAATCGGTTGAAAACGGAGGGCGATTCACCCAACCGCAGCCGCGCATAACGTGCTCCGCGCATTCTGCGGCTGAGTTCCAAATGTTTTTTTTGAGTTCCAGTTTCCAGGTTCATGGGAGGATCAATCTTGGAGTTCCACGGGCTTGGCTTCCACCGCGACTCTTGCAATGGCCAGGTCATCGAAAGGGATCGTGTGGTCGGCAAATTCCTGGTAGGTCTCGTGGCCTTTGCCGGCCAGCAACACGATGTCTCCGGGCTGAGCCATGGAGATGGAGCGGTAAATCGCCTCGCGCCGATCTTCGATCACTTCGACGTTTGAGCCACGGAATCCGGCCTTGATGTTGTCGATAATCGCCGCCGGGTTTTCCTTGCGCGGATTGTCCGAGGTCACGATGGCCCAGTCGGCCAGGCGTTCCACGGCAGCGGCCATGAGCGGGCGCTTGGCCTTGTCGCGATCCCCGCCACAGCCAAACACAACGATCAACCGGTTCGGTTGGAGATCGCGCAACGTCTTCATCACGTTGGTCAATGCGTCGTCGGTATGGGCGTAATCGACGAACACCCGGAACTGCCGTTTGACAGGAACCGGTTGCAGCCGGCCCGGAACACTCGGGGCGCTCGCCAAGGCTTTGATGGCGGTGCGAAGATCGACGCCGAGGCTCGCGGCCCCTGCCAGCGCGGCCAGTGAATTATAAACATTGAAGGCGCCAATCAGCGGCACCCGGACCAGATAGGTCTTTCCGTGCGCGTTCAACTGGTATTGCGTCCCGGAGAAATCCATCTTGATGTTTCCGGCGCGGAAATCGGCCCGGGCATTCATCCCATAGGTGACGAGCGGGAGCTCGGGATGATCTTTGGCAAGCCGCGCCAGGAGTTGTTGCCCCCAGCGATCGTCCAGGTTGATTACGGCTTTCCCCTTTTTGTGAGGCTGAGCGGCCATCCCGGAGAAGAGTTTCACCTTCGCCTCGAAATAGGACTCCAGAGTCTGATGAAAATCGAGGTGATCTTGGGTGAGGTTGGTGAAGATCGCGACGTCAAACTCGACATTGCGCACCCGTCCGAGTTCCAGCGCGTGGGAGGAAACCTCCATCACGGCGGCACGGCAGCCTGCCGAGCGAATCTGAAAGAGGAGGTCTTGTAAATCCAGCGACTCGGGAGTCGTGCGCGCGGCGGGGAGAATGCGCTCACCGATTTCGTATTGAATGGTGCCGATCAGTCCCGCACGGAGCAGGACGGATTCGCACAGGTGTTTGAGCAGGAACCCGGTGGTGGTCTTGCCATTGGTGCCGGTGATTCCCGCCACCCGCAAGCCGAGCGCGGGCCGTCCATAAAATTCGGAGGCAACGTCAGCCAGCGCCTCGCGGGCATTTTTGACCAAAATGATCGTTGCCCGCCCCTGGGATGCCTCCCGGTCGGTGACGACTGCGACGGCGCCGCGATCGATGGCGTCCTCGATATGGTCGTTGCCGTCCACATGTTCGCCGCGAAGCGCTACAAAGAGCGAGTTCTTCTGGGCGCGCCGTGAATCGTAACAGATCGACTTGATCTCGCGATCCGTCGCCCCGACCACCATCTCGGTGGAAATTTTTGAAATGAGAGCCTTGAGTTGCATTCCTGTTCGTTTCCGTTCGTCTATCGATCCGACTTCGTCAACTTGATCGACGGTGACGGTGGGTTAAGTTCCATGTCTGGCTGAAGATTCATGTAGCGCGCGGCTTTTTCGCCGATCCGGGAAAAAACCGGAGCGGCGATCGTTCCGCCGTAGTTCTGGGTTTCGCTCGCTTTGGCGTCATCCACCATCACCAAGCAGACAAATTGAGGGTCCTCCACCGGCATGAATCCGATGAACGACGTGACATAGCGCGTTTCGTAGTAGCCGCCGTGGGCGTCCGGCTTTTGCGCCGTGCCGGTCTTGCCGCCCACGGAAAAGCCGGGGACAGCCGCCGCAAAGGCCGTGCCCCGCTTGCTTACGACGTCTTTGAGGGCCGATTTGACTTTCTCGGTGGTCTCCGAAGTCACGACCTCCCGGATCATTTCCGGGGGATAAGTCACCAGCGGTGTGCCCTTATCATCGACAATGGAATCGACAATCTGCGGAAGCATCAGCTTGCCGCCATTGGCGATGGCGCTCATGGCGCAAACCATCTGCAACGGAGTCACACCGACGCCCTGGCCCATCGGCAACCGCGTGATGGAAATCTTGCTCCACTTGTGCGGCGGATGAACGATCCCGGCGATTTCTCCAGGCAAACTGATTCCCGTGCGCTCGCCGAAACCGAAGCTGCGGATGTACTCGTAAAACCGCTGTTCGCCGAGCTTCATCCCGAGCTTGGCCGCGCCGATGTTGCTCGACTTGACCAGCACGTCGGCCACTGACAAATCGGGGTGATCGCCGTGGCCGTGGTCCTTAAGCACTTTCCCGGCGTAGCTGAACCGACCGTTTTCGCAGGGGATGATGGTGTCCGGCGTGACCAGTTTATCATTGAGCGCGGCGGCGGCGGTGACGATCTTGAAGGTCGATCCCGGCTCGACCATGTTGATGATCGCGCAGTTTTTCATGCCGGCGGTTTCCCCCTTGGTCAATTCATTTGGGTTGAAGCAAGGGCGGTTCGCCATGGCCAGAATGCGACCGGTCTTCGGGTCCATCATGATGGCGGTTGCCATCTCGGGCCGGTATTGGTTGAACACCGCATCGAGTTCGGTCTCGACGATGTTTTGCAGGCCCATATCGACCGTCAACCGGACGTTATAGCCGTTGCGCGCCGGGCGTTCCTGGCCGCGGTAGGGGACGATCTCTTTGCCGGTCCGGTCCCGCTCGGTGTAGCGAAATCCGTCCTCGCCATGCAAATACCGGTCCATGGTCATTTCAATGCCCTGGATCCCCGTATGATCCCCGTTCATAAATCCGACAACGTGGCAGAGCATCTCTCCGTTCGGATAAATGCGCCGGGAATCCTGCTCAAAATAAATCCCCTTGAGCTTCTGGCGCTCCAGGCGCTTCTTCATCTCCGTCACGTCGGATTCCGCGACTTCCTTGGCGAGGACTTCATACTTGCGCGGCTTCTCTCCGGGCGGCGTGGTGATCTTTTTCTGAAGCTCCGCCGGCTTCATTTTGACCAGATCCGCGATGGCCGCGGCGATCTTGGCCGGCTCGGTGATCAGGCTTTCGTCCGCGACGACCGTCTCCAGCGGTTCGTTATCCGCCAGCATTTCCCCGCGCACATCCTGGATCGCTCCCCGGCGCGCGTAAATCGGCTGTTTCTTGATGTGTTTTTGAGCGGCGAGCCGCGTGTACGCGTCGAACTGGTTCACCTGCAGGTAAACCAGCCGGGCCGAAAACCCCGTAAAACAGCACGCGAGGCCAAAGCACGCGATAATGGCTCGTACTTTGGCGACTCGATTCATTGACTGACCTTCTGGTTGGAGACCACGCGAATTTCGTCGGCGCCGCCGGGACGCGTATAGTTGACTTGGACGATGCGGTCCTGAGTGATCGGGATCATCTTGATGAAGCCGTCATTGATGCGCTTCCGCAGCGCCGAGCGAGACGAGCGTTCGTTGATCTTGCTGCGCAAGACTTCGTTTTGCGTGCTCAAATTTGCCAACTCCCGTTCCAAGCCCTTGATCTCGCCGCCGCAGGCGTGGATCTGGTTCTTGAAATACACCCAGGTCATTCCGCCCAGCAACGCCACCGCGGCGATCAACAGCCATAGCGAAATGGCCGAGACTGGCATCGGGTTCTTTTTGTGACGATGACGGTTACGCGACATATAATTGTTCGACCACTCGAAGTTTGGCGCTCCGGGAGCGCGGGTTTTGCTTTTGCTCGTCCTCCGAAGCCACCACCGGCTTCGGCGTAACGAGACGGAATTGAAATTCTGGGTTGCGGCGCGGCTCCGGCCATTCGGGCCGATCCAGCCATTCGGTGCTGCGCGCCTTGAAGAACTGTTTCACCATGCGGTCTTCCAAAGAGTGGAACGTGATCACCCCGAAACGACCGCCGGGATTAAGCCGGGCCGAGAAGGCATTGAGCGCGCTCTCAAGCACTTCGAGTTCCCGGTTGACCGCGATTCGCAGGGCTTGGAAAACTTTCGTGGCAGGATGGGTGCGACCGCGCCGGGGCAGCACTTTCTCCACGCTGCGAACGAGATCGAACGTGGTTTGCAGCGGTCGGTTCTCGCGATCCCGGACGATCTGGACCGCAACGCGCTTGGCGGCCGGTTCCTCACCGAGTTCTCGGAAGATCCGGGTGAGTTCCTCGGCGGAGGCGGTGTTGACCAGGTCGGCGGCGCTCACGGGTGCGTCGGGGTTCATCCGCATGTCGAGCGGACCGTTTTCCTGAAAACTGAAACCGCGTTCCGGAGCGTCGAGCTGCCAGGAGGAAACGCCGATGTCGAGCAGGGCGCCGTCGATTCCCGTAACCCCAAGCCCGTCGAGCACCGTGCCGATTTCCTCGAAATTGGCGCGCACCGCCTGAAACTGTGCGCCGAAAGCTGAAAGCCGAGTGCCCGCGAAGGCCAACGCCTGCGGGTCCTGATCGATCCCGATGACCCGCGCGCCTGTCTTAAGAAAGGCTTCGGTGTGCCCGCCGCCGCCGAGCGTTCCATCAACCAACAGCTTGCCCGGCGCGGGCTCGAGGAGAGCCAGCGTTTGAGCGAGTAGCACCGGTTGGTGATACGGCCTGTCGTCTGGACGTTCGGATTTCAAAGGCGTTCTCGGCCGCTGCTCTTTGGCAGCGGCTGGCGGAAACTCGGCGATGAGAGAGTTCATATTCCCAGCTCACCAGCGAGTTCCTGGTTCTTGATCTCAACGACGGCCCGCTCGGCAGTCCACCGCTGAGGATTCCAAATTTGAAAATGGTCGTACCCGCCCAGCAGGAAGAGCTCCACTTCGGGTTTGAGGTCCGCCTTGATGCGGAACTCATCCGGCAGAACCATGCGCCCCTGCTTGTCCGCGTTGCAGCGCCGCACTCCGGCGGAGAGCTGGCGGATCAACTCCTGCCTGCGAGCCAAGGGAATCTCCGTGCGCGCCTGGATTTCCGCCACATCTTTATCGAGCTTCTCTGGAGGAAAGGCCAGAATGTGGCTTCCCGAACTATGCAACCGCACGAAAAACTCGTCCCCGTCTCCCGTACGCCAATCCGAGGGAATCGTGATCCGATTCTTCGGATCGATCCCATGGCGAAACTCGCCAGTGATGCGGATTTGTTTGGAGGGCAGGCCTGACATTTCGGGAGAATCGTGGGAAATTAAACCATTTCGTGGGAAAATGAACCACAAACGGCAACTCGGGGTCAAGATTATTTACCGGAGTTGTGAAAACGTTTTGGGGGAGGGGAGATATGGACGATATGGACGAGATGGACGGGGAGGCCGTGCAATGGAGTCCCTTTTGTCCATAAAGTCCATGAAGTACATAGAGTCCATCTCCCCCGCCAATCCGATACCCTCTTGGGAATGGCCGGATGCTGACCACTAAAAACCCGCACCTTGCACTCAGGGAAGGGAGGGGGAGTAGCCAGCCGTTTCGGGAAAACTACCAGACCACCGGCCAAGAAGGGCGATCACTGAGATGAAGATAAATGGAAATCGCCCCAACGGGTCATCGGGTTTTGGCAGTTTTTTCGGAGACTTGCGACAACGCTTCGACGACTTCCGAAGGCAAGACGATGCCTTGGAACCAGAGCGCGCCAGACCGGTCGGATATGAAACGCAACCCTCTGGCGGCGCGCCAAGTCAACACCTCTTCTGGGTGGGCTTGGCGGCGGTCGGATTCGGATTTCTGATTTTAATGTCGCAATGGTTGCGACTGCTCGATTTTGAGTAGCGCTTAAACGATCTTCGTTGCGGCGCGCTTGCGGGCGCCGGCGTCGAGGATCTTTTTGCGCAACCGCAGGTTCTTGGGCGTCGCTTCGACATACTCGTCGGGAGCGATGTACTCCAGAGCCCGCTCAAGGGACATGGTCAACGGAGGGGCGAGGGCGATTCCCTTGCCATCGCCGGAGGAGCGCATGTTGTTGAGCTTTTTGGCCCGGCACGGATTGACCGGCATGTCGTCGGGACGGGCGTTTTCGCCAATGATCATCCCTTCGTAAATGTCGATTTGTGGTCCGATGAACAACCGGCCGCGTTCCTGGATGGTTTCCAGCGCGTAAGCGGTTGAAATGCCGCCTTCCATCGAGACCAGCACGCCGTTGTAGCGGGTCGGAATTTCGCCCTTGAACGGCGCATATTCCTTGAAGATGTGCGACATGATGCCATGGCCCTTCGTGCAGTTGACGAGGTCGGTTTCGAACCCGATGAGCCCGCGGGTCGGGACATCCGCCTGGACCGTAACGCTGTGCGGCTGGTGGTCCATGTTGGTGATGTCGGCTTTGCGGCCTGCCAGCGATTGGAGGATGTCGCCCAGGTTTTCATTGGGCACATCGACGTAAAGAGTCTCGATCGGCTCCAGCAGATTGCCGTTTTCGTCCCGCTGAAAAATGACTTCGGGCCGGGACACGAGGATCTCGAAGCCTTCCCGGCGCATTTGCTCGACGAGAATGGCGATCTGCATTTCGCCGCGCGCCTGGATCTCAAACTGACCTGCCGTATCGGTGTCGCTGAAAATGATGGAGACGTTCGTGCGCGTTTCGCGGACGAGGCGTTCGCGGACCTGGCGGGCGGTGAGCAGTTTGCCTTCGCGGCCGGCCAGCGGACCGTCGTTGATGCAGATCTGCATCGTGATCGTGGGGGGATCGATGTCGACGAAGGGGAGCGGCAGGCGCTCTTCGGTGTCGGTGATCGTTTCGCCGATGAACACGTCTTCAAAGCCGCACAGGCCGATGATGTCGCCGGCGCTGGCGTGCTTCACTTCGACTTTCGCCAGCCCTTGATGGCTGAACAGTGCGGTCACGTTGGCGCGTTCGCGGGTGCCGTTCTTGTGGATGCAGACGATCGAGTCGCCCACATTGATTCGCCCGCTGACGATCCGGCCGTAAGCGATTCGGCCCAGGTAATCGGAGTAGTCCAGATTGGAAGCGATCATCTGGAAATAGCTGATGTTCGATTTCGGCGGTGGCGGGATGTGCTCAACAATCGCTTCAAAGAGAGGCTGGAGGTTCTCCGTCGATTGGCCGACCTCGCGCATGGCGTAGCCGTCCCGGGCGCTGGCGTAAATCACCGGGAAATCGAGCTGCTTGTCCGTGGCGTGGAGTTCGATGAAAAGGTCGAACACCATATCGAGCACCTTATGGGGGCGGGCGTTCTCGCGATCGATCTTGTTGATGACCACGATCGGCTTGGCGCCGTTTTCGAGGGCTTTCTTGAGCACGAACTTCGTCTGGGCCTGCGGGCCGTCGTGGGCGTCCACGACGAGGAGCACGCCATCGACCATCTTCATGATGCGTTCAACTTCACCGCCGAAATCGGCGTGGCCGGGAGTATCGACGATGTTGACGTGGTAATCTTTCCACTTGTAAGCGGCGTTTTTCGCTCGGATGGTGATTCCCTTTTCTCTTTCGAGATCCATGGAGTCCATGATTCGCTCTTCGCTGGCAATGGCTTGGTTGGCGCGGAAGGTGCCCGATTGCTTGAGCAATTGGTCCACCAAGGTGGTCTTGCCGTGATCGACGTGAGCGATGATGGCGATGTTGCGGATGTGTTCCATGTCTAAGATCTCTGTATTCTCGTTCAGAAGGGCGGGGAATATGGCGGGCGGACCGCCCCGCGTCAACGGGTTAATCCGACTAATTCCAGATCTCGTGTTGACAAGTTTGTTTTGTCCGGTCATCTTCCGCGTCCTTTAAGTTTCGAGATTAGCCATGGCCAATATTAAATCCGCAGCCAAACGCGCCCGCCAGACTGTTGTCCGGACGGAGCAGAACCGCGCCGCTTTAAGCGCGATCAAGACATACACCAAAGCTCTCACTGCCGCAATCACCGCTGGCAAGAAAGACGAATCGAAGGCGGGCCTCCAAGGGCTCTCTTCGGCGCTCGACAAAGCCGTCAAGAGCGGCCGCGTCCATAAGAACCTGGCAAATCGCAAGAAGAGCCGGTTGCAGAAAAAGATCGCCGCCCTGGCTTAAGCCCGGTCGTTAAACTCCAGTTTTTTAACTCTCACGAGCACAGATTCCTTCCGGGGGATCTGTGCTTGGTGTTTTTCTGGCGTGCTCCTGGAGAGTCTTCGGCATCGTTTTTGCTTAGGACCAAAGGTCCGTCCCATACAACCCTGGGGCATCGCCCCAGGAAAACGGGAAGTCGAATTAGGGCTCAAGGCCCGCACTATTCCGTGCGCGATGCGATGGTTCGGGCCTTCAGCCCTGGATTTTTCTAATCGAAAACCTGGGGCGCTGCCGGCGCTGCCCCAGCAACTGGTATGGGGCGCGCCGTTGGCGCTGAAACTCGCATTTCATAACGGGCAATTTTCATGCCGAACACTATTGGCGTCCCGCCTGCAATATAGGGATGGCACTCCGTGCCGTCCGGCCGTCCGGCGCGCCCAATCGCAATCCGGCGTTGATCTCGTCGAGGACGCGGCGTTGGCCCCTGAATCTGAATGCCGCGCCCCATCCGTTTCTATTACTAGGAGGAAATGGTTATGAGCCAAGCTGGACTTGAGGTATTCGATTCGACCCTGCAAAAGACGCATCTCTGGTTAAATGAGCTGGAGGAACTCGCTCATTTGCCCGATCAGCACACCGCCTTCAAGGTGTTGCGGGCAGTGCTGCACGCCCTGCGGGATCGCTTGCCGGTGGACGTCGCCGCCCATCTGGGAGCGCAACTGCCGATGTTGATCCGGGGATTTTTCTATGAAGGGTACCGGCCCGCCGGCAAACCGCTACGGATTCGGAGCCAGGATGAGTTTCTCGAAGAAATCAGCGCCGAAATTATCGGTCCGGAGGCTGTCGATCCGTTGCGGATCACGCATTGCGTCTTCGAGTTGCTTAATCGGCACCTTTCCCCGGGCGAACCGGTAAAGATTCGCAAGATTCTGCCTCACGAACTGCAGGCGCTCTGGCCCGAGCCGAGCCCGGTGTTTCGATAGGAGTCCATGCCCCGCAAGCGTGGGCTCCACGCGGCATGAAAATAGTCGGTGTTGCGACCGAAGCGGTGGTGGAATTTCGTGAATCCGTTCTACGAGCGAAGGCGGCAGAGGACTGCCGCACTCCATGGCGGTGGCGCGCTACCGATAAACGATGCGCGAAGCGCCTTGGAGCTAGTCCTCTAGCGCCTTACGAAGCGCCCCGCTACGCAAAATCCGGCAAAAATGGAATTACAGAAAGACTGTTACACCGGCGCTCTTGCAATAGCCCTGCACACCCCATGCAATCCAAGGAAACTGGCGCACTGTTCGCGGTGCAATAAATCAGGTTGAAAATGGGATTCGTGATGTTAGACTCGGGTTGCTCCGCAGAACCTGCGTATTGACCGCGCCAGCGGATTCATCGCGACTAAGGCTGTGGGGCTTTTTTGTTTATGACCGAAGGCGGTTATGGTATTATTTTGGTGAGGAAACCGCTCCCATCGGTGGACGAATATCTCGTAGGCTGTCGATGCGTAGGGCCGGAGTGAATTGCCACCTTCGCCGCGTTCATCGGTTTCCTTCCCCCCTGTTTCGCGAACCTGGGATGCTCGAATTTTCGGTTGTGAATCAGGGCATGCTTGGTATTTTGATTCCGAGGACAGATCGCTCCCACGCGGTTCCGCCGTAGGTGTAGGAGTCGGGTGCGTAGGCCACATGGCACCGCCAATTGTCAGTGGTTCAGCGGTCTTCCTCCCTTCTCGGTTGCAGCCGCGTGTATCTCCCACGATGTTTTCTGCGCTTGGATCGGGTCAAATGGCGAAAATTCCGGCAGGCCCGCCGCCATGACCTCGATAATCCTTGGAACTCTCGATTGGAAAACTGCGCGATTCAGGTTCTCGGTTCTCGCCAAATGTCGGCGGGCTACTTTTCCGTTTGAGAGTTCCAAGACGCGCCCGATTCATAACCTCTTTCTGCTGCTAATGCCTTCTTGTGCATTGCTTTGCGCGTGATTCATGAGGCAGAAAACTTGGCGAGAACCTTCTGGAACTCTCGACTGGAAAACTGTGATTCCTGAATGGAAAAATAGCCTCCTCAAAACCAGCCCGAAATTCGTCGTAAGTGCCCGCGATTCAGGCTCTTTACGGATGATTCAGCTTAATTCGTGATTCTGGAAAACTAGCCCGAGGACTTCCAAAATGCTTGATGAACACCATGTCCCCGCCGAGAATCGAACTCGGATCGGGCGTTTAGGAAACGCCTGTTCTATCCGTTGAACTACGAGGACTGCTGCTTGGAAATCGAGCGACCGCGCCGATTTGATCCGGTCGGGGCATTTACTATCTGCTTGTGAAAAGAGGTGGCAAGCAGTTTCGACAGGCCTCGCTACCCGTGCGCGTCTTCCGGTTAGCTCTTCGGCGCAGTCGGTGCGGTCGCCGCCTTTGGCTTGGGCGCACGCACTGGCATAAAGTTTCCTGCTTTCCAGGATTGCGCCGGATTTGCGGAACTGCCGTCGGCGTAGCGTCCGCCGGGAGTGCGCGGTCGGGAGTTCTTCATTCGTTTTTGCATGGGAGAGACGCTAGATCAGGCAAGCGGTTTTCCCAACTCATTTCGTAAGGCATCACATCGCCGCCTAGCTGTGCGAAGCGGCTACTGGAGAGTGGTTATCCTGGCCGCTTCGGGCGGGGCGGGCCGCCAATACTGTTCGGCATGAAAATCGCGGCACAGGGTGCTACCGCAACCGTGACGTGAGCGGGGCGGCTACAGGACCGCCGTTTACCGGGTCGAGAAACGGTAAATGATCGTGGCTTTGTAAAGCTCGCCGGGGCGCAGGACAGTGGATGGAAATTGCGGCTTGTTCGGCGAATCGGGGAAGTGCTGCGGCTCCAGGCAGAGGCCGTGCCGCGACAAATAATGTTTGCCGCCTTTGCCGGGACGAACGTCTTCCAGAAAATTTCCGGTATAGAACTGCACGCCGGGTTCGGTCGTCAGAAGCGTCATCACCCGACCGCTCTTCGGTTCATAGACGCGCCCCACAGCGGCCAGCTTTCCTTCCGGTTTATTGAAAACCCAGTTGTGATCGTAGCCGCGGCCAAACTGAAGCTGTTTGTCTGATTCGTTGATTCGCGCACCCACGCGATTTGGTTTTGTGAAGTCGAACGGGGTGCCCTTGACCGGGCGCAGTTCGCCGGTGGGAATGGAATTCTTGTCAGCCGGGGTGAACTGGTCCGCTTTGAGGGTCACCACGTGATCGAGGATGTCCCCGCTGCCCGCCCCGGCGAGATTGAAATAGGAGTGGTGGGTGAGATTGACAATCGTCGGTTTGTCGGTGGTGGCTTCGAACTCGAGTTTGACCTCGTTCTTGTTCGTCAGCGTATAGATTGCCGTGACGCTCAGGTTGCCGGGGAACCCTTCCTCTCCGTCCTTGCTCACATACCGCAGTTCCAACGCCGGCCCGGATTTGGTCACGACAGGTTTGGCTGCCCAGACGACCTTGTCAAAACCGACGATCCCGCCATGCAGCGAGTTCGGCCCATTATTGATGGCCAGCTTGTAGGTCTTGCCATCGAGCTTGAACCTGCCCTTGGCAATTCGGTTCCCAAATCGTCCCACCAGGCAGCCAAAATAGGGGCTGGCCTGGATGTAGTCCTCCAGCGTGTCGTAGCCGAGCACAATATCCGCCAGCTTCCCGTTCCGATCGGGAACCTTCAGCGAGACAATGATCCCACCGTAGTTGGTGATGGTGGCCACGGCTCCTGCGGCATTCCGAAGCGTGAAGAGGTCGGCGGGCGTGCCGTCCGGCGCTTTTCCAAACGGGCGTTTGCTGATTTTTCCGAGCGCGGCGGTGCGATCTGAGGGAGTAGCCATAGGGTTGTTCCCTCTTGGCTAGAACATTCTTCCCCGGGCTGAAAGCTTTTTTGCGGGAAAGCGCCTTCCTGGCAGCGGGAATCGCACTGCTTTTAGACAGGATGAACAAGATTTACATGATTTGCAGGATTGATTGACCGGATGCTCGCCGACTCTCGACGGCCTTAAGCCGAAATCCTGGAAATCCAAAGGTGATGTTAATCCTGACTTGAAACTTGGTTTGCGGCGCGGGTCTCGCCGGGTAGTAGAAGCGGCATCCCTGCCGCTTCGTT
>SESA01000926.1_pt1 | contig 16635 bp, 15 predicted proteins | sample 3171451 | NCBI WGS metagenome assembly SESA01 (sample SAMN06051862, study PRJNA518727) | freshwater metagenome | biome: subpolar coniferous forest; feature: holomictic lake; material: water; isolation source: holomictic Lake 227, 8 m depth | place: Canada: near Kenora, Ontario | collected...
TACCTGTTCAATACCAAGCGCCTCCGGTATCTCGGTGAATCGTAGCCACTCTTCAAGTTGGTTGATACTTCGTTTTTCGAGAACTTGTGAGTAGACTAATGCAAGCACATGTTTGTTCGTAAGTGATGTGATGCCCAGTTCCCGAGCGATTGTGTCGATAGCCAGAACGTCAAAACTCCGTTTGACATTGTCAACTTTGATTTCGCTTGCGAGCACTCTTTTTTCTGCCTTGCCATCAATCTCCTTTCCCAGATACTTGATGACACGCTGTTTGACTTTTCCATCAACTCGATAGCTTTCCACTTCAGCAAGGTAAGTTCCACTCTTTTTCTTGATCTTTCTGATAAACGTCATAAGTAATGTATATATTATACGCTACAAACATAAATGAATTCCGGTTTTTATCGTGAGAGATTGTCGGTAGTGTGAAAAATCAAGGAAAAGTTAGGATTTTAAGATTATGAGAGCAAACTCTGCGAATATAAAAAAATCTGGCGCACCGGTTCAGCCCATAATCTTGGGTAAAAAACCGATTAGCCCATTATCTGTTATCAACTCACCTTGACAACCATCAGGGTAATATCATCAAACTGGGGCTGCGAACCGGTAAAAGCAAAGACAGAGCGAATAATTTTATCCACAATTTCCTGCGAAGAGGAATCCCCGTTTTTCCGGATTATCTCAATGAGCCGGGGAAGATCATACATCTCCTCCTTATCGTTTATTGCCTCAGTGATGCCATCGGTGTATAGCACGATAACGTCACCCGGGGAAAGCTGCAACTCTTCCTGCGTATATTCAGCATCATCCAAAGCTCCAACGGCAACACCTGTAAGATTGAGTTCTTCAATTTCACCGGTTTCCTTGCGTAACACAATAGGGGGATTATGCCCGGCATTCACATACGTAAGTGTCCGGGTTTCATTGTCAATAACACCGTAAAACAAGGTGACGAACATTCCCGTTTTTGAATTGTTCGCAATGATGGGGTTTGCAAAGGATATCACTTCTGACGGTTTTTTAAACCACATGGCAGTCACCCTGACAACAATCCGGGACAGGGCCATGAAAAGGGCCGCAGGAACACCTTTACCGGATACATCGGCAATCATCAATCCGGTCCGGGTATTGTCCATGGGAATTACTTCAAGCGGCACGACATCAAAAAAATCCCCGCCCACCTCTTTTGCCGGTATACTTTTTGCCGCAATTTCAAACCCCTGGGTCGTAGGAATCGTCTCAGGAAGAAAATTTCTCTGGATCTCGGCAGCAATCTGGAGTTCGGCATTCTTTCGTGCCATCTCGGACTCCAGTTTTTCCTTTTCCAGCTTGGTTCTTCGCTCATCAAGAAGGTTGTGGATAATTTTTGAGAAAATAAAAACTGCCACAGCATTGATGGTGATCATCGGAAGGGCAACAAACGTGACAATTTTTACTACCTGCGACTCCGGTGTCACCATTACAATCTGCATGATGGACAAGAGAATCTCAATAAGGATAGTATAGATGACTGCATTGGTAGTGCTGATGAAATCTTTTTTATTGGCAATGTAGATCAGGCCGCTCAGGACACCGGCAAGGATGGTTGCAAGGGTAGCAGCATACATATACTGTCCACCCTGAGAGAAACGGAATGCTCCCCCGATTAATCCTGCGCCAAGACCAACATAGGGACCGCAGGTCATCCCTGCGATAATCGGACCGAGATCGTGGACGTTTAAGACAGCCCCGTACAGGCTTATTCCACTTATCGACCCGTAAACAGAAAGGACCCCAAACACCAGTATAAGGATGATTTTTGTACTGATGGTAGCCCGGTGTTCGAACACTTCAAGAAAATAGCGGCTCCGGGTAAAAAGGTAGGCAAAAACAATGATAACGCAGATCATCTGAAAGAGCGTGATGATGCTTTCAAAGATGCCTGCTTCCATACTCCATTAGGTTAGGGCTTCATGAAGAAATAATCCGCGATCTAATACCCAGTAACTGCAAAAGGAGCCGTATTTCAAAAATTTGATAAATGGATTATATTGAGGATTAATCTGCCGGATTATCACGATTCGCAAACCCTGCAATTGAATTCCCTGAACCGGATGATATCAGATATACAGGCATTGTAGGGAGTTGCAACCCCCAGCCGCTTGCCGGCAGCGACAACAGCACCATTGAGATAATCGATCTCGGTCTTATGCCCGTGTAAAATATCCTGCAACATGGAAGAACTATGCCCGGCCATCACCGGGATCAGGGCCCCATACAGGTACCCGAGATATGCGTCCGGATCTCCCCACTGGAGGGAGATACCTTCGCTTTTAACAATTGCAAAGATCTCTCTGGCAATCTGATCGATAATATGCCAGCTATCCGGTTCCTTAAGTTTCCCATAAGTGGAACCAGTAATAGCACTGAGCGGATTTAATGAGCAGTTGATTAAGTTTTTTGACCAGAGATTACCCTTAATATGATGCGCAGTTTCAACGGGGATTCCTGCGCTGGTCATTAGATCAGCAAGACCCTGAACACCATCATCAAGTCCATCAGGGAACCTGCCGATCTGCATCGCCCCCGCATTGGCGGTCACACGAACTTCCCGGTCTCCTGCCCGGACAAATCCGGTCATAACAACGCCACCGATAACACGTTCAGAATATTTTAAAATCGTTTCCTCATTACCGATACCATTCTGGAAACTAACAACTTCCCCGGTACCAATCAGTCCCTGGTATTGCTGGCAAATACCCGCGGTATCCTGCGATTTTGAGGTGATTAGGATATAATCAAAATTCTTATCGTCCGTCACTTCGCTGACACACCTGAACCTGCCGGTTTCAGTTCCCCATGCACCGCTGATCAAAAGTCCCTGGCTGGATATTATACTCGCATATGGCTCCCGTGTTACTGCAACAACGTCAGCAACCCGGGATAGTTTTACCGCCAGCGGAAGTCCTACCGCTCCGGCACCAAGAATAAGTATCCTAGCCGAGGGCCCCATAACCTGAAATATCGTATCTCATTGGTAATCAACCTTCATAGGTTAATGATTCTGGTCGCACAGCAGAAAAAAAATCATTGATAACCCAAATTACGGGTGGCAGTTATACCTAATTCACCCTCACATCATACACAGCGTGCCACTGCCCCGGCGAGTATGATCGTACCACCCGTTCAGCGATAACCTCGCCACCGAGTCCCTGTATGCATGAAAGGTGTTCACCTTCTTCAGAGACCAGCGAATAGAAGTGAATCATCCCTCCAGCCTTGCAGAGCCGGAACGCTTCGGGTAAAAATTCCGTACCTGACAGCGGCAGGTTCATCACAATCCGGTCGAACCGCCCCAAGAAGATCCCGGCAAGTCTCCGGGCATCCGCGAGAACAGGGAGCACGTTCTTTGTCCGGTTCTGTGCAATGTTCTCCAGCATCAGTTCCACTGCCTTAGGGTTGAGATCACAGGCAACCACAAGAGCCGCACGCACCGCGAGCGTGATCGCAAACGGTCCTACACCGGCAAACATATCGAGTACCGTCTCATTTCTGCCTGTCTGTTGAAGAATGCGTTGTCGCTCAGATGATAGCCGTGCGGAGAAGTAGGCAGCGGCAAGATCCACATGGAAACGGTGCCCGTACTCGATCACATCGGTACGGGTTGCGGGAGCCCCGGCAAGCACTTCGAACTCGCGGGTGCGGTACTCGCCAGAGACCTCGCCTTTTGCATAGACGATGGTGTGGAGCGAGGGGCGCGATGCAAGGATTTTCTGAGCTTCTTCTACATCGCGCTCCTGCATGATCGCAATCCCGCCCACCAGCTCGTGCCGGGGAAGCACCACCCGCTCCGGGTTCTGCTCGAATAGGCACTGCTCCGCCCCCTCGCGCCAGACAAGAAGCGGGAGAAGGAGCGCATCGGCATCACGCCGCACTTTGAGTGAGTGATCGAGCGCGCCCTCTTCAATAAGTGTCCGTCGAGTAGTTTCTCCCTCGCGGGCAGGAACCCTGATAGCCCATTGTTCGACCGTGATTGCGACCACGTGTATCATAAATTTATACGTGCTACCATTATTCATGGCTGATGATGGCGGGCACCCAACCGGGGCCGGAAATGGAGCGGGATCCGGTCGCAACAATGAAAGGGATAATCTTATTCATAGTAAACTGAAGAGTGGGGAGCTCAAACTCTACGAACTGGAAAAAGAGCTTGAGCCCATGGATGCAATCCGGGTGCGCAGGGAGTATATCGAACAGGAGACCGGCACAAAGATGGAGAATATCGGTATCTTCTCCATCGACATCGAGCGTGTGGTCAAACGAAACTGCGAGAACATGATAGGCACAGTGCAGGTGCCACTCGGCGTGGCCGGGCCAATCACAATAAAAGGCGGGTACGCGCAGGGTAATTTCTGGCTCCCGCTGGCAACTACAGAGGGTGCGCTCGTTGCATCAGTGAACCGCGGGTGCAGCGCGATCACAAAAGCCGGCGGGGCTGATGTGCGCGTACTCCACGACGGCATGACGCGTGCACCGGTCTTTGCTGCTGACAGTGTAGTCCATGCAGCAAATGTGTGCGACTGGGTTGCCGCTCATCGCGATGAACTCCGCGCTGCGGCAGAGAGTACCACTTCGCACGGGAAACTGATCGATGTCGTTACATTTGTTGCCGGTACGAGTGTTTTTATCCGGCTGGAGTTTGACACCAAGGACGCAATGGGCATGAACATGGTCACCATCGCAAGCGCAAAAGTGGCAGATCTGGTGGCGCAGGCAACCGGCGCCCGGCTCATCGCGCTCTCGGGCAACATGTGCACTGACAAGAAGCCCGCCGCAATCAATGCGATCATGGGGCGGGGCAGGAGCACCGTTGCCGGTGTTGCGCTCTCTCATGAGCTGATCGCACAGGTCTTCAAGACCGATGCAAAGACCATCCATGAAGTAAATTACCGCAAGAACCTCGTGGGGTCAGCCCGGGCCGGCGCAATGGGATTTAACGCCCATGCGGCCAATGTTGTCGCTGCGATGTTCATTGCCTGCGGGCAGGATGCTGCCCATGCAATCGATGGCAGCACCTGCATCACGACCGTTGATCTTACAGATACCGGAGTTTATGTCGCTGTCACGCTTCCCTCCCTACCGGTTGGGACTGTCGGTGGTGGGACCGGTGTGGATACACAGCAGGAATGTTTAAGAATACTCGGTGTTGCCGGGGGCGGGGAACCTGCGGGCACCAATGCGAGAAAACTTGCAGAGATCATTGCATCAGGGGTTCTTGCCGGGGAACTTTCCCTGTTAGGCGCCCTTGCTTCACAGCACCTTGCCCGGGCTCACCAGCAGCTCGGGCGCGGCTGATATCGAAGAACCGTGTGACATGCCCTTTTCTTTTTTTCTTAAAAGCGGAACCACTTCATCATCACAAACGCATCTTCACCGTTCGCATAGTACTGGTCGATCCCAAACACATGCCGGTAACCGAGCCGTTTGTAGAAATGCTGCGCGGCCGTGTTGGATATCCGCACTTCAAGCTGGACGGCAGTTGCAAGTTCGAGGGCGAACTGGTGCTCAACCCTGCGCACAAGCAGCTTCCCGATCCCCCGGTGCCGGTATATCGGACTCACTCCGATATTGCAGATATGACCGTAGATATTCTCCCCGTTATCTTCAATCGCTCCCACAACAAAACCTGCCACCTGCCCATCACAGACCGCGACAAAATAGGTTGTCGGATAGTACGTTAGCGCTTCTAAGAAAACCGGCACCTCCCACGGATCGATAAAAGAGTCTTTCTCTATAGCAACTATCGCTGCAAGATCAAAAGGCATAGCCCGCCTTATCTGCGGTAAGGGGAAAGTCACAAGATCGTGGGGTCTGATCATCTAGGGGACTCCGGTAATTGAGGGGATTTGCATTACTGCTGGGTGCCCGCGGGTCAAAAGTATTTGCCCCAAACAGGTGAAAAACGGTGTGCGGAAATATAAGGGATCACACCCAACTTTGAGAGCAACTGTGTCTCCCTGTTTAAGTGCGGTGTTGGTATGGTAAGGATCTATCGTTTTTCCGGGGTGCGCCCCACCCGTGAATGTGCACAGGCGATCGCTGCGGTCCCGTATGATGTAGTGACGGCAGAAGAAGCCCGCAGAATCATTGAGAAAAAACCCGATAGTTTTCTGCGCGTGAGCAGGCCGGATGCGGAACTGTCAGGTATCGATCCTCACGATGACAAGGTATACGAGCGGGCACACGAGAACTTTGCCGCACTAGAGACAACGGGTAAGTTACGAAAGGACGCAGAGCCCGGCATGTATGCGTACCGTGTGAAACAAGACGGGGATACGTTTTTGGGTCTCTGCTGCTGCCTTGACGTGGACGATTACCGGCAGAACCTGATCCGCAGGCACGAGCAGACCCGGTACGATAAGGAAGAGGACCGGACCCGGCACATCGAAGCGGTAAAAGCGCACAACGGGCCGGTTGTGCTCCTCTACCGGAACAGCGGGGATATCTATTCGCTCATCAATGCGCAGGTTTCAAGCGGTGCGGTTCCCGATGCAGAGGTGCGGACAGATGAGGGGGGAGTCCACCAGATATTCCGGATAACCGATCCGCAAATCCTCGCCCGCATCGAACAGCACTTCACAAACCTTCCTTATCTCTATATTGCTGACGGCCACCACCGGGCAAAGGCGGCCGTGAATGTTGCGGACCGGAGGATTGCAGCAAAGATCCCCTCCAATGTCGAAGCGTTCCGGTTTCTGGGGGTCATGTTTGCCCATGATAAAGTGAAGATTCACGGGTACAGCCGGCTGCTCACGGATCTTGGCACGTACACCCACGACACCTTCTTTGAGGAACTCAAAAAATATTTTGATGTCGCACCGTACGGCAGGGTGGACGCACGCGGGTATAATATCCGGCCGAAGTGCAAGAAACCGGAACGTTACCATATCATGCATATGTATCTCGGAGGCCAGTGGTACGAGTGCACACGTCTGCTGGAAAAGAATGCGACTCCATTGGACTCGCTCGATGTGGCAGTGCTCCAGCAGTGGGTTTTGAAAGGCATGCTCGGGATAATCGATCCCCGTGGGGATGCCCGGCTCCAGTATCTCGGAGGTGCCCGCCCGGTAGCAGATCTTGAGAGGCTTGTAGACAATGGGAAGTACCGGCTCGCGTTTGCGATGCAACCGGTCCGGGTTGAAACCGTCCTTTCGATTGCGGATGCCGGCGGGATCATGCCTCCGAAGTCAACATGGTTCGAGCCCAAACTATTAAGCGGGCTTGTTATTCACACGTTTGAGTAAGAAGCCGCTCGTGATCCATCCCCCACCCCTTATCTTTATTGTTTTTTACCGCAAACATTGTACCGTATGATTACAATCGCACTCCCAAAAGGCAGCCTTGAAGCACAGACACTCCAGCTCTTTAAGGAGGCAGACCTTGAAGTTCGGAGAACTGACCGCGACTACAACCCCCGCATTGCAGATGAGCGGATCGGTAAGATCAAAATCCTGCGGCCACAGGAGATCCCGACCTATGTGGAGAAAGGCTATTTTGATATCGGGATCTCAGGCCTTGACTGGGTAAACGAGACAAACTCGGATGTCATTGAAGTAGCAAACCTCTCGTACAGCAAGACCGGAGAAGGAAACGTGAAGATCGTGATCGCTGTCCACCGCGACGAGCCGATCGAGAATGTTTCCCAGATCCGGCCGAACAGCCGGGTGACCACGGAATACCCCGAACTTACCCGGAAATTTTTTGAAGATCTGAAGATCCCCGTCCAGCTCTTCCACTCGTACGGTGCATCCGAAGCGAAAGTGCCAGATCTCATGGATGTTGTTGTTGACCTGACCGAGACCGGCACCACGCTGCGCAAGAACGGACTGAAGATCATCGGGCAGATCATGGAGTCCCACACGGTGATCTGCGCCAATAAGGCGAGCTGGGCAGATCCAGTGAAGCGAAGGGAGATCGAGGAGATCCGGACGCTGCTCTTCGGGGTGATCGAAGCGCGGAACAAGGTGCTCCTGACAATGAATGTCCCCTCCGCATCCATGGAACGGATCGTAGCTACCCTACCCGCGATGAAGAAACCGACTGTGAGCCAGCTTCATGGGATTGACTATTACAGTATCCAGACGGTAGTTCCAAAGAACATGGTCAACCAGCTGATCCCGCGACTCAAGGCCAGCGGGGCTGAGGATATTTTAGAGATACCGATATCAAAGATTGTGCCGTAAAAGTCATAAAAAATTATTCGAGTTTGATAAATATCGTACCACCGGGTAATTCTTTGCATTTTGTGATCTGGTTCGTCATCGCCGCATTCGCATCCTCTGCTCCTGCCACGATCTGTATATCAAAGCATTTTCCCGGGGGCCATAACATTGTATCCGATGTGGATATGGTGTGCTCTTTTGTTTCTTCGAACACCTTTGTGGATATGAATATCAATCCACCGGGGACAGTCTTCCATTGCGTATCTCCCATCACCCGGTACAGAATCGCTTCCTGAACTGTTTTATTGCCATCATAAGTGGTGTTCCATTTCAGGGTCCAGACATTCGGATCAGGGCTTGCGCCTTCAATAAATGAGAGATTATCTACCCGTAGTGTTTTGCTGCCAAAACCGGAATTCACGATACTCGCCCGGACCCTGCACTGCATTGCAGGGATGAATCCCGTCTGGGTTGCACCAGTTGATGCATCAGTAAACGAGATAGATGAATTGGGACCGAACAGATCAATCTTCCCTGACTGGGTCAGGTTCAGGCGGAATGTTGCGCTCCATGTTTCATTAAGCTTGATCGTGCCGACATCAAAAGCCATGGTGCGAGTATCCCAGGCATTTTTGTCGTTACGGGTTTCACTGATCAACTGGTGGTAGACTCCGTACTTAGTGATATTGGATTTGTTGATATACGTGGAATCACTGGATCGTGCTGGCGAATGTGACTCATACACATAATCCATATAATTCCGGATGTCGCGGAGCGGGTTGTCATCGATCATTACGGTCCCGAAATTCAGAGCTATCTCTGTCTCGCCACCTGCCGTTTCCTGCAGATCACCGGCAATCGCAGTATAAACATCTGCAATATTTGAAGAGGTCGCAGTGTAGGATTTGCCGTCACTTGAAGAGGCAAGAGTACTCAATGTGGTAGTTGCACCAGAAGATAAGCTGCCGTAACCTATCGTATAGATCTTGATACCTTTGCTTTTTGCATAGAGAGCCATATTTTGAATTCCGTCCACATCGGTGTACGTCATATATGCTTGAGTTAAATCCCCATAAGCCGTGGGACCATACGAGCCTGAAGAGTATCCGGTTCCTCTTGCAAGCGGATCGCCGTAGTAATTATAATCCCCATCAGTAAGAACGACGACTGCCTTTACGGTGTCTGATCTCCCTCTTGTACTAATTAATTCCTGAATCGATTTACGTAGTGCATCCCTCAATGGGGTACCTGAATATGGAACCATTGAATTAATCTTTGTCTTGACTAGTGATTTATCAAGAGTTAATTCCCTATCTACTGTAGCATATTCGGCATAATCTTTAGGACTGGAACTATAATGAGCGGCTCTATATGTTGCATCATCACTTGTCGAACTATCACTTCCCGGACCGATTCCGGAATAGGTAATCGCTTCCGCCGTTCCCTTTTGACCAAACGAAACTACACCTATTTGATCGTGAAGGGGGACCAGCTGGTCTACAAATGCCGTTGCAGCTCCCATAATGTTTACCATACGATCAGGATTATCACCCATCATACTGCCTGATCGATCGGTACACAGTACTACATCAATGGGTTTTGCCCCGAGCGCCGCGCCATCCCCCTTGAGTTGTATGGTGATGTTAATTTTGTCCCCTACCTGGGAGTTCCCACAATCCCCTAACGATGAGGTGCTGATGTACGGATAGTTTTTCCAGACCAGCGTGACATCACGGGTTTTTGTGATAGTGCCGGCCTTGTTTGTCCACGTTGCTGTCGCAACAACCTGCCCGGTGGCTGCCTGATTATATCCAGGATCACCATAGACCGCAAACCATCCAGGACTAAATAGGGTGGTTGCATATCCGTTGGCACCCACTTTATCATATGAGGTGGAGAGGATTGGCGGGGCAGTCACATTATAGGGCCCCCCGGGATAGGTGGGGACAGCAAGCGAGAAGGTGACATTTTCTCCGATTACCGGATTGCCCTTGATATCAATCACCCGTGCCTGAAGAATGGCCCGGATTGTAGAATCCACATCAAGACTCGTCATCGACTGCGGATTTCCGGTAAATGTCAGGTCTACAGGGGCAGTATTATAATATTCAATATCCTGACTGCAATACCCGACCGTTCCGGCATTTATCCCGGTGCACACAGCGCTTGAATTCCCGAGAGGGACTGCCTTGAGTGTGTAGATACCGATCGTTTCTTTCGGACCGAAGGAAATTCTTAATCGTCCCCAGGTATTGGTAGGTGCAGTCACGCTCATTCCGTCTGTTGAACTGCAATACAAAGAGGCCCCGGTTATTGGGTTGTTGTACTTATCGTTTACCGTGTAATAAATTTCCACCGCGCTTTCCGGGAGCCCATCTGCTGGAAGACTTGAACCGGGACTTGCCGGTGTCTGCGCAATAAAATAGGGTTTACTTCCCGCTACACCCTGAATATAAGTGCCCGGGGGAACTACGATATTTCCGATGGGATCCATCTGTATGTAATTACTTTTGACAGCAGTAGATATTCTGATACCGGCAGATACGTTGCCTTCTGCATCCGTTGAATAGGTTTTCTGGGTAACATAACTCTCACCCTCCTGTAATCCAGCGCTACCATCATCTGCCATGGTGAGACGGATGGTTTCTGCAGTATTTTTATTGTCTATGCGATTGCCCCAGCGATCGACAAGGGTAACAATTACACTGGTTATTGAACCTACCGGTAACTCGGGCGGGTTTTCAAAAGTTGCTCCTTGGGGAATATCGTGATCGATTAGCTGGATGGTTGAAACCTGAACCGGCGTTGTAATACCATCGTTAACGGAGATTGTTGCAATTATAGTGGCAGTGCCACTTTTTTTACGGGTAGTAAATACGGTTGTTGCTTTTCCATCAGCACCGGTTATCACAGATGCTGGTGCTACAGGGGAGATAGTTCCCAAATCCTGCGACGCCGGATTAAGAGAGAAAGTGACAGTTGCACCAGTGACGGAAGTTGCGGGGGTGCCTGCCGCCAGTGCATAAACAGTGATCGTGGATTGGTCATTCCCATCATTTGCTATGAGCCAGCCCGGATTGCTGCTGCTGATAGTTGATGGAGAAAGGTTGATTGCAGCTGAAGAACTTATCAGCAGAACCAGACCGATAATTACCCAAAACCATCGTTTAACTATCATTCCAATCACATTGAAGAGAGAGATAGCGCATTATGTTATTTATAATTTTCCTTTTTTAAAATCGCTTTAAAATCCATCTGAAGTGAAAAATAACAGTTATATTGCCAAATTTTGCGAATTTGCACCATTTTCATAACGGATCATGGTTCGGCAAAAATCATCGGCCCCGGTCAAACGAAAGATTCCATTGCGGGGCAATTGCACGCACGAGCCTTTCTTTACATGGTTGATTTTTAGTAAAAGAGATACCGTAAACTGCTGAATTCGCCCGGTTGACAACTGACTGAATTACGCATTCAATTTTTTTAAATAAACCAAGGTGTTTTTCTTCCACCAATCCCGTTCTTTTTTCCGATTCGATTATTAAGAAGAAATTTCGCAGATCCTGATAAACCAATCTTTATATTCACCATCCATCCTATAAACCATGAGGCAAACCCATGAGAAAAGTGGCATATGTTTTTTTTTTCATATTGTTGGTTGTAGCCATCATTGTCATAATTGGGGGAAATCCGTTATCCTTTTTCAATCCGTCACCACAAGCCACACACTCGAAAGTTGATGTCGGTTTTGTTGTTCTCAACCAGTCAGATGAATTCGAGAGAGTCAATTTTGAAGATATCATATCTAATGTTCCCTATATTGGAATCAACCTGGAAGATAGTACATCTGATAATACAACGAAAACAACTCACATCCAACTGATCCGCGGATATAAACTGGATGCAACAGGAAATGCAAGCAGTTGGATCTTCGTTGTCCGGCAACCGGAACAGGTGTCACTGGTAACCTACGATCGCTCTGGTGAAAAAATGAATGCCTGGCAGGGTGGGTACCCGGAAAAAGAGATAATCATCAGTCAGATAATTACGCCGCGGAAACTGTTTGAAAAGAACCGGGAGCAGATTTTTAAAACCCCTCAGGCGATCACTACCGAGTCAAGAGAACTTGCCTTGGCTGACGGTAAATATTATCTCACAATAACCAGTCAGGGAAAAACAAGGTACCTTGTATTCGATGCAAAGACAGGGGCGTTGACATCATCAAATGACTGAAGATTCCGGGATAATGTCGATAGACTTTTTAGTAGGTTTCACTATCTTCATGATTACCTTTATCTGGGTGGCAACCCTGATACCGGGCCTGTTTATCGGCCTTCAGTCACATACGATAGATTACGATGCTGTTGCATACCGGACGGGGGTAATTCTTGTGGAGGATCCGGGGGCTGTCGGACCACTGGTAACCGGCAACCAGCCATGGGAGATTCAAAATGACAAGCGCGATATTGCACGATTCGGCCTTGCGATCTCAAAAGAAACACCCCGTGTCCTTGATGAAAACAAGGTGAACCGTTTTTTCTGCCTCACGGCTTTTTCCTATCCGGAAGATTATCAGAAACGGGTGATCTTCGGGGACTATCCCTACCGGTTCAACATTTCCTTAAAGGCTGTCGGAGAGGATATGCCAAGATTTGTCGGCGATGTTGTTCCGGATAATTACCAGTACGGGTATATCCGCAGGAATGTAAAAATCAAGGGTTTTAGCAACACAACGATCGGTAATACGATCATCACGAAGTATGGTTATAAAAATACCGAGAATGTGACGTTAAACGAGTTCCGGATTGTGATCAATTCATCATACCTCCTTACTGGCGAAGTAGGTGAAATTGTCAATCCAAATGGTGATGCCGCGTACCGGATCAACCCGAACGGGGATCGAATCATTATCAATATTACGGATCTGGATAAAACACGGAATACGGTTGCACATCCCCCGTCCGAACCGTACACTGTTAACTTAAAAGAAGTAAAATTCTACCAGACGCACATTGGGGATTTAAATCTCTATGCCTTTTCACCGGTCGCGGCATTTGAGAATTATACATATGTCAACTGGAGTGCAACTGCAGTAAAACCACCCGCCGGGATCAAAGACAGCAATCTCTCAATGATTTTTGAGCCGGGGTTTTTCTCCAGTACGGATAAGTACGGTGCGATCTACATCAACCTGACCTTTGAACTGAATCCTCCCCAGCAGTACCTGAATAATACACGTACCCGTCCATTTGATTACAATTACCATCCCGCAAATGTCACACAACCCGCTTTGAAAGACGCAGTCATGGAGGTGGCGGTATGGTGAACACGGATGGGCAGTTGTATACCATCGAGGGTATAGCCGCTGGCCTGATCATGCTCATGACAGCTTACATTGTGGTCAACAGCACATCGGTGTATACCTTGGGAGACACGCATATCAGCGATATGCAACTCGAAGTGCTGGGGAGTGATGCCCTGAACCTGATGAATACTGCACCCAACAGTACGTCCGGTAAGAGTCCGCTCCAGACAATCGTGGAAACCGATGATGCCGAAACATTCAGGTCAATGTTCCTCACTCTTGTGAACAACAGAGCTGGATCTAATCGGGATCATATCCAGTTTGTGGCAAATGTAACGTACGTGGATGTGGGAGGTTCTGTCAGCAGTACAGTTATGAGTGATTCCCTGCGACCATTTGTTAGCGGGGAACACGCGGTGCGTGTTTCTGACTGGGTAATTGTTGAAAAAAGATTTCCTGACTGTTCAGCCCAGTCCTGTTCGGGTAAACATGCCGTACTCGTGGAGGTGCTCTTATGGCGGGATTAAAGGATGATGCCCAGTGGATCGTGCTCATGGGATTTGTCGTAAGTTTCAGTCTGTTCTTTATCGCGATCGTTCTCAACCAGTCAACAGTAATAGGACAAACAACCGCAGAAGCAGTATTGGAATTTCCGAAAAACGATATCCGTGGAGTAAGAGATGTGATCATCCAGTCCGAATTTCTGGATAATGCGGGAATATTTCTTAATAAAACAAAGGTGCAGAATGACATCCGAACCCTGTCATTGAGCAGACAGAATTCTGTAGTGAACCTATCGTCCACACAACCCACAGCTGGAGATCCCTATACTACTATCGATATTCATTACAACAACGGGGTGACCGTATACAATGAGATCTGGAGATCAAAATAGAGGGACACCAATGTGCAAAGAAGCCGGCGTGGCAACATTGATAGAGTATATCATGATATCCGGAGTCCTCATGGCCCTCTTTATCGTCATGCTCCTGTTAGTGAATGCAAATTTCATGGAGGGGCCGGCAAACACCCTCACGTATTCAGCATTTACCGATATCAGTAACGGCATCTCCACCCGGATCGTTGACACCTATGCCATTGCACCCGATACAGGGAATATTACCTCACGGTTCGACATCCCGGATGACATCGCGGGACGGGGATATTTTGTTGAGATCGGCAATACTTACGATCTGACAGCCCAGACCGTAACTGTATCGAGAGGTTTGATTGTCACCAATGTGGCAATCGCCGGTATCGGATCGACCCGAAGGGCTGGCGGGAATACTACGGGTACTGGTATGAACAGGATAAGTTATGATTCAGGAGGTTTTTAATGAAGGGCAAAAATAACCGGATATTATGCACTGCCGGGGTGTCTGAATCAATTGGATTCTTACTCATCTTCACTATTGTGATCGCGGGCATCGGACTTGTTACACTGTACGGTTACCCGATGCTCCTCAAGCAGCAGACAAGCGCAGATGAGCAGATCATGGAAAAGAACATGATCGTATTGCAAAACGATGTGAAAAGTCTCGCGTATAAGACCGTACCCTACAAAGAGACCTCCTTAAAGATCGGGGGTGGGGCCCTCACGGTTTATAACTCAATTTATACCCCGGCCTCCTCTAAAATAACCATCAAAGATAGTAGTGCTAATCCACCCTTTGTTGATTCATTTCGTTCAGGAGATCTGATGTATTCCTCTGTTTCTGCCGGTACAGACATCTCCCTTCAGAACGGAGCGGTGGTAAAGCGCCCGCATGCGGAACCGGGATCGGTGATGCTCGCTGAGCCCCGGTGGTTCTATGACAGCGAGACAAAGACTATGGTCATTAATCTCGTAAACATCACCAGCACCGGGATGATATCCAAGACAGGTGTCGGCACTGTACAGATGGAATTGGGAGAGACTCAATTCCAGAAAACTGATACTCCTCTTCTTGTCTCTCCAGTATATCTGGAATATACTCCGGATCCGTTACAGGATTACTCAATAGCCTGGAACAACTACTTTAAAAACCCTTCTTTGGGGATGACACTGATAAGTGGAACTCCGGGGACTGGTGCGATGCTGAAATATCAACTACCACCAACTACCACATTGGTTATCAAACAATACGAAGTGAACATCAGATCACTATGATCTTTTTCTTTTGAACTGGCAGATCCGGTAAGACCCATATAAAGCCAAAAGGCCTCGCACGAAGAGAGGTTTCATACCAATCCCTTCAGGTAAGGTAATGCCAGAAGGAACAGCAATGCCGCACCGAAGCATATGATCATCAATCCGGATATCCGGTTAATCAGCCTCAGTTGATCAGCACTAATAAGGGAACGCACGGAACCGATCGCACCACAGAGAATGATCCACCAGAGCGTAGAACCTAAGAAAACACCGCCAACAAACTCCGATGCGGTAAGAACAGAATTTTCATAAAACACCACACCAAAACCGGGCAGGATGGCAATAAAGAAGATGAGGGTTAACGGGTTTGCAATAGCGATGACCACCATCGACAGGTAATCTTTCAGGTACGTCTCGTGCTCGGTTTTCGCACTTATCGGTGCGGGTTTTGACAGGAAGATTCGTATCCCCACAAAGATTAGAACCAAACCCGCTGCGAGCCGAAGCGAGAACAGGTTGGCGATGATGAGCCCCGATATGACCGTAAGCCCGAAGATGGTGACGGCAGCATAAAACGAATCTGCTGTTGCCACCCCGAGACCCGATACGATCCCGTGAAGCCTGCCATCGGTAACCGCCCGCTGGATACACATGAGGGCAATCGGACCAACCGGTACAGCAAGCGTAAGGCCGATTATCATTCCCTGAATGAATAAACTGGGGTCCGTGTATGCACCTGCCCGGAGATTTTCCCGCCCGGTTGACCGGGATCGAATCGTTTAGATCTGCCACATTGATGTCCAGTTAGGGTTGCAGTAGTGAGCGGTAAGATCGCAGATGATCTATTCCTACCATACATTCCGTTTTACCGATGTTGAGGGTTTCGGTACAAGTTGATTATCTCACGAACCGTATGACTCCTACGAGAATCGATCATCATGCCTTTTTTATCGGAGAATGAGCTTCTGAATGAGAATTATGGTAGACGAGCTTCACCG
>SESA01000927.1_pt1 | contig 16598 bp, 19 predicted proteins | sample 3171451 | NCBI WGS metagenome assembly SESA01 (sample SAMN06051862, study PRJNA518727) | freshwater metagenome | biome: subpolar coniferous forest; feature: holomictic lake; material: water; isolation source: holomictic Lake 227, 8 m depth | place: Canada: near Kenora, Ontario | collected...
TGCACTAAGAGCCTCACCCTCCTCGGAGGTCTCTACAATCTCTTCATTAGTATCAATATTTATATCGTTATTAGTGTTGTCCATAGTGGATGTATTTTAACAATCTCAGCAGTAAACGCAAGATAGTGGTAACCTAATAAAAAAGAACACTGCCATTGAGAGACTAAGACTTGGGCAAACGCCCCGGAGTGGTCTCGAGATGGCAGTGTTCTTTTTTATTAGGTTATCTCTTACTCCACTGAAGTGTTGTGGGAGCGCCTTTCAACCAAAACTCGTGCTTAACGCTTTGACCACTGAGGTGCTTTTCGAGCGTTATTTCAGCGTAATTTGCTCTAAATGGCTTTTATGCCGAGATTTGGTTTGGTATGTAAATAAATATGAATTTCACCTGACCGTTTTTTTGAATCTGTATACCTTAAAACTCTTCATTAAGTATACCTTAATAGCAGTCAGGCCGTCAACCATGTGTCTGTTTCATTACACTTGGATTTACAGCGCAAGTTTCAGTTCCTTTGATTTTTCCAATAAACCAGGTGATATTTCATCGTTTCTGAGAGTCATCCATCGACCTTGATTCTCTGTCATTCTCACTTGTACCCTGCCTCCCGTTTCCCGAACTCGGCCAGCAAGCTCATCCACTGAAAAGCGTGATAGGATATAGTGATGAATTAATTGGGCTCGTTTTTTGTTCACCCTGATGTAGTGCTTGACCGTTGTTCTCTCCGATTCATGGTCCATTATGGTTTGAACCGATTTTATATCGGCCCCATTCTCTATAAGATATGTTGCAAGTGTTCTTCTAAAGGTGTGGCTTTTAAGCTTCGCTGCAATTTCAGGGTAGCCAGAATTTCGCAACTTTCTTTTCAACCTTTCAAAATAGCTTCTAGCGGTCGCCATTATGAGGCGTTCGCCACACGAATTTACAAACATTGCATCGGAAGTGTCATTGCGCCGTTCGTAATATTCTTCCAGTTTTTTGATCGCTCGTTCCGAAAAGGAAACCTCGCAGGTCTTACCTCCTTTTCTTAGAATCATCATCCTTCCGGTTTCCTTGATGGTGTTCAGATCAATCCTGTTCAACCTTAACCCCTCATGGATGCGCAAACCAGTCCCGAACAGAGTCTCAAAGAAAGCCTGCATTGTCCAAGCCATCCTTCGACCATGAACGCTTCCCGCCTCCATCGTCTCCATGATATGGAACAAAGTTGCCAGTTCATGGTCCTCAAACACTGGCTGTTCTTTTGTCTTGACCACCGGAACCTTTATATCCCTCCAATCAAACGGCATTCTCATGCCCAAATGTGATTGCATAAAGTCGAAATATCTTCGGAAGGCAACAACCATCCGCTGCGCTCCATGCTCACCATGCTGTCGGCCAACTTCTTTTAAGCTGTCTATGTCAGCACGTGTGACTTTTGATAGCCATTTTCTTCTAAGGCTTTTCGGAAAATACTCACGGAGAAACTTTTTGTGCTCCGCTATGGTTTTTGGTTTCCGTCCTTCCTTTTCCAGATGCAGGAAGTAAGCGTCGTAATTGTCCTCAAAATTTGTAAACATAGGTCTATATAACACAAAACCCAGTGTCTTACTCCTGGGTGTTTGTGCCGAGTTTTTTAAATCCAGCCATTGCTGGTTGGAGAACCTCCTGAGAGGGTAAAACTCGTGTTGCATACTACATTATTCCCGCGAAAGACGCGAGTCCTTGCACGGGAAGGTTGAAATATACAACCGTCAAAACTTGGGGTAAGACATGCCCTTTCGAGGGGGCAGATTCCTTTCGGAATACCAAGATTTATTAATTTTTACTAATCGCAGCGAAACATTTTTGGCATATACTCGATTGCTGTGGCCATTGCAACGAGAGATGCCATGTTCATCATTTACGCTTTTTGCTTATCAGCAAGCGTAACGAAAAGCATTATATTATAGCTATGTACAAAAAGTCAAGTGTGTGGTGAAATGTGTATATGCGGTCGCAATACCAAACCCATTTATTTAATCGCTTTTTAACTCTACATTCACCCCTGCAAACTAGCTATGTAGAGGCTATCGCCTCCATAACGACGAAAAACCCTTGAAATACAAGGGTAGAACGACTTCCCAGGTGTCGGCCTCGCGGCCCGACTTTCTGAATTTTCCTTACGGCTAGCCGGGTGCCGTCCTTTACCTATCGGACAGGCGGCACCAAAATTCAGAAAGTCGGCCCGCAAGGCCGGGCACGACACCTGGGGAACTAGTTTTTGAACTATTTCCGCGATGCGCGGAACGAGTGGTGCATTCCCCCATGTCGCCGGTCGGTCAAAGTGTACCAGCAATGGTCGAAATGAAGAGGTTCAAAGTGTACCACCTTTGAGGGGCGAAAACAGCTCCGTTGACCGCCTGATGGCGGTTGGAATGGAGCATGTCCAACGTCCTCAAAGTGAGTCATCAAGAAACGATCCGAAGTTTACACGAGAAAGGGTGGTCCCAGCGGCGCATTGCGCGAGAACTGGGGCTGCACCGGCGCACGGTGGGCCGCTATATCGAGGCGGCCCCAAAGTGCACCACCATTTCGACCCCCGGCTCTGGCGAGGAGGACGCGTCAAAGTGTACCAGCATTTCGACCGCCGGGTCGGATGGGGATGCGCCGGGGGTGGCGCACGTTTCGACCGCCGCGACATGCGGGCGCAAGAGCCAGTGCGATGCGTTTGAGGCGGCGATCGTTGCAAAGGTGGAGGAGGGGTTGAGCGGGCAGCGCATCTACCAAGATTTGCGGGATGAGCATGGATTCAAGGGGTCTTACGAAGCGGTAAAGCGGTTCGTGGCGCGGATCAAGGAGAAGCAACCGGTGCGGGTGTGGCGGATGGAATGTCAGCCGGGCGAAGAGATGCAGGTGGACTTCGGCTTGGGCGCACCGATTTACGATGGAGACGGCAAACGGCCCCGGCGAACCTGGGTCTTCCGGGCGGTGCTGAGCTATTCGCGCAAGGGCTACAGCGAGGCGGTCCTGCGGCAGGACACCGAGACGTTCCTGCGGTGCTTGGAAAATGCGGTGCGTCACTTCGGCGGCGTGCCGATGTTACTCAATCTCGACAACCTCAAGGCGGCGGTATTGAAGGCGGACTGGTTCGACCCGGAGATCAATCCGAAGCTGGCTGACTTCTGTCGCCATTACGGGATGCACGTGATGCCGTGCCGTCCGTGGACGCCCCAGCACAAGGGAAAGATCGAGCGCGGGGTGGGTTATGTGAAGGGCAACGCGCTCAAGGGACGACGGTTCCGCTCGCTCTCGGAGCAAAACCTGCATCTGCAAAAATGGGAGAGCAACGTGGCCGACAAACGCATCCACGGCACCACCTGCAAACAGGTCGCCGCTCGCTTCGAGGAGGAGCGTCCGCATCTCCAACCGCTGCCCGACGCCCTCTTCCCGTGCTATCAGGAAGCCCGGCGCAGCGTGAACCGGGACAGTTTTGTGGAGGTGCAAAAAGCCTATTACGAAGCGCCGCCGGAATACATCGGCCACCAGATTTGGGTGCGCTGGGACGGACGCAGCGTGCGGCTCTTCAACACCCGCATGGAGCAGATCCAGCTCCACACCCGCATCGAGCCGGGGCGGTTCAGCCGCATCCTTGGCGCGGCGGGTTTTAGCGCCCCGGTGCGCACCGCTTCCCGCAATGCGGTGAGCCGCGCCTCCGTGCTGGGCGAACACTGCGGGGCCTGGGCGCAGACGGCGCTCGACACGCGCGGCCCCGAGGCGTTGCGCTCCATCCTGGGGCTCTGCGATCTGGTGAAAAAGCACAGCGCCACCGTCATCGACACTGCCTGCGCTAAGGCCATCCGGGCCGGAACCCGGAGGCTCAAAGACATCAAGCGGCTCATCGGCGAGCCCGGCGAACAGGGTGACTTCGGCTTTGCCGAGAGCCATCCGTTGATCCGCGACCTGAAAACCTACAGCGACTTCATCAACCAGACACACACCGAGTCTTATCACCAAAACCAAACACAACATCAACACCACCACGATCCCCATGACCCACAACCACCTCAAACAACACGCCCAGACGCTGCGGCTCTCGGGGCTGCTTGACAGCCTCGACCTGCGGCTGCGTGAGGCCGAAAGCAACCGACTTCCCTACGCCCAGTTCCTCGAACTCGTCCTCCAAGACGAGATCAACGTGCGCGGGCAGCGGCAGATCGCCCGCCGCAACAAAGCCGCCGGGTTCCGCGAAACGCGCAGCCTGGACGACTTCGACTTCAGCTTCAACCCGTCCATCCACCGCGCCGAGATCTACGAACTGGCCGCCTGCCACTTCATCCGCGAGCACCGCGACATCCTATTGGTCGGCCCACCCGGAGTGGGCAAAAGCCACCTGGCGCAAGCCATCGGAGCCGAAGCCGTCAAAGCGGGCTGCGTCGTCCTCTACCGCTCCGTCTTCGAGCTGGTGCGCGAACTCGGCCTTGAGCAGACCCATGCGGGGGAGAGTCGCCTGATGGCCAAATACCTCAAACCCGACCTGCTCATCATCGACGACATGGGGCTCAAAGTGCTCCCGGCAAAAAGCGGCGAAATACTGCTGGAGATCATCATGCGACGCTACGAAAACCGATCCACGCTTATGACATCCAACCGGCCCATCGAGGAGTGGGGCAAGCTGCTCAACGATGTGCCCGCCGCCAGCGCCATCCTGGACCGCCTGCTTCATCACGCCGAAGTCATCTCGATCACCGGACGCAGCCACCGGCTTGCCGACAGCACCGCCGAACGCGCCACGCGCAGATCGAAATCCCAAGGCGGCGCATCGTCCCCAGCCCCGGAAAACAAGTGAGAGGGGAACGCTCATGGGGAACCACGGTTCCCCAAACCCCTCCTCTAGGGGGAACATCAGCAGCCTGCGGCTGCAAAGCGGCTACGCCGATAATCGGAAATCCCGCCTTGCAAACAACCCATCCAACCCGTTAGAAGAAACCTGCCCCGAGGTGGTACACTTTGATTCGACCAGAGGTGGTACACTTTGAAGTGACCGGCGAGACCCACCATCCACACCCTTTGACTTTGCCGTATTGCTCGACAAAATCAAAGCGTGTGGCCCTCCTGCCACCGCAACTATTTTGTTATCGCGCCCTCTGCTACCGCAGAAGGCGCAGAACAAATGGTTTTAATCTTCGCAGAAGCCGACTATTCGCTCCCTGTCTAGCCAACAGGGCAGAACGGATAATCTCCTTTACAATTCTATCTTCACATCCACCTCCAGTCCCACGGGAGCGGAAAAGTGTTCGTCCATTTCGAGGATGACCTGTATCACGTCTAAATCCTTCCGTTCAGTTGAGACATGCGAAAAAATCGTTTTTTTACCCATCAATTTTTTAATGCCGATCACTTTTCCTCCATAGTGCTGCGTACCTAGTCCGCGCCCAAATACTTCAGCCTTCTGTTCGAGCTTTAGAAGTCTCACGTAGCGTTCATCAATCTCTGATTTCACTCGCAACCGCGAAATATCTCCAAATATTACTGCCGGTTCGGGATCGGTAAAATATACGCCGTCGCCTTCACGCTTGATCAGTTCCAAAACGGTGCCGTCACAAGGAGCGCGCAGCAACGTATTTTCGAGCTTTTGTTTCGCCACTGCAAGTTGAGCGACTGCAACTTGCACCTTTGCTTCGGCAAGTCGGCGATCCTCATCGGTCACGAAGTTTTTTAGATACATCAATTCCGCCTCGCCATTTTCCATGTTGGCTATTTTTTGGGCTTTGTCCGTCTCCGCCCGGTCGTTGACATCGTCCGATGCGACTTTCTTGGAATATAGAGTGTGAACGCGATCAAGTTCACGAGTTGAGAAGTTATATTGCTCTCTCAGCATCGCCAGCTTTTTCTCGGCAGCGGTGATTTGGAATTTATTCATTCCGCTTAGCACTTTGTCACGATCTGCTTCGGCCATACGAAGCTGTTTTTCAGCGAGAACTACCCCAGCTTGCTGTTCCTCGCTTTGCAGTGACATCAGCACATCACCTTTTTTCACAGTGCCGCCTACTTCCTTCTGGCAATGAGTAATTACGCCCTCGGAGTTGAACATCAGTCGCCGGATTTCGGATGCAGGCTCCACGTAGCCAATACCCTGGATAGTTGTTTGCTCTTCACAAGCAGAGTCTTGTTTCGAAGCCGTCGCTTTCTGGCGGCAGCCTGTGTTCGCAATCATAAAGGCTACGAACAAGGCGAATATGGCGATGCGTGTTTTCATTTTCATCCTTCCTCCAATTTTCCGGACTCCATGTGGAAAACCCGGTCATAAAACTCTATAAGCCGCGTATCGTGCGTTACAGTCACCAGCAGGGCGTTGTCTGCGCGCGCCTGCTCTGTGAGCAATTTCACCACGACCTGCCCATTGTGCCAGTCCAAAGCGGCAGTCGGTTCATCAGCCAGAATGATCGGTGGCTGGTGCAGAACCGAGCGGGCTATTGCCACACGCTGACGCTGGCCGCCGCTGGCTTCCGCTGGCTTCTTGTGGCGCAAGGCCTGAATGCCGAGCCGTTCGGTCACTTCATCCAAGCGTTGCGTCAGCCGCGTTTTTGCAAGCCCTGCGTTTGCCCCAACCACTCTGAGGTTTTCCTCCATCGTCAGAAAGGGCAGCAACTGTGCATGTTGAAATACAAAACCGATGTATTCGCGGCGCAACCTGCTCAATTCCGCCTGCGATTCATATTCCACCCGACGTGAATCAATTCTCAACTCCCCGGAGGTCGGCGAAAGCATACAGCCGATGATTGAAAGCAACGTCGTCTTGCCGGAGCCAGATGGTCCAAGCAACAGACAGCACTCACCACGACGAAAAGATACCGATACCTCCGCAAGTGCCTGCTCCATTAGCGAGCCGCTACCGTAGGTCTTTGAAATGCAGTTACATTCAAGAATCATAAGTGCTAGCCCGTGAATACCGTTACCGGATCGAGTTGGAAAATACTGCGCACTGACACCCACGATGCCACCACGCAGGAAAGCACTGAAACTGCCACCAAACCAGCGAATACCGCCGGGGTTGATTCCACCGGTATCGGTGTGTGGGATGAAAGCACCATCACCGGAAGGATTAACACGCAGCCCGTCAGAACGCCGCCTCCCCCTATCAACAGAGACTGCCAGAGAACGACTAGCGTGAGCTTCTCTCGCGAAAAACCCAATGCCAGCAACATCGCGTAATTTTCCAAATGATCCTGCGTAATCGCATACAACGTCTGACTCGTAATCGCCGCGCCAACAAGCAATCCCAAAAACGCGGTAATGATTACCGTTAGTCCCGCTCCGGTTCCGAGCATCCAGTAAGTTGCAGTGCGTATCGCAAATTGCTTGGAAGTTAGCACTTCAACCGACGGTAATGCTTTGGCTATATGTTTACAAAGCTGTTTTGGCGTGACTCCGCTACCGCATCGCGCCAATACATACGTCACTTGATCTGCATTGTATTTTGGATCGTATTGAACTGCTCTCGAAAGAGAAGAGAAAACAAATGGGGACGCCGTAAATGTTCTTACATTTTTAGATATGCTAGAAACCACTGCCCTCTTCCCGAGAATTTCACATTCTTCTCCAACGCCGCCGATCCCCAGTGCCTTTAGGTAAAGGGCATCCACAATCACACAATCCGGGTTGAATATAGTGCCAACATTGCCCTGTGACATTTTCCACGGGCCGGTGAACAACCCTTTATCCAGCCCCACTATCTGGATACTTACGTTTCTTCCATCGCTGCACTGCCAGAAGCTCCACCCAACGATCATCCCTTCCGCGCTATTCACGCCCGGTATGCTTTTCACTTGGTAAACTCGCTGACGTGGAATCGGGGTGCCGTAATCGAAAGCGGGCGTATTCCTCGCCATTACCCATACATCCGCATGGGCATGGGTGATGAGTCCCGTCGTTGTATTGATCCATCCACACAGCAAGCCAATCTGGGCATGAATCAAAAAGAAAGCTGATCCGACACCCACAACACACCCGATCATTCGAGAACGCTTGTGCGTAAGCATTGCCAGGGAAAGCGAGAATGTATCAAGCGCCCGTTGGAGGAAACTATCTGGCATAGGCTTCGATGTTCCAATCGTGAATTGGCCAATTGCGTTCGCGTGCAATTCTGCGCAATGGCCTTGTTGGGTTAATCGCAACCGGATTGCCGACGGATTCCAACATGGACAAGTCTGATACATGGTCAGCGTATGCAAAGCATTCATCCATGCCGATCCCAAAACGAATTGCATCTGCTTCCATTAGTGCTTTCTTGCCTTCCCTGTAGGGCTGTGGTTCATCGCAATCCCCGGTAAGAATCCCGTCGCGTTGATTCAATCTTGTCGCAATGACTTCATCAATTCCAAGTTCGCGGGCAACCGGTGCGGCAATTTGATACATCGCAGCCGTAATCAGAACAACACGATCACCGGCATCCCGGTGTTTCGAAATGATTGAGTGCGCAGATCGGCGAATACGATGCTGCAAATGAGTGTGGAAATAATGGCTGCTCAACTGTTCAATACGCTCGATGGGAAGACCCGCCATGAGATTGAACCCCATACGTCGCAAATGTGTTCCATCGGTTGTAAAACCAAATGCGTACGAAGCATAACGAACCAGCAATCCTACCAGAGAATATCGAGGAACAACCCTGCATTTCATGCACCACACCGCAAACTTCATCTGAGATTCACAGTTCAGAATCGTGCCGTCCATATCGATATATGCAGCCCCTTTCATCGCGTTACCTCCACATCCGTATGAACAGCCATATAGACCTCATTCATGGCCGCCTCGATAAACTCCTTGTCGCTTCCAAACTGTTCCGCACGCATTGGAGCCAGAAAGCGTATCGCCATGCTTTTGCGTTCAAAAGTCGGTATGGCCTGATTCGGTGGCCATACCTCCCAAAATCCACGAAGCGCAGTCGGAACAATCGGAACGCCCGTTGCTCTCGCAATCCATGCTGCCCCGTTGTGTGCAGGAAATCTTTTTCCCGTCTGGCTGCGAGTGCCTTCTGGAAATAAGCATAAAATTGGATTCCCCTGTTCTTTGCATTGCAATGCTTTAACGCATTGAGCCATTACAACACTGCTCACAGGATGTTCCATAAGAATAATCCGTCGATTAGCTGCCCCCCATCGAAATAACGGATTTGCGAATACTTTCTTTTTCGCCAAAAAAGTCAAATCGCGCCGAAACTTTCTCCGAAATAGAAGTTCAAGCATTATCCAATCCAAATAACTACTGTGGTTGGCAACCATAATGAATGGTTCCTCTGGAATATTACCAGAGACACGGCCATTGTTCCGCCACCAGAGGGGCCAAGCCCATGCTTCAAAAAATGTGTAAATCAATTCGCTAAAAAGCATATGCTCTTTGCTTTTTGCCTGCTCTGGCAGTCATGATCGTTAAGCATCGAATCCATGATGCGTTAACTAATTGCGTCATGGCTTATTTGCGCTTCAGGTGCATGTGCTTTTGATTTTCGTCCGGAAATATGCAAAAAGAGATTGATGCCCTCTGGCTCCGAACCAATTTCCACATCAGTCCCATGAATCCCGCACTCTTTTGCCAAGGAAAAAAGAATGTCTCTGGTGCGGTGTTGCAAATACCAATCCCCAACCATTTCCATCCCCGATCTGCTCGGGTTGTCTGTCGAAAAGTTCCCAATCACGATTTCGCCGTCACTTTCCAATGCCGGAAGCAGTCGTTTGAGCAGATATCGAAAGGCCGCGTCGTTAAAGTAATCGAAAATGCCCGCTGCCCAAATTAGATCGTAGCGTTTTTGCGTGCGAAATTTCATCACATTTTTCCGGGAGAAGGTAATGCGATCCAGAAATGCGTGATTCAAATCGGACGCATACGCAATGGCGGCGGGATCAATATCAATGCAATCGAATTGAATGTCGGCATCTGGATGCTTGCTGAGCCACTCGAACATGCTTCTGCCGGGGCCGCATGCGATCTTAAGAACATGGAGTGGCTGTTTACGTCTGTAATGGCAATCCAGCAAGCCGTGAAAATACGACTTCCTGTTGCGGACAGCCCGTGAAGCCGCGAGGTAGTGGTAGTATCGATCCCAATTGGCGTAGCGTGAATCCGTTGAAACATGCTGGCGGTAAATGAGATCGATTATTTCGTAATCGCCCGCATAGCCATGCGGTTTCAAGAGCGTAAATCCTTGCAGAGTGGCAAGAGATAGCGAATCCCTGAATGCTTCACGAAATTTCACAATATCTGCCGGAGACAACACTCCTTCCGCAACCAAGGTGTGGACTTCCATCGTGCATGAATCCAACAGGGAATATTCAGACGGCAACGGCCCACCCTGTTCAGCGAGTTTCAGAACGAAGTGTTCGCACTTTTCCAACTTGCGGGCGCGTTCTGATTTGCTGTCATTGATCGAAATTGGCGACATAAGAGTTTATCCTTCTCACGGACATCACGGGTTTTCCTCATTTTCCAGGAAAGTGATGTTTGCAACTCTCCAGCCATCGTCATAAAGAACGAATTCGGCTTCACCTTTAAACGCCTTATTTTCATCTACTGCTGGACTGCCTGAGACTCCACCGGTGTTTGCGATTTTCCCGTAGGGAGTCAAGACTACCTTGTATGTGAATTCCGCGGTGATCGTCTGTCCCATTTCGCTCGATGATGGTATCGTCATGCCTGTGACTGCGTTCGGCACCCGGTTTCCCAAAATTACTATTCCATCCTTTATCAGATAGCGTTGCCCTTCCTCCGTCGGATGAACGTTGTAGTAATAAGTATAATACTGGATCATTTCACCCATGCTCGCTCCCACGACGCGTCCATCCGGTATAATCGTGATTAGTCCGCGCTCTATTTCCAATTTCCGTGTCGCCGATACTTTTGCAGGAACACTTTTTACGTTCGGCGCTTCTTGCGGCGAAAAGCTAAACTCCATCTGACCAAATCGTATTTGATTTGTTCGGAGAGCTTCTTTTGGTTTTGCAATGATTAGCCGCAGCGCTTCCTCTCTACTTAACTTTGTATGGCTCGCAGTCTTGTCACAAGCTGCCAGCAAAAGCGCTACGCCCAAAACCGCCGTGATGTTCTTAAAAATCTTCATAATTTTGAATGAGGTCGGTCAGTTCGCCACACCTTAAAATCTACCTTTCGCAATCCGCAGATGCCGTACGAATTCGTAAATGCCACCACCCAAACCGCCATACACGGCCCCGCCTACAAGGGGGATGTAGAAAAACAGCACAAAGAGGATGAGCCAGCCAATCGGGGTGGCCCACAAAAAGCAGCCAATCTTTTGCCAGAACCCGCGCCACATGCCCCAAACCTTGGGCACTCCGAGATACATGCACGGCAGGCAATACCCAAGACCGAGAACCAAAACGCCCAGACTGGATTGGTTCGCTTGGCCGGACGCGATGGAAAATGCACCGATGATGCCGCCAATAGCGAGAATGACGGTGAATGCGATGATTCTTTTCGACCGGTTCATGATGACCCTGCGGTCGGCGGCGATACTTTGTTCTTCCTCCTGATGGGCTTGTCGGTGCAGGCTGAGGCAATTTTCGCAAAGCAGTGCGCCGCCTACATCTTCGATACAGTCCCGGCAGGCTCCTTTACCGCATTGAGAGCAGGTGCCGACAGCGTCGGCGTTCGGATGGTAGAAACATTTCATGGGTTGTTTTGGGTTATTTTCTCACTTTTGGAAATAATTGGATCTGCGCGTTATGATTCTAACTGCGTGTCGGATGTAGCCCCACTTGCCCCATTCCCAGCAGGCCGCTCTTCCAGTTCCGTAAGCCGGTTCTGAAAAATGATTTCCCACTTGGCGGCGGCAATTTTCCGCTGCGGCGTTCCCGAGAGGGAAAGGGTTCGGGAGTAGCTGAGGAACAGACTCAAAACCTCTATTTCAGCGTTCATAAAAAAGGAATATCCATCGGGACGGAACGCCTCAAGCAAAATCTTCCCTTTTTAACGAAAATCCAATAATTGTGAACACATGAGCTATTTTTCTACCGCCCTGCGTGCCATCATCGAGAAAAGCGGCGAAAGTCGCGCATCTTTGGCCGCGAGAGTGGGGATTCCTACCTCAAATCTCCATCAATATGTCCACGGGAGAACACGTCCCGACGCGGCGCTTCTCGAAAAACTCTGTACGGTCATGACGGAGGAAGAACAGGTTGCCTTGGTAATCGCCCACCTGCATGATGAGACTCCCAAATCCATCGAGTCCCTTATTCGCATTATCAGCCTTGTGAAATCACCTTCGGTGGTAAAAGAGGAGCATCCCGATTACCTGCCAGAATTACCGGCATCGATTCGTGAAAGCCTCGAATTTTTGGGCCGTCTGGCTGTCCAGCATCCCGAGACGGCCAAATGGCTTGTGGGGACTGTGAAGATGCTCAGAAGCCGTTAAGATTTAGTGTTCATAAAATTGGTATAATATAGGAGGAATAGTCACCGAAACCTTCGCGTTTTCGGATTTCAGAGACAGTTTCGATTGCCTTCCCGACTCGATAATAAACCGCATGTCGGCAGCAGCGTTCACGTGCCAAACAAGGGAGGCACTGGGAATTTCGGAATGGAGGCTGTCTCTGAAATATGTCCGATCATCATTTTCACATTCGCCTTGGCTTGCGCCAAGGCTGGGGCGGTGTCGAAGCCCCTTTTCATATTTCCGAGGAAGCTCTCAGAAGGCACGTGTATATCGTCGGCAAAACCGGCACCGGGAAAACGAGCCTTCTCAAGACGATTTTTCTGCAACTGGTGGAACAAGGCCAGGGTGTTGCCTTACTCGATCCACATGGCGATCTTTCCGAAGAATTGCTCGATCTTTTGCCGCGCCACCTTGCTTCGCGCGTGGTGTATTTTAATCCTGCCGATCTTTCCTTCCCTGTCGCCTGGAATATCCTTGCCAATATTCCCCTTGATGAACGGCCTCGCACGGCATCAGGGATTGTTTCGGCTTTTAAACATGTGTGGGGTGACTCGTGGGGGCCGAGGCTCGAATATATTCTCTACAATGCCGTTCGCGCCCTGCTCGACGCAGAGCATACGAGCATTTTGGGGCTGCCTAAAATGCTGACCGACGACGCATACCGGGCGTGGGTTGTTCGGCAGATCAAAGACCCGTTCGTGAAGGCGTTTTGGGAAGTGGAATTTGAAGGTTACGACCAACGGTTTCGGCAGGAGGCAATCGCTCCCATTCAAAACAAGGTCGGCTCGCTGGCAACCAACCCAGCACTCCGCAATATTTTGGGGCAGGTCAGGAACAAACTCGATATTCCCTTCATTATGGACAACGGGCGCATTTTCATTGCCAATCTCTCGAAAGGGGCGCTTGGCGATGATCCCTCGAATCTCATCGGCTCGCTTCTCGTTTCAGAATTCCAACGAGCAGCTATGCGCCGGGGATCACAGCCAGAGGCATCTCGGCGAGATTTCACCCTCATCATTGATGAATTCCAGAACTTCACCACGCGGGCATTTTCCTCGATACTTTCGGAAGCTCGTAAATTTCGGCTTTCGCTCGTTCTCTCCCACCAATTTACCAACCAGCTTGAGCAGGAAGTCTGCGATGCAGTCTTCGGTAATGTCGGCACAATTATTGCATTTCAGCTTGGCTCGGTAGACGCGGAAATGATGGCAAAGGAATATGGAGAAACTTTTGCACAAAGCCAGTTCGTTGATCTGGAGAGATTTCAAATCCTGGTAAAAGCAAGTGCAGTGGATGGATACTGGCAACCGTTTTCAGGCAAAACAGAATGCTATTTTCATAAACTAGCCGTCATTCGCGATGCGGTCATTCAGATGTCACGACAGCGATACAGCACGGCTCGCGAAAAAGTTGAGGACAAAATCCGCAGGTGGATGGAAAACCATTAAGTAATACGATAAAGCAAAACCCCGCGAGGCTTTTGGCCCTGCGGGGTTTACGCTGATGCTAATCACCGCCAAATCTTTTAGTTAAAACGACAATTAACAACAAGCATATTCTACCCCAAGCAAAAATAAACTGCAAGCTGAAGTCCGTTAATATGATATAATACTGTCATGAAAAAAAACGTAGCCCGGAGGCCACGTTTTAAGCGCGTTTCGGATTTTCGGAACACGCGCCTTACCGCCCGCGACAGAGCCATTCTTTCCGCTGTCTCCCGTTTCCGATTTCTCACCACAAGTCACATTCTTTCGCTCACATCCGGCAGCAGGCAAAACATCATCCGACGATTGCAGCGTTTGTATCACGCTGGATTTCTTGACCGGCCAAAAGCGCAGTTACCGCTTCGCTTTGCAGGTGAACTTGCCGAGTTGGTCTATGCGCCAACTTGCAAAGGTATCGCGCAAACGATGGCTCTCGGCGAGACAACGGTTTGGAAGAAAACATATCGGCCAGTCTCTTCCCTATTTTTGAAACACGCACTTTCTATATCCGACGCGCTCATTTTCATCGAAACAGCGTGCCGTTTGCGCGGTGCGCATTTCGTTCCCGAGAAAGACATCTTCGATTCGACACAATGCAAGGCGGCAGCAAAGCGCCTGCAATGGAGAATCACGATAAAATCTGGCAGATTCATGGAAAAAGTCGGCATCATTCCCGACGCAGCATTTGCCACAGAAAAACAGGATGAATCCGGCACCAAGCGGCGATGGTATTTTCTTGAAGCAGACCGAGGCACCATGCCGCTATACCGAAAGAGCCTTCGCTTGTCCTCGATTCGCCGCAAGGCTCTCGCCTATTCACAGAGCCGCAGAAGCAAAGTATTGAAGGAACGATCCGGCATCCCAGGCTTTCAGGTGCTTTTTGTCTCACGCTCCAAAGGCCGCTTGGAGCGAATGAAGGATGTATGCCGTGAAGCAATGCAAGGCCACGCCACTTCCCTGTTTCTCTTTGCCACGCTCGACGACCTGAAGCACGACGACACGTTTGCCAGTCTCGGTATGGTATAATTAAAGGCGATCCGTTGCACATCTCTTGTGTGGCACACTCAAACCCTTAACTTCAAAGGAGGTAGTTCATTATGCCCAAAGCAAAAGCTGTATGGGTTGACTTCAAAGAAATCAAATCCGGGGTTTCCATTGTTCAAATTCTTGAACATTACGGAGTCCTGGAGACGCTTGCCAAAAGTGGGAATGGCGACCGACTGAGCGGCGCATGCCCGGTTCATGGTGGCACAAACAAAACGCATTTCCGGGCAAGCATATCCAGAAATTGCTGGAATTGCTTTAGCGGAAAATGTGGAGGCGGCAACATCATCGACTTCGTGGCGAAGAAAGAAGACGTGTCTTTCCGCGACGCGGCTCTCCTCATCAAACAGTGGTTCGACGTAACCGATGAAAAACCGGTATTAGCCGAACATTCGCTTTTTGACACAAGCATGGTGGCGGAACAACCACGCTTTCGCATGCCTGACCCGACACCACCGGAGAAATCTCCAGCGAATGCGGAGAACATCACCGAAAACAAACCGCTGAAATTCGAGTTGTCAAAACTCTATCCAACGCACCCGTATTTGCAGGCGCGTGGCTTATCGGAAAAATCCATTGCCACTTTTGGCCTTGGATATTGCAGCAAAGGCTTGTTTCGCGGCTACATCGCCATCCCAATTCACAATATAGATGGTGAGCTTGTCGCGTATGCCGGGCGTTGGCCTGGAACACCCCCGGATGGCAAAGGCAAATACAAACTGCCGGAGGGATTCAAGAAATCGCTGGAAATTTTCAATCTTAACCGAGCGATGCTTTCGGATCAGGAAGCACCACTTGTGATCGTTGAGGGTTTCTTCGATGCGATCAAGTTGCACCAAGCGGGATACGAGCGCGTAGTTGCCCTTATGGGTTCTTCGCTTTCCGACGCGCAGGAAGCGGCCATTCTTGAAAATGTCGATGCTGACGAAGGCGTAATCGTCTTTTTCGACAACGACGAGGCTGGGCACAAAGGCCAAGCCGATGCGGTCTGCCGGTTGGCGAAGCGCACTTTTGTAAAGGCGGTGCTTGCAAAAGGTGAGGGGGCGCAGCCGGAGCATCTGACACCAGATGAACTTCATGACGTGCTTCCGTTCCCAAAAAGGAGGCTTTCATGAGCATCCAGTCCGACCCAAAAGACAACAAGATGCCAAAGTTTGTCCCAGGGCAGATGATGGCAACACGGAACGCCGCTTTGTCGTTGCCAGCCGACGAAATCATCAAAGCCCTGAATCGCCATGTTATTGGCGACTGGGGCGACCTCTGCGAAGAGGACTGGCAAGCCAACGAAGATGCCCTTGCGTCAGGCGGACGCCTGCTTTCGGTTTACCACACCGCGAGCGGCGTCAAATTCTACATAATCACCGAGTGGGATCATTCCGTTACCACGGTTCTTCTCCCGGAGGATTATTGAAACAACAACACCTTCCCCAGCAGGAGAAGGTGTTGATTTTTGATGCGATAACTTTATTAGCTACAAAATAACCATTACTGCCAATGTGATTACATCATCTTATCCGCCAATAGGGCCATCAACTTCACAGCATTCTGCTGAGCAGTCTTACTATCTTTACTTGTTACGAAAGATTGCCACTGAGTGGTCAAAACAGGATCCTTGATCTGAAGAATGTCATTCTCTAGCTTGACACGATCACTAAAAGGAATAGCT
>SESA01000929.1_pt1 | contig 16564 bp, 13 predicted proteins | sample 3171451 | NCBI WGS metagenome assembly SESA01 (sample SAMN06051862, study PRJNA518727) | freshwater metagenome | biome: subpolar coniferous forest; feature: holomictic lake; material: water; isolation source: holomictic Lake 227, 8 m depth | place: Canada: near Kenora, Ontario | collected...
GAGAAGATATCGCCGTCCGGAGCGACCGCGCCGTCATACGGATTGCGGAAGCAGGTCGTCACGCGGATCCAGTCCTTGCCGTCCTTGTCCATGCGGGCGATCCAGCCGCCCACGGCCTTGATGCCGGAAGCGTGGCCGTTGGCGTCCTCGAACTTCTTCAGCAGGTCGTCTTCGTCGTAATGCTTGGCGGGCGCGCCGGCCTTCTCGTCGTCAGGCAGCTTCGTGTGGTTGCCGCCGAAGACCAGGATCGAGCCGTCGCGGTCGAGCACCAGCTGGTGCGGGCCGTGTTCGCCCGAGCCTTTGAGGGAGCGCAGCATCGTCTGCTCCGCGTAGGAGCCGTCGCCCTTAGTGTCGCGCAGGCGCCAGATGTCGCCTTTGCCCTTCTCGCTCGTGCACGCGTAGAGCGCGCCGTGGGCGAAAAGTAGGCCGTGGCAGCCGATGGCCTTCGTCTCGATTTTCGTGACGACGGGCTTGGACGGATTCTTCAGCGAGATATGCCAGAGCACGCCACCTTGGTCGCCCGCGACGAGGTCACCTTCAGGTGAGACTGCGAGCGAGACCCATGAGCCCTGCAGATCGCGGGGCACCGTGTAGACCAGGTCGGCTTTGAAGCCGGGCTGAAGAATCAGCGAATCGGGAGCCGCGACGGAAGTGGCGGGCGCACGCTTGCCGGCTTTCTTGCCGGCGAGTTTGCCGCCAGCGAAGACATCACCCCAAGGGGCTGCGCCCATCTTATTGACGATGGTCGCTGCTTCCCACTTCGAATCATCCACGCCATCCGCCTGCCAGCCCTTGCCGGGATTCTTGTCGGTGATTTTCCAGCTGGCGTCGGTTTCAGCTAGGACTTGCTTGGCAGCGGTAAGGCGGAAGGCGATGGCGGCGATGCCACCGTCGTTGCGCCCCAGAATCGCGATGGTGTTGTGGCCGGTTTTCAGTTGGGCGGCGACGTCCACCTTCAAGGGTTGCTGCCATTCGTCGCTGCCGCCGACTTCCTTGCCGTTGATCCAGACGGTGCAATGATTGTCTGCCGAGGCGAGGAGCTCGACCTTGGCCGGGACTTCCTTGAGGTCGACGTTGGCGCGCGCCCAGATCTCCTGGTTGGCGGTATTATTCTTCTTCGCCCAGATCCAGGAGGTTTCGGCGCGGAGCGGGGACGCGGCGAGAATCGCAGCCAAGTAGGCTGCAGCGAGCAGGGGGTATCGGAGCATGGCTGATATGACCATAGGGGGTGGGGGTAGTTCCATCTTAAAGAAGGGCGCGGCAGAGCCGCGATACGGATGGCTGGACGTGCACAAGTGCAAATCGGCCTGTGGCCTGTGCAAAGGTGGATACATCCGTTCCAGGTGGCGGGGGGCGGCCCCGACGGTGTCGCCACCGAGATGCTAGGGAAAGGCGGACGCGTCGCCGACGCGTCCCTACCTTAGGATGCTGCGGACAGCGTCGAGGCGGGAGGTGTCTGGCTGGCCGGAGGGAGTCCAGGTCGGGCAGAGCCAGCCACCTTCGTCGTGCTCGTTCCACGCGTAGACGATAATCGTGTTGGCCGGACAGATATCGGGATGCGCCTGCACGAAGGCTACCGCGCGGCCGAGGTGGGCGGCGATCTCGGCGGGCGTGGCGGTGGCGGGGAAGGTCTTCTGGTCGGCGTAGCCGGCGTTCTTCTCCCACGACACCGGATGATCCTGGCGCGGGCGCTTGTCCCAGCCCGTGGTCACCAGAGGCACATAGGGCGTCTTCGTCGCGAGCGCATTGGCCCATGCGTGGCGTTCGAACGCGTCGACGTATTTCGCGAAGTTCGGCTCCGTCCCCGGATGCGCGTAGGCCGAGACCGCGGCGAAACCTTCCGCGGCGTGTGCCTTGAAATCGCGCGCCGGACTCCAGCCCATGTAAATGAAGTAAGGCTCGAGGCTGGCGGCCTTCGCCGTGGCGCGCAGCTCATCGAAGCGGGCCTTCACGGTCGGGTGTTCCGTCTTCAGGTCGAAGGCGAAGACCAGCGGACGTGAGCCGACTTTCTGATAGCCCGGTTCTTGGAGGAGCTTGATGACACGGTCACGTTCGGCCGGCCAGCGTGCGGCCGGCACGGAAAGCGTCTGGTGGAGGATCAGGCAGAAACCTAGATCCGCGCGCTTAGGGCTGCGCAGGTAGCGCGCAAGCGCCGAGCTCATTGCATCACCTTCACGATACGTGAGGAAGGCCCAGTAGTTCAGCCCGGCGTTCTTCGCGTAGGCAATCTCCTGCTCCATGATGCCATCCGCGGACGCGTCGATGTGGGCGCGGTCAACGGCGTCGACCTTAGTGAACCAAGGGAGGCGGGAGCGATGTTTCTCTGGGCTGAGCGTTTGCTCGACCTGTTCGGTCACGCCGCCACCGCTCCAAGCGTCCCAGCGGATCGCACCGACCGAGGGACGGTCCGCCGCGAGGAGCGAGAGGGGGAGGAGGAAGAGGGTGGCGAGGAAACGGGGCACGGGAGTAAGATGTGCGCCAGAGTATGGAGTGTGGAGTATGGGGATGTATCGCTTCAGGTGGCAGGTGGCGGCCCCGGGTGGCAGGTGGCGGGCGGGGGTAGGGATGCGATGACATCGCATCCGTTCGACGGCGGTGCGGGGAGTCATCGGGTCTTAGTCGGTCACGACGACGACGTTTGTCTGTCAGCGAACGGACGTGATGATGGTGATCACGTCCCTACCCAAGGCACAAAAAAGACAGCACGTGGTGCTGTCCCTACCTCTTTGGTTTCTGGCCAACGGATCAACGAATCAACCGGTCAACTCGTTACGCGGGCAACGTGAACGCGGGGAGTTTGCGGAGCTCGCCGCCGGCCATCGCGGATTCATGGGCGAGGATGCCGGTGCAAGTCCAGTTGGCGGACTGGCGGGCGTTCGGGAACGGCTCGCGCTTGGCGAGTAGCGCCTGGATGAACTCGTTGGCCAGGTGCGGATGGGAGCCGCCGTGGCCGCCTCCTTGCGTGAAGGACAGGTGGTCTTCGCCTTCGCCGTAGACGCCCTTGGTCGTGAAGTGCTGGATCTCCTTCGGGAGACGATGGGCGAAGTCGGGCACCTTGACCTTCTGCGGGATCTCGGGCTCCGGCTTCTTCGCCGTGTGGATGACCGGCTCTTCGCCTTCGATCAGCGGCCACTCGAAGGATTTCTTTGAGCCGTAGACGTCGATCGATTCGCGATACTGGCGGGCCGTGTCGAAGAGCGAGCGGATGATGCGCGCCGACACGTCGGACTTATGGAACTTGATATGCGCCGTCTCGACCGCGAAGGGCGAGTTGTAGATTGGGATCATGTCCTCGGCGATGCGGCCCGAGCCGAAGCACGAGACGTATTCCGCGTCGGCGCGGGTGAGGGCGAGCATCGGGCCGACGCAGTGCGTGGCGTAGTACATCGGCGGGAGGCCGGGCCAGTAGCCGGGCCAGCCTTCCATGTCCTGTTGGTGCGAGGCTTGGAGGAATTGCAGACGGCCCAGCTCGCCGTTGTCGTAGAGCTCCTTCACGTAGAGGAACTCGCGGGCGTAAACCACCGTCTCCATCATCATGTAGCTCAGGCCCGTCGCCTTCACCAGCTTCACGATCTCTTCGCATTCCGCGATCGAGGTCGCCATTGGGACCGTGCAGGCCACGTGCTTGCCAGCCTTGAGGGCGGCGATGGACTGGCGGCCGTGGTCAGGGATGGGTGTGTTGATGTGAATCGCGTCAATGTCCGGGTCCTTCAGTAGCGTATCGAAATCCGTGTAGCGCTTGGCGATGCCGTAGCGGTCGCCGATCTCTTTCAGCTTGGCGGGGTTGCGCTGGCAGATTGCAGCGATCTCTGCGTTCGGATGCGCGAGGTAGATCGGGATGAATTCGGCGCCGAAGCCGAGGCCGGCCAGCGCGATGCGAATCTTCGGAGTGCTCATGGGGTGTGGCTTCATTCAGCCCAAACTCGTCCGCGGACGGAAGCCGATTTGCTAGGACGGAACCGACGGGGCCCGTTCGCAAACCTACCAAACAAGAAGGCCGCCCGGGTGGGCGGCCTTCGGTGGGGAAGGGCGGGTCGCTTAGACCTGCTCTTCAATCTTCAGGGCGCGGTAACCGCCGAGGCTCTTGAAGTAGAAGAGCAATAGGAGGTAGATTCCGGCCATGACGAGTGGGATGAAGGAGTCAGCCTTCAGCGTGGCGCGGTCACCGGCCTGGTTGGCGGCGACGATGGCCTTCTGGTCGGCGTTACCCGTGGCGCCAGCTTTCTTGGCGGCTTCGAGCTTAGTGCCGTCCACAGCCGTTACGGGCGCGAGGAAGAGGAACTTCGACTCACCAGTAGCCTTGGCCGAAGCGTAGGCAGCAGGGGCGTCTTTCTGGAGGGCTTCAGCGGTGTAGCGGTCCTTGGCGTAGCCGAGGCCGGGGCCACCGATCAGGCCAGCGGAGAGCATGCCGATACCACCCATGATGGACATGGCGACGGCACCGGAGCGTGGGAAGCGGTCGCCGACGACGGCGAGCATCGTGGGCCAGAAGAACGTCTTGCCGAGGGCGTAGATACCAAGGGCGAAGAGGGCGACGGCGAAGGAGTCCATGCCAGAGGCGAGGCGCAGGCCGACGACGGCGAGCACGGCCGCACCGACGAGCAGGCCGATGGGGGAGCCGACCTTCTTCTCGATGAACTCAGCGCAGAAGCGCAGGCCGAACATGATGGCGGACGTCCAGATGAAGAGCGTCTTGCCTTGGTCGGCGGTGAAGAGGTTGCCGGTGATGGCTTCAATCCAAGAGTCGGTGCCGAGTTCAACTGCGCCGACCAGGGCGTGGGTGATGAAGAGCACGAACAGGAGGAGGGAGCCGAAGGAGAAGCGGGTGATCAAGCCGACGGCGATGAGCAGCACGCCACCGATGACGAAGCCGGTGGTGGCACCGCCGAAGAAGAGGGCTACGAGGTAGCAAGCGACCGCGGCTCCGAGTAGGCCGACGTCCTTGAACATTTCGCCGAAGTTGGCTCCCTTGAGAGCAGCTTCTGACTTGGGGAAGGTCTGACCCCAGAACATGACCGCGTAGGCGATGGTCGGGACGAGGTAGAAGGCGAGCTGGCCCTTCCAGCCGAGGTGGAGGACGGAGCCGAGGAAGTACGAGGCGACGGCGCCGACCACCATGCCGAGAGGCCAAGAGGCGTGCAGGATGTTGAGGTAGTGCGTGCGGTTCTGCGGGAAGGTCGTGGCGACCAGCGGGTTGGCCACGGCTTCGAGGGTGCCGTTAGCGTAAGCGAAGATGAACATGCCCCAATAAAGGAAGTCATACGCGTTGGCAGGCGTGGTGGCACCGAAGGTGACTACGGCCGAGATGAGGTGACCTAAGAAGGCGAGGGCGATCAGCTTGCCGTAGCCGAACTTGTCGACCAAGACGCCGCCGATGATGATGCCGAAGCAGAAGCCCGAGAAACCGGCACCACCGATCGCACCCAGTTGGGTGGCGGTAAAGCCATATTCCGAGGCCCAGGCGCCGAAGATGCCGCCACGGAGGGCGAAGCCGACGCCGGCCGCGAGGATAGCCATGAAGCCCGCCCAGAGTAGGCGCTTCGCATTAGGTGCAGTTGTATCTGTGCTCATGTAGGGAGGTAGGGGGTACGGGTGTGAATAAAACCCATCACCCCCTCTCTGTCGAGTAGGCTTCTTGGAGTATGATTATTCCGACGGGCCAACCCGGCGGCTTGGATTTTACCCCCGGCGGAATTCGGTCGGGCTGACCTTCATCGCCCGGCGGAACTGGCGGGAGAAATCACTAGCGTCATAAAAGCCAGTCTGGTGGGCGATTTCCGAGGGTCGGAGGGCCGTGGTGCGGAGTAGATCCGAGGCCGCCGCCACCCGCATGCGCACATGATAGGCCCGCGGGCTCATCTGATAGGCGTTGTGGAATTTGCGTTCAAATTGGCGGACGGACATGCCGGTGAGCTTGGCAAGTTTCTCTATATTAAGAGGCTCCCCGAGGTTATCCTTAATGAACTCGGCGGCGGCTTCGACCTGTAGGAATGGCTCGAGTAGGGCCTTGGTCCCCTCGTAGCTACGCACGGTCCCGCAGACGCCGCAGGGCTTACCCTCGTTGTTAAACATCGGAATCTTGGTCGTCTCATACCAGACGTGCTCCCCGCTCTCGTTGGGGAAGAGCTCAATGATGCGCGGTAGGGGCTGCCCAGTCTGACAGATTTGCAGGTCTTTCTTTTTAAAGGCCGCCGCGAGCTCTGGCGGGAAGATGTCGGCGTCGGTCTTGCCGAGCAGGCTCGCTTCGTCGGCACAGCCGCAGCGCTGGGCGAAAGCGAGGTTCGCCATCGTGAACCGGCCCGCCAGGTCCTTGGCGAAGAACATCACCCCAGGCAGGTGGTCGAAGACGCCGCGCAGGCTGGCGGGGTCGATGCGGCGCATCCACTCCTCCCGTGGCTCTGGCGTTTTCATACTATTAAGCGTGGGGTGGATTTGACGGCTTTCCATCTGATTTTAAAGGGTTTTATGGTATGATGTCGCCATGCCAGAAAGGCGCTCTTTGTCGTATAAACCTTGTCCGGCCAGGCTAATGCACGCTCGTCCGTGGGCTAATTACCTCACGGTTTGGGCCGGAACTGCTTTTTCGTTTTGAGGTCTTCTTAAAAGCCCTCTCCTTTCTTCCCACACCCAATCCTGCCATGACCTCCCTGAAGTCCCTCGCCCTTTGCTTCCTCGCCGCCGCTGCCGTAGCCGCACCCGACGCTGCCACCATGGAGCGGGGTAAGGCCGTCTACTCGCGCACCTGCATCGCCTGCCACCAGCCGACGGGCATGGGCCTGCCTCCGGTGTTCCCGCCCCTCGCCGGGTCCGAGTGGATCGCGAAGAGCGCCTCCATCGCTGTCCGCAATATCACCAATGGCATGATCGGCCCTGTGACCGTTAAGGGAACGACCTACACGAGCATGATGCCCCCCGTCGCTGGCGTTTCTGATAAGGATATCGCTGATGTGGTCACCTACGTGAACAATTCTTTCGGCAACTCGGGCGCGGCGGTCACGGAGGCTGAAGTGAAGGCCATCAAGGCGAAGTATGCCGACCGCAAGACGCCTTGGACTGCCGCTGAATACGAGAAGGAAGGCAAGTAAGCCGCTATCGGCAGGGTGGGGTGGCTTGACCAGCGGGGAACATCAGGGCATTTTAAGGGTTCTTAACCCCTAAGATGACCTCCATTCCTCCCGCTTTGCCTTCCGGCGTCATCGTGACCACCACTTTCGCCGTAGAGGGATATCGCGTCGTTGCCTATAAGGGACTCGTCCGTGGCCTCATTGTCCGCTCCCCCACGATTGAGCAGGGAATCTTGGGCGGATTGAAGAGCATCATCGGCGGCCAGATCGGCGCCTACACGGAGATGTGCGAGCAGGCCCGCCAAACCGCCTACGACCAGATGATCACCCACGCCGCCGCCCTGGGCGCCAACGCGGTCATCGGGGTTTCTTACGATGCCTCAGAGGTTAAGATGAGTGCGACCGAGGTGCTCTGCTACGGCACTGCGGTGGTGATTGCACCTATCGCCTGATTTTATGGCTGACTACATTCCTCCCCGGAGTCGCGAGCAGGTGGCCGACCTCCATTTCATGGACGCGCGGTATAAGCTGCTCGACCTGGCGGCCTTCCTCGACCGCCTCGACCGCGCCTCGGGCGGCGAAGACCATCGCGTCCGCGGCCTCCGCGCCGCGCTCCCGCTCCTTCTGGAAAAGGATGAAGGCCGCGTGGCCAAGATCCTGAATCTCTGGAGCGACCCCTCCATTGTCCCCATTGAAAAGGCCGACACCAAGGCCGCCTCGGGTGTCTGGCCCGGCCTGAAGTAAGCCCCGCCCATGCGCTATATCGAACCACACGGCCACATGGTGAGCCGCACCACGGACGACTACCAGGCGATGGCCCTCGCGGGCTGCGCGGCAATCTGCGAGCCAGCTTTCTGGGCGGGCTTCGACCGCAAGTCGGCCGATGGCTTCTACGACTACTTCTGCCAGCTGACGCAGCATGAGCCCAAGCGCGCCGCCAAGTACGGCCTGCCGCATTACTCCTGGTTGTGCATCAATCCTAAGGAATCCGAAGACATGGCGCTCGCCGCTGACGTCCTCGCGCTCATTCCAGAATTTCTGAAAGCCCCGACGGTGCTCGGCATCGGCGAAATCGGCCTCAATAAAAACACCCGCAATGAGATGAAGGTGCTCGAGCAGCACATCGCCCTCGCGGTGCAGTACGACCAGATGATCCTCGTGCACACGCCGCACCTCGAGGACAAGCGCAAGGGCACCCGCCTGATCATGGATTGCCTCAAGGCCAATGGCGTCGTGAGACCCGAGCGCGTGATCATCGATCACGTCGAAGAACATACGATCCGTGACGTGCTCGACCAAGGTTTCTGGGCCGGCATCACGCTCTATCCTGAATCGAAGGCCACGCCGACCCGCGCCGTCGATATGATCGAGGCCGTCGCCGCCCAACGTGTCTGGCTCAATAGCGCCTGCGACTGGGGTCACAGTGATCCGCTGTCGGTGCCAAAGGCTGCGCAAGAGATGCGCCGCCGCGGTCACTCCGCCACCGCTATCGACAACCTTGTTTACGGTAATCCGGTGAAGTTCCTTTCGCAGAACAGTCGCTTCAAAGCCCCCGCCGCCCAAGCCTGACCCGCGTGAAGCTCACGTCTGGACTTACCCTCGCCTATTGCACCAACGTCCACCGCGGCGAAGGGTGGGTGGAGACGTTCGCTGGATTGCGCGACCACGCGCTGCGCGTGCGCGACCGCGTCTGCCCCGGGAAGACCTATGTGCTCGGCCTGCGCCTCGGTGACCTCGCCGCGAAGGAACTCGCCGTGCCTGCCACGCTCGCGGCTTTCCGTGCCTGGCTCGACAAAGAGAACTGCGTCGTCGCCGGCATCAATGGTTTCCCGTTCGGCCCCTTCCACGGCCAAGCGGTGAAGGATAATGTTTTTGCCCCGGATTGGTGCGAGGCCCCGCGCCTTGAATACACCAACCGCCTCTTCGACCTCCTCGCCGCGTTTGGCCCGCCGGATAAGGTCGGCACCGTCAGCACGCTGCCGGGTTCGTTCAAGGGTTTCGGCCGCAATGCGGACGAGCTCAAGGTCATGCGCCGCAACCTGCTCGCGTGCGCGGAACACCTCGCCCGCCTACGCGACCGCACGGGTACGCATCTCCGCCTGGCCTTGGAGCCAGAGCCGATCGGCCACGCCGAGAACACGCCCGAAGCGCTCCGTCTGTTTGAACAACTGCGCGCCGAAGAGCCCGCCCGCGGCCTCGTCGACGCGCACCTCGGTATCGCCTACGATACCTGTCACTTCGCCCTGCAATACGAAGAGGCCCACGAGGCCATCGCGCGCCTCAACACCGGCGGCGCGCCCGTGCTCAAGTTCCACCTGAGCTCGGCGTTGCGCCTGAAGCCCACGGAGGCCGCGCTCGCCCGTCTCGGCAAGATGCACGAGCCCACCTACCTGCACCAGACCATGGGCCGCGCCAAGGACGGCTCCATTGTGCGCTTCAAGGACATCCCCCTCGCGATGGCTTCGATGGATCAGCTCCGCACGCTCGAGGAACTGCGCGTCCACTTCCACGTACCGGTGAACGCCGATCACTTGTCGGACGAGCTCTCCACGACCAACGATCATCTCAAGGCCGCCCTCGATGTCATCGCGAAAACTCCCGGCGCCTGCCGCGAACTGGAAATCGAAACGTATACTTGGGAAGTCCTCCCGCCCGAACATCGTGCTGCCGACGTCGCCGACATGATCGCCGAGGAATACCGCTGGACGCTCGCCGAGCTCGCGCAGCGCGGCGTGCGGCCGCTCTGATCATGACCGCGAAACTCCGCGCCTGGCTCATTCTTTCCCGCGGCTCCAATCTGCCGACGGTGTGGTCGAATCTCTTTGTCGGCTGGTTGCTCGCCTTTGTCTTCGCGCAGCACATCCCTGGGATCATCCCCGCCACCCTGTCGTTATTCGGCCTGTGGCTGGGCGTTTCGCTGACCTATGTGGGTGGGATGATTCTCAACGACGCGTTTGATGCGAAGTGGGATGCGGAGCATCGCCCGTCTCGACCGATTCCCTCCGGCCTGATTTCCCTCCGGACGGCCTACGTCGTCGGCGGCCTCGGCCTGCTCCTGGGTTTCCTCATCACGGTGCGTTCCTGTTATACCGATGGTCGTGATGCGCTCGCCGCGGGCAGTCATGTTCTCGCGGCTCATCGTGCGCTCCTCGTGAAGCTGGCGTTCGCGCTCACGGTCAGCGTCCTTGTTTATAATCGCTGGCACAAGCAGGTGGCCTGGGCACCCGCGGTCATGGGGCTGTGCCGGGCACTGCTCCCAGCCATCGGATTCTGTGCGCTCGCTGATGCTGACCAGGCTTGGCATACGGCTCGGCTGTTTGCGCTGATCGCCCACCCGCTCGTGCTCTGGTTGCTGACTTTTTCGATTACCCTCGTCGCCCGTCATGAGTCCGGCAACGGCCAGCCGCCGCGCTGGGCTGAGTTCCTTTTATACTTGGTGCCGCTGCCGTTGTTGATCGCGGCATCCTCCTTGGGCGCCCAGCCCTCCCTCCGCCTGACACTCTTCGGCTGCGCCCTTTATTGGCTTTGGATTTATCGCTCCAACCGGAAGCACCCGCTCCCCGCTGGGGTCGGCGCTCGGGTGTCTGATCGGCTCGCCTCCTTCCCTTTGCTCGATTTAGCCGCCAACAGTCTTTTTCTTTTTTATACCGCGCAGATGTACGGCTCCGAAAGCACGCTCCAGAACGCTTACCTTGGCGTGACCCGTTCCTCGGGGCTTTTCTGGTGGCTCCCGCTGGGGTGCTTCGGATTGACGCTGCTCTTCCGTCGCTGGATTCCGACGACTTAGTTGCGGCAATGGGCGGAAATTGAGGGCCTCGGGCGGTCTATTTATCGGAACTGGGCTTGTCCTAGGCGGTCTAAATCCTTCTGATAAACCCTCCCCCAGGGCTATGGACGACTCCCTTGACCTCGAATTCGCGGTAACCTACCGCCACCGCATCTTCTTTACGGAAGGGGCGTTCGCTGCGGGTAACCGTGTCCTGGCCGACCTGTTCGCGGGTGCCAAGGTCATCCCCATCGTCGATTCTGGCCTGGCGAACTCTCGTCCGGGCTTCGTCGCCGAAATCGCCGCCTACGGCAAGGCTATGGGCGTGAACTTCACCCGTCAGCCGCTCGTGCTTACCGGAGGCGAAGCCGCGAAGAAGGATTCCGCCGTCGTCAAGGCCGCCCTCGCTGCGATTGAGGCCGACAAGATCTGCCGCCATTCCTACGTCCTCGCCATCGGCGGCGGCGCATTTCTGGACGCCGTCGGCTTCGCGGCCGCGACGGCCCACCGTGGCGTGCGTCTCGTCCGCATGCCCACCACGACGCTCGGTCAGGGTGATGCCGGCGTCGGCGTGAAGAACGGCATCAATACTTTTGGTAAGAAGAATTTCACGGGCGCGTTCGTCGTGCCCGCGGCCGTGGTCAACGACCTCGCGCTCCTTGCCTCGCTCGATGCCCGCGGCCTGCGCGACGGACTCGTCGAAGCCGTGAAGGTTTCGCTCCTCAAGGATCCGGTCTTCTTCGCCAATCTCGAGAAAGAGTCTGGCCTGCTCGCCGATGGCAATATTCCCGCGATTGGTCGTGCGGTGCGCCGCTCGGCCGAGCTGCATGCCCGCCACATCGCCGGCAACGGCGACCCCTTCGAACTGGGCAGCGCCCGTCCGCTCGATCTCGGCCATTGGGCGGCCCATAAGCTGGAATCGATGACGAATCATCGACTGACGCACGGCGAGGCCGTGGCCGTCGGCCTGGCACTCGACTTAATCTGCGCCCGCGAGCTTGGACTCTTCGGCAAGGAAGAGACCGAACGCTCGCTCAACCTGCTCGTCGCCTTGGGCTTCCGGATCTATGCCCCCGAGATGCATCTCGATGGGGGCGCGCCGATGCTCGCTGGTCTCGAAGAATTTCGCGAACACCTCGGCGGCCAGCTCACACTGGTTCTCCCGACGGCCATCGGTAAGTCCACCCAGGTCCACGAGATGGCTTCCGCCGTCGTCCGTAAGGCTGCCGACGAACTGCGGGCGCGCGATTTGCAGACATGCGCCGCGCGGTCCTGAACGTCGTCGGTCTTTCCGTCCGCGACCTGACTTCCGGTGTGATGCCACGCCTCGCCGCGCGTGCGACGAAGGGCTCCGTCGCCAAGGTGCACCCGGCGTTCCCCGCGGTGACGTGCACCGCGCAGTCCGACTATCTCACGGGCAAGCAGCCGAGCGAACATGGCATCGTCGGCAACGGCTGGTATGATCGCACCCTGAGCGAGGTGCAGTTCTGGAAGCAGTCGAACCGCGTCGTCGGTGCGCCGAAAGTTTGGGACGAACTGCACGCCAAGAATCCCAAGCTCAAGGTCTCCAATCTTTTTTGGTGGTATAACATGGGCACTGCGGCCGACATCTCCGTCACGCCGCGCCCGGTTTATAAGGCTGATGGCGGCAAGATCTTCGACATCGCCAGCTACCCGCAGCGCTTCAAGGAGTTGCTCAAGCGTGAGCTCGGCGATTTCCCGTTTCATTCCTTCTGGGGTCCCCGTGCCGGCTTGCCCGCCTCGCAATGGATTGCCGATTCGGCCCGCTGGATTGAGGAGCATGAGCAGCCGGACCTTAATTTAGTCTACTTGCCGCATCTCGACTACGACCTCCAGCGCTTCGGCCCGGCCGATTCGCGCTGCGATACCGCGCGTCGTGACGTCGATCAGCTCGTTGGCGACCTCGCCGAATTCCTCGAAGCTCGCGGCGTTGAAGTCCTCATCGTCTCCGAATACGCCATCACCGCCGTCGACCGTGCTGTGCCGCTGAACAAGATACTGCGCAAGCACGACTGGCTCGAGCTCAAGCCCGAGGCCGGCAGCCTCACGCTCGACACCTTCAATTCTAAGGCCTTCGCCGTTGTTGACCACCAGGTCGCACACGTCGTCGTCCTCGATCCCTCGGTCCGCGAACAAGTCCGCAAGGTCCTCCTTGCCACGCCCGGCGTCGCCCAGGTGCTCGACGCCGAAGGCCAGGCCGCGGCCGGCATCAAGCACGTGCGCAGCGGCGACTTCGTCGTCGTCGCCGATGACCACAGCTGGTTCTCCTATTACTGGTGGGAGGAGGGCGACGGTGATCCAGATTTCGCGCGCACCGTGGATATCCACCGCAAGCCTGGGTACGACCCCGTCGAGCTATTCATCGACCCTAAGATCCGTTTTCCGATGCTCTCGGTCGCCTGGTTCCTGTTGAAGAAGAAGCTCGGCTTCAAGGCTTTGATGAAGGTCATCTCGCAGGATGCCTCACTGGTGAAGGGTTCGCACGGTCGCATCCCCGAAGACTCGCTCGACTGGCCCGTGCTCATCGCGCCCGTCTCCGCGGCTTTGCCATCACAGATGGCCTCGACCGACGTCTACGGTCAGATTGCCAAAGGTTTTTGAGACGGTCTTAGGTTGATGCGGAACCTCGGCCCCGCAGGCTGGTCGGACCCTCATGTCCGCCCGTAGTCTCGCCTTATTTCTCGCAGCTGCCGCCATCGCCGCGCCCTTCCCGGAGCCGACCAATAATCAGGTCGAAACCATCCCGTTGCTGACCCCGCAGCAGGCGCTTTCTAAACTCCACCTGCCTGAGGGCTTTAAGGCCACGTTGTTCGCCGCCGAGCCAGATGTGCGCCAGCCCATCGCCCTTTGCTGGGACGAGCGCGGCCGCCTCTGGGTCGCCGAGAACTACACGTACTCCGACGGCAAGGAGCGCTTCGACCTGAAGCTCCGCGACCGCATCATCATCCTCGAGGACTCCCAGCACACGGGGCATTTCGACAAGCGCACGGTCTTCACGGACGACGTGCAAATGCTCACCAGCATCGAGCGCGGCTTCGGTGGCGTGTATGCGATGTGCCCTCCGAACCTTCTCTTCATCCCCATGGACGGCGACAAGCCCGCTGGTCCGGCCCAGGTCGTGCTCGATGGTTTCAGCACCACGGCAGCCAGCCGCCATACCTTCGCCAACGGCCTCAAGTGGGGCCCCGACGGTTGGCTCTACGGGCGCGTCGGTATCTCGAGCACCTCGTGGATCGACGTCCCCGGCGTGCCGAAGGAAAAGCGCCAGCCCACCGCTGGTGGTCTCTGGCGCTACCACCCGGTGACGAAAGTCTTCGAGCCCTATTGCCACGGCACGACCAATCCCTGGGGCTCCGATTGGACGAAGGACCACGAGCTGCTCTTCATCAACACGGTCATCGGTCATGGCTGGCAGGGTATTCACGGCGCCCACTTCAAGCGTATGCACGGCGAGGATCCGTATCCGTTTGTCTACGAACTCATCGATCAGCAGGCCGACCATTATCACTGGGATAGCGGCAAGAAATGGAACGATGCCAACGGTGGCCGCGGCGGCGCCGATAGCTTCGGCGGGGGCCATGCCCACGTGGGGATGATGATTTACCAAGGTGATAACTGGCCGGCGGAATATCGCGACAAGCTTTTCACCCTTAACCTTCATGGTCGCCGCACTAATATCGACCGCATTGAGAAGGTCGGCAGCGCACTGGTCATGAAACACGTCGGTGATATGTTGAAGTCCGACGACGAATGGTTCCGCGGTATTGAAATCAGCCAAGGCCCCGATGGCGGTGTGACGATTCTCGATTGGAGCGATATCGGTGAGTGTCACGACCAGGACGGCATCCACCGCACCTCCGGGCGTATTTTTAAGGTTACGTACGGAGAGGCTAAGCAGCCCAAGGTCGATTTCGCCAAGGCCACTCCCGCAGAACTCGTCGAGTTGCAGCGCAGCCAGAACGAGTGGCTCGTGCGCATGGCGCGCTGGGAACTTCGTGAGCGCGCCTGGAAGGGTGTCGACCTTTCGTCCGCGTCCGCCGCCTGGGAGAAGCTCGCGTCCGAAGCGGACTCCGTCCTCGCGCTGAACGCCCATTCGACCCTGCAGGCGATGCGCACCGTAAAGTCGGCCGACAAGCCTTTCGCCGCTGAGCACGCCAAGCATTACGCGCCAGCGGCCATCCTCGCCGAAAAGCGCATCGACGTCCTCGCCCGCCTTATCGAACGCGAGCTCACCGATCCGCTCGTGGAACGGAACAACATCTTAGCCAAGTTCGCCGATGGCATGATTGCGACCTGCGACCTACAGGAAGCCGCGCTCCTCAAGCTCGCCAGCGAGCCACACGGCCAGCGTGCGCGTCTCGCGCTCGCCGAAGCCTTGCCGCTCCTCACTCCAGCGGTCCGCACGCTCGTGGCCCAGCACCTGCTGCGTTACGACCAAGACGTCACCGACCATAATCTCCCGTTGCTCGTCTGGACGGGCATCCGCGAGCTTCCGCTGGATGAACTCGTGAATTGCGCGCACGTCTGCCGCGTTCCGCTCGTCACGAAGCTCATCTCTCGCCGCATCGCCGAAGCTTCCGTGAAGTCGCCCACCGCCTTGAACGCCTTGATCGAAGGCTTTTCCCAGATGCCGGAAGGCCAGTCATCCGTGGTCGCCGGCATGGCTGAGGCCTTGAAGGGACTCCGTAAGGCGACCAAGCCCGCGGCCTGGGATCGCTTCGTTGCCGCCATTCCCGCCCCCGCCGCTGATACGGCCGTCTTGGTGCGGCAGCTCAACGTCATCTTCGGCGACGGCCAAGCCCTTGCGGATATCCGTAAGGTCGCCCTGGATGAGAACGCCCTGATGGAACAGCGGAGCGTCGCACTGCTCTCGCTGATCGAAGCCAAGGACAAGAACCTCCGGGCGGACTGCGAAAAACTCTTGAACACGCGCGGGCTCAGTCTCGAAGCCGTCCAAGGCCTGACGCAGTTTGACGATGCGGCGGTGGCGAAAAAGATTATCGCCCGTTATCCGCAGCTCTATCCGCATGAGCGCCCGCAGGTCATCATGGCGCTGGTTTCGCGTGCGAAGTTCGCCAACGAACTATTGTCTGCCATCGCCTCGGGTAAGATCGCGAAGGACAACCTCGGGCCGGCGGCCGCGCGGCAGATTCGGGCGTTCAACAATGAGAAACTCACCGCTCAGCTGGCCAAAGTCTGGGGCGAAGCCCGCGAGACTTCCGCGGACAAACTCAAGCTCGTCGTCGAACTCAAGGCGCGGCATACGCCTGAATCACTCGCCAAGGCTGATCAGGGCAAGGGCCGGGCGATCTTCGCCGGTGTGTGCGGACAGTGTCACAAACTTTACGGCGAAGGCGGTGCGCTTGGGCCGGACCTCACCGGGAGTGGCCGTCATGATCTTAATTATCTTTTCGAGAATATCGTCGACCCCAGCGCCGTCGTGGATGCTGCGTATTATCTGAATACCCTCACGCTCAAGGACGGTCGCGTCCTCAGCGGCATCGTCGGTGCGCAGACCGAGCAGACGCTCACCCTGCGAGCGATCGGGCAAGAGACCGTCATCGACAAGCAGGACATTAAATCGCGCCAGACATTGCCCATCTCGCTCATGCCGGAAGGACTCCTGCAGGCCTTCACGCCTGAGCAGCAGCGCGACCTCCTTGCCTACCTCATGGGCAATTCCCAGGTCCCGTTGGCGAAGTAAGATTACGGT
>SESA01000936.1_pt1 | contig 16487 bp, 12 predicted proteins | sample 3171451 | NCBI WGS metagenome assembly SESA01 (sample SAMN06051862, study PRJNA518727) | freshwater metagenome | biome: subpolar coniferous forest; feature: holomictic lake; material: water; isolation source: holomictic Lake 227, 8 m depth | place: Canada: near Kenora, Ontario | collected...
ATCGAGCCGGGCGGCGAAGTAGGCGGGGATGAGCGCCGCCAGCGAGCAGATGACAAAGGCGCTCAGGCAGATGACGGCAACGTCGTGCGGCACCACTTCGGCGGGGATTTTGGAGAACTGGTAGACATCGGCCGGGAAAACCTGCACGTGGAGCGTCTGGGCCAGCCAGTCCTTGAACTCGTTGCGGTATTTGATGAGCGTCATGCCGAGGGCGACGCCGGTCAGGTTGCCGAAAAACCCGACCACCATCCCCTGCCCCAGGAAAACCCAGACGATCTGCGAGGTCGTCGCCCCGATGGCTTTCATGATGCCGATTTCCCGCGTCTTCTGGACCGTCACGGTAATCAGCGTGTTGGTGATGCCGAAGGCCGCCACCACGACGATGAAGAGGAGCAGGAAGAACATGACGTTGCGCTCCATGGCCACGGCGTCAAAGAACGTCTTGTTGAGTTCCTCCCACGTCGCCGCCGTGACACCCAAGGGGAGGACGGGCCGGAGCGCCGTCTTGACCTCGCCCGCGCGGCTGGCATCGCCCGTCTTCACGGAAATGCCGGTGACCGCGTCGCTGTCGCTCATGCCGTAAAGCTCCTGGCCGACGTAGAGGGGCACGAGGAGAAAGCTGGAGTCGTAGGCATAGCGCCCGCTCTTGAAAATCCCGGTGACGGTCAGGTCGCGCGGCAGCACCAGTTCCTTGACCTTTTCGAGCGCCTTGGGATCCTTTTCGGCCTTCTTGATGGCGTCCAGCACGGGCCGGAGGTTGCCGGGCGAGTAAACGGTGATCTTATCCCCCACCATGACGCCGAGGGTGAGCGCGAGGTCCGCGCCGATCACCGTCTTGTCGCCGGAGAGATCGAAGCTGCCCCCTTTTTGCACAAACTGGGCAATGTCGAGGACCTCCTTTTCCTGCACGGGGTCGATGCCCCGCACCACCGGCGTCATCCGCTGGTTGCCGAACTCGGCAATCACCGGCCCCTGGACAAACGGGGAGGCCGCCACCACGCCCGACGTGCCGCGGATCTTCTTGAGCAGCGGCTGCCAGTCTTCCAGGGCGTCGGCGTTGTTCTGGACGAGAATATGCGGCTCGAACCCGAGCACCTTGCTGCGCAGTTCGCGCTCGAAGCCGGTCATCACCGAGATCACCAGGATGAGCACCGTGATCCCAAGCGTCACCCCGAGGATGGAAATGAGCGTGATGACACTCACAAACGTGCGCTTCGGTTTGAGGTAGCGGAGGGCGAGAAACAGGCTGAACGGGACTTTCACTTGCTTGCAATGCTTACAGGTTTCCCGGCAATGCGCAAGAAGCGGGAAGGGCCGCATTTCTATTGCCCTTGGCCGGGGGTGCGGTATCTTCCCCAGCGTGGAGGGCGGATGACCGCTGGCGGGGCAACTTAGTCCAGAGGAAAGTCCGAACACCGCAAGGCAACATGCCGCATACAACATGCGGGGGCCGCCGGTGAAAATCGGCGGTCACGGACAGTGTCACAGAAAACAAACCGCCGGGGGCGACTCCGGTAAGGGTGAAAAGGCGAGGCAAGAGCTCACCGCCCGGGGCGCAAGCTCCGGGGCACGAAAAACCCCATGTGGTGCAAGACAGAACAGGGAGTTGGGCCGCCTGCCCGTTGTCTCCCGGGTAATCGTCGCACCGGCCGCAAGGCCGGCTCGCCGCCTTTAACAAGCGGCGTGAGATAAATGGTCATCCGGCCGGTGGCAGCACCGGCCGACAAAATTCGGCTTACAGCCCTCCGCATTACGGGCGCTCTCTGGGAAACCGGGGAGCGCCCCCTTTATCCCCATTTTTACCTCGTCCCCAAGTGCTTGAGCACAGGGAGGGGGTATCCCGCAGCCCGATGGGGCACAATGCCGGTCACGGGCGCCATATTTTGGGGTTGCCCCTGCTCAGAGAAATTCATTAGATCGCAGAGTGAATTCTGATATTACATCGGCACATCAACCCGCTTCCGGGGATTTCTTCCCTTGCCTTGACGGTTTGCGCGCCTTCGCGGTTCTAAGCGTTGTAATATTTCACTCCTTTTATTTCAACCAGCATTCCCCTGTTCAAAAAATAATTGGCAGCTTTGTGAATGGCGGCTGGATGGGGGTGCCTGTCTTCTTTGTATTGAGCGGATATTTGATTTCCTACACGGTTTTCAAAAATCCCGATCAGTTTGATGTGCTTTCTTATGCGGCCCGAAGATTTGGGAAGATCGCGCCCCCCTATATCTTGTCGTTGATCGTCTTTGCTGGCCTTCTGTTTTTTTGGAAACACCCCGGCAATCTCGTGGCATCCGTTTTTGCGTATGCGACTACATGGGCACATTTCCAACGCGGATGGGCGGACATCAACGGAGTTTATTGGTCCTTGATGATCGAAATGCATTTTTATGTCGTCCTGCCCTTGCTTTTTTTTGGCTTGAAGCGCGTTTCCCGATATCCGGATTGGCTGACGTTCTTTGTCTTTCTCCTTATTCCACCCGTCGTTCGCTTTTTCTCGCATTTCCCCTTCTACGCTTCACTGGAGATACGGCTTGTTTACGAGAATTTGTTCCCAAGGGCCCTGGATAATTTCGCGCTGGGCATATTGTTTTCCATTATTCAGATCCGCTTCCGCAATCATCCCTCTATCACCAGGATTGCGGCGGCGGTTGCAGCCTCGGGGGTCTTTCTGATGCTGGCAACGTATTGCCTGTACGCATTTCTGGAATGGAAATTTGGCGTGCGCTATGGAAATACCATTCCAACATTTGAAATGCTCCGATTTTTGCCGGAGCTTTCCACCTTTTGCCTCTTATTCGTAGTGTTCACCCCTCAGCAGAACGTGTTAAATCGGATTCTGTCTTGGCCTGTCCTTGGATTCATTGGCCTGATTTCGTACGAATGGTTCCTCTTTCACATGCCGCCGGCTCAGTTTCTTGCGGACATCGTGGGAAAATCGCACGGGGACCTTTCTAACTATTTAGTAAAGGCAATCATACCATTTGCCACAACATTCTGCGCTTCGGCTTTTATCTATTTTTATATGAGCGCCCCCATCCTCTCAAAGATAAAGGGGCAACTCAAAGCCCGCAAACAACGCATCTTGGATCAGGCAGGGGAGGCGAGCCCCGCTCAGTTATCCTAGTGTGGTGAGTGATAAATTCGCGTCATAATTCCGGCCCCTTTTTCAATTTTTCGGCGTTGCTCAATCGGTCGGTATCTTCAGATACCGCCCTCATTCGCGCCTTGAAAAATCGAAAAATTGTCTCGGACTTATTTAGCGGATTTATCTTTCACCCCACTAGCCGCCTGTTGAAAAAATGGCCTTTGTTCATTTTCAACACGCTGCTAGAGTTTCCGGCCCTCGAACCCCGTCCCATGTCCTTCCGCCTTTTCGACCTCAACGATCCCCAGCGCCACGCCGCCACCACTCTGGAAGGGCCGCTTCTCATCCTCGCCGGGGCGGGCACGGGCAAGACGCGCGTCATCACGGTGCGGATCGCCTACATGCTGGCGCAGAAGATCGATCCGAATTCGATCCTCGCCGTGACGTTCACCAACAAGGCCGCCAACGAAATGCGCGAGCGCCTGGCCGGGATGGTGGCAAAGGAGGTGGCCTCCAAAGTGACGATGTCCACCTTCCACGCCCTCTGCGTCCGCATCCTGCGCACCGATATCGAGAAGCTCGGCTACAAAAAGAATTTCACGATCTACGACGAGGGGGACCAGACGGGCCTCATCAAAAAACTCATCACCAAAACGAGCGCCATCGGCGAGAAACTGGAGCCGAACGTCGCCAAGGCGCTCATCAGCAAAGCCAAGAACAACGGGTGGAATGCCCCCAAGGACGAAAAAACGCTGATCGGCGCGGTCTTCGCCCGCTACCAGGCAAACCTCAAGCAGCTCAACGCGGTCGATTTCGACGACCTCCTCCTGCTCACCGTCAAGCTGCTGGGGGAGCACGCCGACGTGCGCGAACGCTGGCAGCGGCGTTACCGCTATATCATGGTGGACGAGTTCCAGGACACGAACCGGCTCCAGCTCGAACTGGTCGGCTACCTGGCCAAGCGCGACGACGGGACTCCCCCCAACGTGGCCGTCGTGGGCGACGACGACCAGTCCATCTACGGCTGGCGCGGCGCGGAAGTCTCCAACATCCTGGAGTTCGAGCAGCATTTCCCGAACCCCACCGTCGTCAAGCTGGAGCAGAACTACCGGAGCACCAACGCGATCCTCAACACCGCCAACGCGCTCATCAAAAACAACCCGCGCCGCCGGCCCAAATCACTCTGGAGCGGCAAGGGCGGCGGCGACAAAATCCGGCTCGTGCAAGCGCCCAACGACCGGGAAGAAGCCGAGTTCATCGCCAATGAGATCGCCCAGCGCAAGGCGGCCGAAACGCTCCCCTTCGAGAGCTTCGCCGTTCTCTTCCGCATGAACGCCCAATCGCGGCTGCTGGAAGAGGCGTTCCGCGAACGGGGCATTCCCTATAAAATCGTCGGGGGCAAGAGCTTCTTTGACCGGCGCGAGGTGAAGGACGTGCTCGCCTACTTCGCCTGCACGCTCAATGCCGACGACGACGTGAGCCTGCTGCGGATCATCAACACGCCCCCGCGCGGCATCAGCGAGGCGACCGTCGAGCGCGCCCTGGAACTGAGCATCCGGCACAAGTGCAGCCTCTTCCAGGGGCTCCAGCTCCCGGAACTGCGCCGCAACATCCCAGCGCGGGCTGGCGCGGCCATCGACGAGTTTGTAGCGCAGATTGACGCCTGGGAGACAAAGCTCAACGAGCCTCTGGTGGACCAGGCCGCGATCCTGCGGAAGATCGTGGACGAATCCCGCTACTACGAAGATCTTCGCCGTTCCTGCAAAACGCCCGACGAAGCCCTCAAGCGGGAGAGCGGTGTGCGTGAGGTGATCGAAGGTTTCGACCGTTTTCTGCAAACCTCCAAAGGCGACCTGCGCGGCTACCTCGACGCCATGGCGCTACGCCAGGACAAGGAAGAGGACGACAAGGAGAAGGAGCAGGGCGGCGGCGTCATGCTCATCACGCTCCACGCCAGCAAGGGGCTGGAATTCCCGCACTGCTACCTGGTCGGCCTGGAGGAAGGGATCCTCCCCCACGACCGCTCCAAGGTGGAAGGAACGCTCGACGAAGAGCGCCGCCTGCTTTACGTCGGCATCACCCGGGCGCAGCAAACCCTCACGATGACGTATTGTTACAGCCGGTACCGCTACGGCGGGACCGTCCCGTGCACGCCGAGCAGTTTCATCAAAGAGCTCGACCCGAACCTGATCGAGCGCATCGACCTGAAAAAGCTCATGAACACGCCCGTGGAAGCCCCGGCAGCCAAATCCCGCTTCGCCGCCATGCGCGCGGCGGTGGACCGGGCTGGATAGAAAAAAGACAGGGAGAGTCTCCGCGTCGTGCTGCATCTTCGGCGCGGCGTAGCGCTCTCGCCAATTTGAAGGTTCTCCTGGCCCGCCGCTGCCAGCAGGACGATCCGGGCTCGCTCCATCAGCCGGGCCGGAGACTTACGGCGCGTCACTTCAGGATGTGCAGGGCGCGCAGGAGCACTTCCGGGACGAGTTCGTAAAAGCAGTTGTAATCGATGGCGAGAATCCGGTACTGCCGCAGGTCGTAGAGGCAGAGGGCGGTGACGGCGGCCGCGAGCCAGAGATTGCGGCGGCGGCGCAGCCCAAAACGGTCGGCCAGGAGCCCAAGCTGGGTGAAGGCGAGCAGCCGCAACGGGGCGTCCCACATATTGGCATAGCGCAGGTTCATGCCGTAGGGGATGTTGCACATGACGAGGTAGCTCGCCGCGACGAAGAGCGCCAGGTAGATCTGGGGCCGGTGCCGTTCCCGGTCGAGCTGGAAGAGCGCGCCCAGCGCCAGGATCAGCACGAAGGGGCTGACCAGGAGGAGATCCACCAGGTAACGGTGCCACGGGCCGTCTCCGGTGCGGATGGCGAATTCAAGGGTCAGGTTTTTGGAGACGGAAAGCTGGTAGCAGCCGACGAGGTTCCCCACGCCCCCCGCCAGGGCAACCAGCCCCAGCACGCCCACGGCGGGCCCGAGCAGGGTGGCAGCGAGCAGCGGCACGCTGACTGTCCCGAAACGCAGCCAGCGGTTGGCGGCCAAAATCGCCAGGATGGCCACGTAAACAAAGGCGGCGTTCTCCTTGGTCAACACCAGTAGCGCCAGGCTGATGCCATACGCCGCGAGGAGCGCGGGCTTGCGCGGGCGTTGCAGGTTCTCCCACAAGAGCCAGAGGGCGAGCAAGGCCCAGAAGGTGAAAAAACCGTCCACCAGGGCGTGCTGGCTCATGTGGATCTGCGTGGGGGCGCAGGCCATGAGGGCCGTGACGGCCAACGCCGTGCCGCGCCCGGCCATCCGCCCCATGAAGACGAAGGTGAGGGCAAGGGTGAGGATGGAAAAGCAGGAGGCAACCTGGTCGAGGCCGCGCATCGCCTCCACTCCAAAGAGATGGCTCCAGAGGGCGGATGTCCCGATGAAGAGGAACCGGACGGGCGGGAGGATCAGGTTGGGCAGGGTCTTCTGGTACTCGACGTAGTCGTGGATGATGGAGGGGTAGCCCGTGAGCCCCCGCTCCAAAAGCTGGGTGGTGTAGACGCGGTAGAGGCCTTCGTCAAAGCCGATGCCGTGGAACGCGGTGTAGGGAACACTTCGTAAGGTGATCCCAAGGGCAAAAACAAACACGGTGGCGGCAATCCAGGCGATGCGGGAGGCGGAATTCATGGAATGGAAGGATTGATAGGCCCGGAGGGAGGAGCCCGTCGAGCCAGTTCGTTGGCGCAACGCTCTCTAAGCACGCGCATCCCGGCGTCGCCGGGCTCGATCCGAAGCGCCATATCCAGGAGGTTTTGCGCCGCGTCCCAGCGGCCTTCGGTCATCGCCAGGATAGCCAGGTTGTTCAACGCGCCGACGGTGGCGGGGTTGGCTTCCAGGGCGCGCTTGTAAAAATGTTTGGCCTGCTCGAAATCGTTCGAGCGCAGCCAGTAAGTGCCCATCGCGGTCAGGACCTCCGCATTGCCGGGCGCGAGGGCAAGGGCGCGCTCCAGTTTGGCGCGGGCGGCGGGAAGGTCGCCGCTTTGGAGGGCCTTGAGGCCGCTGTTGTAGGTGTCCAGCCAGCGCAGCACCGGCTCCTCCACCGGCCAATAGACGCCGCAAGCGCCAACCGCCGTCGCACCAAGCCACAGGGCCGCCGTCCGCCAGTGACGCGCCGCCAGCGCGAATCCCAGTTCCGTCAATCCCGCCGCTCCCAGCAGGAGCAGGCCCGGTACGGCGGCCAGCCGGTAACGCTCGGTGACAAACACGGGCAGGATCGCCGCCATGGAAAGCGCCACCCCCCCCACAATCCAGCGCGAACGCGGAAAACGCCTCCAGGCAAGCGCAATGCCGGGAATCGCCAGCAACGCAGCGGCCCCAAACCGCAGGCCCGGAGTGAGGACGCCCTCCTCCCACATCGGGGTGATGACGCTCAAATCGTCGTATTGGGTCGCATTCCAGAAGTTCCGCATCTTTGTGGCCATCAAGGCCAGCCAGGGACCCGGGTGCTCGCGGATATAGGCGTGAGCCTTGGCCGACCAAAACCGGGAGACTTCCCCCCGGCTGAGCGGCCGCCCCGCCTCGGCCTCGGCGACGCGGATGGAATCCTTGAGCAAATCCCCCTGCGAGGCCCGCAATCCCGGCGGCATGGAGGGGTAGCCGGTGGCTCCGGGATGATTGCCGATCCAGAAGTTCACGCCGCTGTGGGCCGAAAGGAAGACCGGCTCCCGGGCAAGGAAAACGTTGTGGAACCAGCAGGGCGCGGTTCCTGCCGCCACCCCCCCGAGCAGGCACGCCACGGCGGCGAGCACCGCACCCGGCCTGCGCAGATTGCGCACGGCCGCCGCCAGGGGCACCGGCAGCACGAGCAGCGCGGTGGCGACCAGCGTCGCCGCGAGGCCGGTGAGCACGCCCAGCACCGCCCAGGGCCGCCAGAGCGAACGGCTCCCCGTGCGGACGCTCCAGGCAAACACGCCCCAGAACGTCAGGACGGCCCAGGTCGTCGGCATGACGATCACGGAAAACGCCTGCGCGGGCTGAAAGAGCGTCCAGCCGAGCGCGGCCAGCGCGCCGGTGACGCGGGCGCGGGGACCGGGAAAAGCCCACGCCGCGATTTGGTAAAGCATCGCCGCAATTGCCGCCTCCGAGAGCGTTTGCAGGAAAGCGACGGTATAGGGGGAAAACCCGGCGAGCCTGAAAATGCCCCCGAGCAGGAACGGGTAGCCCGGCAGCCCGTAGAAAGCGTGGGGTTCGGCTCCCTGGCCCGCCGCGATCCGCCGGCCCCAGTCGGCGTAAAACTGCATATCCCCCGAGGTGGGGGAAAAATAGGCGGAGTGCCCGAACTGGCTCAAGACCACCATGCGCACGGCCAGGGCCAGCGCAAAGATCCAGGCGGCATCCGGCAGGAAACGCTTGGCAGACATTTTGAAACGAGAAAAACGGCTGCCGGGCAAACGCGGCATCGCGCCCTAACTAATGCACGGGTCGGGCCGTGGGTGCCGCGCCGTGGTAAAGCGAAAGGATCGGCACCCGCTCCAGGAACGAAAATTCGTGGCGGCCGGTGGAATTGACCACGCAGGCGACGGCGGTGACCTGCACCTTGTGCATGGTCAGCGCGGCCATGGCTTCGTTGAGCCGGATGAAGTTGCGGCACTCGTCGATCACGAGCACGACCTTCTCTTTCGGCACAAGGTGGTGGCGGGTCATCTTCGGCACGCCGTCGAGCACCTGGATGGAGGCGAAACGAGAGCCGGAAAGGTAGGCCAGGTGGAACGTGAGGGCCATCGCTTCGGGACACGCGGCGGCGACCATGCAATCCGCTTTCCCTTCATCGAGCTGGTCCGGGTAAAGGCGCATCAGCTCGCGTGCGAAGAAATCCATCACGCCGGGAAACTGCTCGGCCGCCGCGACGCTCCCCCCGCAGTTGGCGAGGGTGGCCGGGATGTCGCCGGGAACGATCAGTTCCCTTGGTTTGAGATGGAGCAGGGCGCGGAGATTGGAAAGAAGATCCATGATGGTTTTTTCTCTTGGGAAAGGGGAAGCAAACCCGGTTTGCGCCCAACAGTAAATCTTAAAAACGGCAAGGAATCGACGCTACGCCGTCTTCGGGTAGCTGCCCAGAATCTTCACCTGCGTGCAGCGTTTTTCCAATTCGGCCAGTGCTTCGACCACCCGGGGGTCTTCGGCGTGGCCTTCGATGTCCACGAAGAAGTAATACTCCCAGGCTTTGCGCTTGGAAGGGCGGCTTTCGATTTTGCTCATCGAGATGCCCAGGCGCTGGAACGGTTCCAGCGCGGCGAAGAGGGCGCCGCTCTCGTCCCGGACGGTGAACATGAGGGACGTCTTGTCGTTGCCCGTGGGGGGGCAGGAGTCCGGCCCGATGACCAGGAAGCGGGTGGTATTGAAGGCGCAATCCTGGATGGACGCCTCCAGGATGTTCAGCCCGTAGAGTTCCGCCGCGAGTTTTCCGGCGATGGCCGCCGCCCCCTGTTCCTCCGCCGCGTGCTGGGCGGCCCGGGTGTTGCTGGAGGCGGCGATGATCTCGGCGGCCGGGAAATTGGTTTGCAGCCATTGGCGGCATTGGCCGAGCGACTGCGGGTGGGAATAAATCTTGCGGATTTCCGCGCGCGGGCATTTGGCCAGGAGGTTTTGCTCCACGCGCAGGAGGATCTGGGCGCAGATTTTCAGCTCGGACGCCATGAACTCGTCGAGCGTGTGGGTGACGGCCCCCTCGGTGGAGTTCTCGATGGGGACGACGCCAAAATCCGCGCTGCCGCGCGCGACGGCGGAGAAGACATCGGTGATGCTGGCCTGGGGGGCGTATTCCACGCTGGCCCCGAATTTGTTGCGGGCGGCCTCGTGGGTGTACGTGCCCGCCGGGCCGAAGTAGGCGATGGTGAGCCCTTTCTCCAGCGCGTAGGAGGCGGACATGATCTCCCGGTAAATGGCCCGTACGGCGGAGGCGGGGAGCCGCCCGCCGAGGCTCGCGTTGCGCTCCGCCAGCGAGCGCAGGAGGGTTTCCTCGCGCTCGGGGGCGAAGACGGAGCCGCCGCTCTGGCGTTTGATCTCGCCGATTTCGTGGACGAGGCCGGCCCGCTCGTTGAGCAGGGCGAGGAGCTGCGCGTCCAGGGCGTCGATTTTTTTACGGATGGGAGTCAGCGGCATGGTCGGTGGAAGGGGCTTCGGCGGGGGCGGCCTCTTGATTTAAATCAGGTTCCGCCTCCGGGGGCAACCCGGATGACATTTCGGCCTCCGGCGCGGGCGCGGGTTCGGGCGCGTATTCCTGGGGCGGGGGGGCGGCGGCTCCCGGGGGGAAAAGTTCGCCCGTAACGGGAGGCGTGGCGGTGGGAAGCTTGACCCGGCGCAATTCGTCCACGTTGGGGAGTTCCTCCAGCGAGCGCAGCCCGAAGTGTTGCATGAAGACCTGCGTGGTTTCGTACAAGAGCGGCCTGCCGGGGACTTCGGCCCGGCCCGCGATGCGCACGAGGCCCCGTTCCAGGAGGCTTTGCATGACGCCGTCCACGGCGACGCCGCGCACGGCCTCGATGTCGGCGCGGGTGACGGGCTGGCGGTAGGCGATGATTGCCAGGGTTTCCAGCGCCGGGCCGCTCAGGCGGGTCGGCTTGCTTTCCGGGTAGAGCTGGCGAACCCAGAGGGCGTAGTCGGGCTTGGTGACGAGCACCCAGCCGTCCACTTGCTCCACGAGATGGAAGGCGCGGTTCTCCTGCTCGTATTCAAACCGGAGCTGTTCCAAAAACGCCCCCACTTCCGCCTCCTTGAGCTTGGCCATGGCGCGCACGGGCTCGTCGTCCGAGTCCTCCAAGGCGGCGCGCAGGGCGGTCACGATCTCCTTGGTCGTGAGCGGCTTGGCGGAGGCGAAAATGAGCGCCTCGATGACTTCTTTGAGCAGCATGCGTTCTCGAAATTACACCACAGAGGACACAGAGGGCACGCAGGAAATGCAAAGGGGAAATCGCTTATCTTCCGCAGATGGCTATTCAGCGGTTCCCGAATCTGCGTCCATCGGCGAAATCGGCGAAAAAAAACGTCTTCACTCTTTCCGCGTGACTTCGATTTCCGCAAACGGCTCGCTTTGGGTGATGGCGAGCTGCTTGAGCCGGATCAGTTCCAGCATGGCCAGGAACGTGACCACCATCTCCGTGCGCGAGGCGGCGTGGGCGAAGAGTTCGCTGAACTTGAGCGGCACGCGGGAGTCCGTCATCCGCAGCACGAACTCGATTTTGTCCGACACCGTGTAGTTTTCCTCAAAGATTTCACGCAGGTCCTCGGTTTTGTGGAGCCGCTTGAGGGCTTTCTGGAAGGCGTTGATCAAGTCGAAGATGCTGACTTCGGAAAGGGGGCGTTCTTCCGGGACCTCCGGGGCGGGCGCGATGCGGGGGTAGAGATTCGACTGGTGCGCCTCGCGCTCGGAAAGGTGGGCGGCGGCTTCCTTGAATTTCTTGTATTCCAGGAGCTGCCGGACGAGTTCCCAGCGCGGATCGGCCTCTTCTTCCGTCTCCTCCTCCCCCTGCGGCTGGACGGGAAGCAGGCTGCGGCTCTTGATGTAGATCAGGTTGGCTGCCATGACGACGAACTCGCCCGCGATGTCGAGGTCCAGCACCTGGAAGGCCTCCAGGTATTCGAGATACTGGCGGGTGATGTGCTCGATGGGGATGTCGTAGATGTCGATCTCGTCCCGCTTGATCAAATAAAGCAGAAGGTCGAGCGGCCCCTCGAAGACCTCGAGTTTGACTTTGTAATCTTTCTCCATCGGCGAAATCTGCGGGCCCTCTGTTTCTTTCCCAGGGACGCGTTACCGGTGCTGGGCAGCCGCTTCGGCCTGGACGCGCTGGCAGTCGGGGCAGATGTAGGCGGAGGAATCCTCGTTGGGCTGCTCCTGGATGTACGCCTCGAAGTCCTGCCAATAGGCGCTGTCGTCGCGGATTTTCTTGCAGCACATGCACGCGGGCAGGAGGGCCCGGATCTGCCGGATGTGGCGGGTGAAGTCGAGGATGCGCTTGGCGACGAAAAGCCGCCGCCAGACGTCGTCCGGGTTGATCGGCTTGATCAGGAAGTCGTCCACGCCCGCCCGCACGGCGGCGTCGTGGTCGGCATCCCCCGTCCGCCCGCCGGTGGCGATGATGAAGTAGACGTATTTCTTCACCGATGCCTGGCGGACGCGTCGGCAGAAATCCAGGCCGTCGAGCCCCGGCATGAGCCAGTCGCTGAAGATGACTTCCGCCGGTTCCGCCTGATATGCCGCCCAGGCTTCGTCGCCGCTCAGGTAGGCCCGGACTTCATGTCCCAGGTTGGTCAGGATTCGGATAATGATATCCCGGGAAATCGGGTCATCTTCAGCAACAATCATTTTCATGGTGTCAAGGGGGGCCCGAACAATGGTTCGGCAAGGGAACGATAGCCGGGCGGAATGGCAAAGTCGATATTCTCCAACGGTTCTTCTTTAATGGCAAGCAGCGTGGTGACAATCCGCCGGCCATCGGGGGCGCAAAGCTCGGTTTTCACGGCCAGGCCGGGAAGCTCGAACCCGGCGGGCAGGACCCCGAGACTTTCCGCCAGTTGGACCATGGGAGCCCGTTGCAACGGGGCGAGCTGGGGCAGGTATTTCTCCCAGTCCCCGCCTTTCCGCGCGATCCACCAGGTGACTTTGAGAGCCCCGCTCTCGGCGGTAAAAATCTCGGTTTCGCGGCCCCCGACGCTCTCATGCCGCCCGGTGGCGACCAGCTTGGGTTCCTCCCCGGCGGGCCGCGCGGCCTCTCCCGGGAACCGCCGGATCTCCTCCTGGAGCCGCCGGGCGGTGGCGGCAGTGAGGAGGAGGGAGGTTTTCCGGGAATGGCAGAGTGTCGTGGTGTCGCCGGTGGCGGTGTCCATGAGGAGGGTGATCTCCGGCGAAAGATCGGCGCGGAGCTTGGTCCCCTTCACTTTGAGGAGGATTTCGGCGGGCGGGCGGTGCGTGCCGCTTTCCTCCACTTTTTGCACGAGGACGAGATCGCCCCGCACAAGAGTCGTCCCCGCGCAAAGCACGGCGGCCGCCGCCATCCCGACAGTCCACGATTTCATGCCGGGGCTTCGGCGCGAACGCCCCGGGCGGTTGCCGCGGCGGAAGAAAACGGGGCGAGGAACCTGCGGATTCCCGGTTTGCACGGGGCCGCCGGATTGGTTACGCTGGCATTCCTTGCCTATGCCGACTTCCCCGCCCGTCGCCCTTTCCATCGCCGGTTCCGACAACAGCGCCGGAGCCGGTGCCCAGGCCGATTTGAAGACGTTCACGGCGCTCGGCGTGTACGGGCTCACGGCCATCACCTGCGTGGTGGCGGAGGTGCCCGGCAAGGTGAGCGCCATCGCCCCGGTGCCGCCGGAGGTGGTGGCGGAGCAGATCCGGCTCTCGCTGGCGGCCTACCCGGTCGTGGCGGTGAAAACCGGGATGCTCCATTCGGCGGCGGTGATCGAGGCGGTCTGCGCGGTGCTGGAACCGGCCCGCCTTGCCCTGGTGGTCGATCCCGTCATGGTCGCCACGAGCGGCGCGCCGCTGCTGGAGCCGGACGCGGTCGCGGCCTACCGGCGCCGCCTTTTTCCGCTCGCGGCCCTGGTGACGCCCAACCTGCCCGAAGCCAGTGCGCTCTGGGGCCGCCCGGTGGGGAGCCTGGACGCCATGCGGCAGGCGGGGAGGTCGCTTTGTGCCAGCCATGGGTGCGCTTTTCTGCTCAAGGGGGGGCATCTCCAGGGGGAAGCCGTCGATTTGCTGGTGACGCCCCAGGGGGAGGAAGAATTATTTTCCGCGCCGCGCATAGCCCACGTTGCGACGCACGGGACGGGCTGCACGCTTTCCGCCGCCATCACGGCCGGGCTGGCCTCCGGGAAGCCCCTCAAGGAAGCCGTCGCCTGCGCCAAGGCGTTCGTCACGCGGGCCATCGCCGGGTCTTACCGCTGGAACGGCGGAGAAACCCAGGCGCTCAACCATCAGGCACGCTAAAAAACAGGATTCCGCTTTTGCCCGGTTCCTGCTTTCCTTGGGTCCCATGAAAATCCTTGTGATCGGCAGCGGCGGCCGGGAGCACGCCCTCGTCTGGAAATTGAAACAGTCGCCACGCGTAAGCGAGATCTTCTGCGCGCCCGGCAATGCGGGCATTGGCGCGTTGGCGACGAATGTCCCGGTGCCGATCAGCGACCACGCGGCGCTGGTCAAATTCGCCCACGAGGAGGGGATCGACCTGACGGTGGTCGGCCCGGACGACGCGCTGGCCGCCGGCATGGTGGACCACTTTGAGCACGCCGGGCTGCGAATTTTCGGCCCCACGCAAGCGGCGGCCCGGCTGGAATCAAGCAAGGTGTTTGCCAAGGAGTTCATGCAGCGTCACGGCATCCCGACGGCCAAGAGCGGCCATTTCTCCGATAGCGCGGCGGCTCACCGCTTCTGCCAGAAGAGCCGCTATCCGCTCGTCATCAAGGCGGACGGCCTGGCGCTGGGCAAGGGGGTGATCATCGCGCAAGCCCCATGGGAGGCGGCGGAGGCCATCCACGCGATCATGGAAAAACGGCAGTTCGGCGCGGCGGGCGACCGCGTGGTGATCGAGGAATTTCTCACGGGCCAGGAATGCTCCGTGCACGCGCTGGTGGACGGCGAGCATTACCTTCTTTTCCCGGCGGCCCAGGACCACAAGCAGATTTTCGACGGCGACAAGGGGCCGAACACGGGGGGGATGGGGACGTTCTCCCCGCCCGAAAAACTGGTCACGCCGGAGCTGATCGAGCGGATTCACCGCGAGGTGATGGAGCCGTTCATGGCCGGCTTGAAAAAGGATCACTTGCGCTTCCGCGGCCTCCTTTTCCCGGGCCTGATGGTCACCGACGAGGGGCCGAAGGTGCTGGAGTTCAACTGCCGCTTTGGCGATCCCGAGACGCAGGTGCTCCTGCCCCGGCTCCAGAACGACCTGGCCGACCTGCTCAATGCGACGGTCGACGGCAGGCTCGACACGATCCAACCCGCGTGGGACGCGCGCGCGGCGGTTTGCGTCGTCCTGGCCTCGGGCGGCTACCCGGGGAACTACCCCAAGGGCAAAAAGATCACCGGCATCGCGGACGCCGAGGCGCTGGAAGGCGTCACCGTTTTCCACGCGGGGACGCAATGGGACGAAAAGGACCTCGTTACGGCGGGCGGGCGCGTGCTGGGCGTGACGGCGCTGGGAGCCGATCTGCGCGCCGCGCAGGCCCGGGCCTACGAGGCCGTGGCGCGGATTCACTTTGAAGGGGCCACTTTCCGGCGCGACATCGGCGCGAAAGGGTTGTAGCGTTCCCCCCTCCGCACGCCAAAGGATGCCTTCCATGATGAAACCCCTTCTTCCGCTAGCCGCCGCGCAGCTTCTGCTCATTGCCCCCTTCGCCCTGGCCGGGAATGCCCCGGCCCCCTCGCCCACCCCGGCGCCAACCGCTCCGGCCAAGCCGTCCCCGACACCCGCGCCCCGGCTGACGGTGGACACCCTCTCCGACGCCGAGACCCAGCAGGCGCTGGAACTCCTGCGCTCCAACTACGTCCGCCGGTCGGCTTTCGAGGATGCCGCGCTCAACCGGGCGACCCTGCAAGGGCTGATGGAGCGGCTCGGCGGCGGCGCGTCGCTACGCGCCGAGGCGGCCGTGAAGGAAACGGACAGCCCCTTCCGCAGCGAAATCCTGGACGAAAAAATCGGCTATGTCCGGTTCGGCTCGCTGACCAAGGGGCACCTGGCGGAATTCGACGCGGCGCTGGGCAACTTCAACGCCAAAAAGATCCCCGCGCTCATCCTCGACCTGCGCGCCACCCCTCCCGACAGCGATTTCGAGCTGGCGGCGGAGGTGGTCAAGCGCCTTACGCCCAAGGGCAGGATGCTTTTCGCCGTCCACCGCCCCAGCGTGAAACAGGAGCGGATGTTCACCTCCGACCGCGACCCCCTCTTCCAGGGCGTGGTGGTGACGCTGGTGCACCGAGAAACCGCCGGGGCTCCCGAGGTGGTGGCCGCCGTGCTCCGGGCCGTGGACAACGCGCTCGCCGTGGGCCAGAAGACTTCCGGCCAGGCGGCCGAATTTCTCAACCTGCCGCTGCCCGGCGGCGGCAAGGTGCTGCGCGTGGCCATCGCCGAGGTAAAGCTGCCGCAGGACTTCCCGATTTTCCCGGACGGCCTGAAGCCGGACATCTTCGTGGACGTTTCTGCAAAAGACGAGCAGGAGGTGCTCAAAGCGGGCCTCGAAAAAGGGGTGGGCGGGCTGGTCTACGAAACCGAGCGGCCCCGCATGAACGAGGCGGCGCTGGTGGCCGGAACGAACCCGGAGATTGACGCCGAAGAGGAGTCCCAGCACAACGCCGGCACCGACGCGGACGACCAGGCCGCGCTCTTCGACACGGCGCTCCAGCGGGCCGTGGACCTGGTGACGACGATCCGCATTTTCGGCG
>SESA01000937.1_pt1 | contig 16485 bp, 13 predicted proteins | sample 3171451 | NCBI WGS metagenome assembly SESA01 (sample SAMN06051862, study PRJNA518727) | freshwater metagenome | biome: subpolar coniferous forest; feature: holomictic lake; material: water; isolation source: holomictic Lake 227, 8 m depth | place: Canada: near Kenora, Ontario | collected...
TGGAAAGTATATCCGTTCCATTGCTGAATTGAAAGCCTATCTTGAAAAGCCGGTTGTGTCGGCTAATGTTCCTGTTGCGCCTCCAGGTTTTGATTTCAAGGCAGCGAAGTCTCTCTGGACGGCGAAGTGTAATGTTTGTCATTCGCAGGAGTCAACAATGGATGCCTTCAAGACCAAGTACAAGAAAACAGGCAAGATTGATGTGGTTGTCAAGCGTATGGAGGCTGCTGCGGGTGGTATGATTACTCCTGATGATGCGACAAAAATCATGCAATTCCTGAATGAGGGGCTCGACAAATACTGATCGATGCAGGGAAAACGGTTGATGGTGATATAGAGTGTAATGAAAAGCCCCGGTGTGTTCCTCCGGGGCTTCTTTTATTGTCCTTTTTCAGCAGGATGCGCTGTAGTTGACTGTAACGGTTTCGGTTATTCCTCCCCGCGCTTTCCATTCCGATGTCACGCTGAGCGATCTGGGCTGAAGCAGGTCAACAAGATCGTCAAGAATCCTGTTGGTGACATTCTCGTAAAAGATGCCTGCGTTGCGGAACTCGAGAAAATAGTATTTCAGCGATTTCAGCTCAATACAGCTTTTATGGGGTACGTAGCGGATGGTAATGGTGCCAAAATCCGGAAGTCCGGTTTTGGGGCAGACGGAGGTAAATTCAGGATTGACAATTTCGATGGTGTAGTCCCTGTCGGGGAAACTGTTGTCGAAAAGTTCGAGGAGTTCTTTTTTCATAAGGGTATCGGTGGTTGATTGGAATTGTTTCTGGTTTACCTGCTTTGTTGCTCAGAAAGCGTTCATTTCGATGCAAAATAAAAATCCGTGGCTTTTTTTTTGCTACCTTTCGTTTTGATTTTATGGTTGTTCCCCCAAGTAAAGAGCAGTTGATTATGGAGATATCCCGGGAAGGGGATGGTTTTGAACTGGCGCAGATCCATAGGGCATTATCTGCTGAGTACGATCTTTCAGAAAAGGCTTATACCTTTGGAGCCCATTCGTTCAGTTTTTTGAGTGTGCTCGACAGTTATGCGCTTCTTGACCGGATTTCGCCCGAAGAGTTTGTCAAAGATGAGCAGATGCCCTACTGGGCGGAAATATGGCCATCAGCGATAACGCTCTCCGCCTTTATTGCTGATGAACTTTTGCTTGAGGGGGTGCGCGCCGTTGAGATAGGTGCTGGTGTTGGCATGGCCTCGGTTGTTGCTGCCTGGAAAGGGGCCAGTGTGCTGACTACAGACTACTCTCTTGAGGCGCTTCGTTTTGCCCGCTACAATGCCCTGAAGAACAGGGTGAGGCTTGCGTGCGAACGGCTCGATTGGCGACTTGTGCAGTGCAATGAGCAGTTTGATCTGCTTTTTGCCGCTGATGTGCTTTATGAAAGGGTGAACCTGCTTCCCATTGTTACAGCGATCGATAAATTGCTCAAACCTGACGGCGCAGCCTATATTGCTGATCCCCGAAGGAGGCTTGCCGAGCAGTTTCTTGAGCTTGCTGCCGAAAACAACTTTTCGATCACTCCATTTCACAGGAGTTATGACGGGGGCCCCAGAAGTGTTGCGGTGACTATCTATAAAATGACAAGGCAATCAACCCCGCAATGATCAACAGAGGTGATGAACTTGCTGTTCGCTGGCGCTATCATGCAGGCCCTGATGCGCTTGTCTGGCAGCTTATGTTTACCCAAGGGGGGCAACTTGTCGGGCAGAAGCGCTTTGCCGGCAGCAGGCAGGCTCTCTTTTTTTGCATTGATACCCTGACCGGCACGGTTTTTTGCGATGATTATCTTTTTGTGGATCATCTCCACCCTTTTTCTGCTGCTGAAGGGTGGTTCATGGTGCTTGAAACCACCCTTGGCGATTTTGTTTACTGCTCATCCTGCAAGCCGAACAGTCCGGAGCATCAGGGAATATGGGCAGTCGATTTCAGGAGCGGAAGGGTGGCATGGTCACGGCCCGATCTTGTTTTTGTTGCCAATCTTGAAAATGAGCTTCTCGCCTGTCGGCTCTCCTCTTTTGCCGGTTTTCCCGAGCGCCATTTTTTGCTCATTGACCCCGCTACCGGTGCTGATAGTGGTCTGCCTGGCCTTGATACTCTTGAGGTCAATGCGCTCAGGGGAGCGGTGGTACAGGAGGAGGTGCGTCAGCAGGTCATCTTGCCGGAGTTTGTGACTGAAGGGATGTCTCCAGAGCATAAGGCACTGCAGAGTGTCGGTATTGGCGCAGCAACCCGCGCGGAATGTATCGTTCAGGGATGCTATACTGTTGCTGTTTTGCATCAGCCGGGCACGTTGAGCGGGTTATGGGACTCTGTTCTCAGGGTATGGCGAAGCGATCATCTTGTTTATGGAGAAACTCTGGAAGAGGGTGCGGAAAAACCTGCTCTGAACAATTTTTTGCTCCGTAGCGACGTTCTCTACTATCTCAAGGGGAGAGAGGAACTTGTTTGTGTTGCGCTCTTATGAAAGATTTATCAACCGTACCCGCCCCTTTTCGGGAAGGATCACTGCCGATCAGTGACTTTCTTGAAAAACTTCGCAGCCTGAAGAATCTGTCGCCCAATACCGTTATTGCTTACAGAACAGACCTTGTCCAGTTTTTTTCCTTTCTCTCAGAGCATTTCGGGTTGGCCGATCTGAACGGTTTTGATCCGGAGCAGGTTACAACGGTTGAGGTAAGGCTTTTTATGGGAGCCCTGATTGATCGGGGAGTTCAGCAACGCTCCATTGCCCGAAAACTTGCCTCGGTTAAAAGCTTTTATCGATATTTGTACGAAGGTGGCCATATCAAAAGCTCCCTTTTTTCAGCTCTCGCAACCCCAAAGTATCCAAGGCGTGTTCCCGGTTTTTTGACGGAACAGCAAACACAAAAGCTTTTTGACGAGCTTCTTCCTGCTACGGAGTATGGGTTCCGCAAGCCGGAAAAAAATGATCTTGATGAATCCTTTATTCGTGAGCGTGACCGAAGTCTGCTTGAGCTGCTCTATTGCAGCGGGCTTCGTATTTCGGAGCTGATTGAGCTGAGGGCGGAAGATCTTGATCTTGAGGGAGGATATGTGAAGTTGACCGGCAAGGGAAGAAAGCAGAGAATTGTGCCTGTTGGAGAGCCTGCCGTCGTTGCGCTTAAAAAATATTTTGAAGTCCGAAGAAACTTCTTTAGAATGAGGAAGGGGAGGGAGGTGGTGCTGAATGTTTTTGTAACCAAAAGGGGCAAAAAGCTTTATCCAGTGCTTGTTCAGAGATTGACCATAAAATACCTCCGTTCTGTGACTGATCAGAAAAAGAAAAATCCGCATCTGCTGCGCCACACGTTCGCCACTCATCTGCTGAACGGGGGGGCGGATCTTAACAGTGTCAGTGAAATGCTTGGGCACAGCAATCTGTCAACAACTGAGATCTATACGCATGTTACCTTTGAGCGACTGAAAGAGGTTTACCGCAAAGCGCATCCAAAGGCATAGAGTTATCGGGGGCTTCGGAAAGTTTTTTGCCGGGGTCTTGTTCCTTCATGACGTTCACCTTATTTAAACGGAGTTTATCATGACAAAAGTTGTCGTTAATGATGCGGTCAATGTGACCGTTACCCTGCGTCATTCCAGTAATCACAGCGATATAGAAGAGTACGCCCGCAATGCAGTACTTGCGCTTACGAGGGTATTCCCGGGTATTATCAGTTGCCATGTCATTTTGGATCATCAGAAAAATGATTTTGAAAAAAACAAGCTTGCCGAGATAACGGTGCATGTGCCGCAGAATGTTCTTGTTGCCAAGGAGGGTGGTGCAAACTATGAACAGGCCATAGACACTTGTGTTGAGGCATTGAGCCGTCAACTCAAGAAGTACAAGGAAAAATTGCAATAACATCGCGACGAAGTCTGCGGGAAGAAATGCCCCGCAGGCTTTGCCTGGGTTTACTTCATATCTCTATTGCCGGAAGCCATGAATCTTGATCAAAAAGGATTAAAAAAGCGATCAATAACGGTCGCCTATTTTTTTGATACCATCGGCAAGAAGCACGATATCAAATTGCGTCGTCTGAACAATGTCGATGAGCAGAAACGTCGGATTTTTGAGCGGGATCTTCATCGTCCGGGGCTTGCCCTTGCGGGATTTACCAATCTGTTTACCTATAAACGGGTACAGATTTTCGGAAATACCGAAACCAGATTTTTGAATCATCTTGACGAAGAGGAGAGGAACAGGGCCTTTGCACACCTTGTGCGATTCAAGATGCCCTGCATTATTCTGACCAGCAACAACAAGCTCTCGCAGAATTTGCTCGATATGGCCACCAATGCAGGCATTCCTGTCTATATCACCCGTCACTCTTCAACGAAAACGATCTACCTTGTTACCGGTTTTCTTGATGACCAGTTTTCTTTCTATCAACAGTATCATGGTTCAATGGTCGATGTCTATGGCGTCGGCGTGCTGCTTACCGGCAAGAGTGGTCTTGGAAAATCCGAGATTGCGCTTGACTTGATTGAGAGGGGGCATGGCCTTGTGGCGGATGATGTTGTTGTTATCCAGCGCAAAGGGGAGTCGATGGTGCTCAATGCCAAAAGAAACCATATTATCGACCATTTTATGGAGATTCGCGGTCTTGGAGTTGTTGATGTGAAGGCGAATTTTGGTATCCGGGCCATCCGTGATGTGAAGGAGGTACAGGTTGTTGTTGAACTGCTTGAATGGAACAAGGAGATTGTTTATGAGCGGCTTGGCCTCGATACCAAATTCATAAAGATTCTTGGCGTTGATGTTCCACTGGTAGAATTACCTATATTTCCCGGTAAAAACATTACCGTTATCATTGAGGTGGTGGCACTCAACTTCCTTTTGAAACGGTACTCGAACTATGTTGCTGCCGAAGCGCTGACCAGCAGGATAAACAACGTGATCAACAGTGAGAAGACAGAGGAGGATAGTGATGAGTGAGACAGGTACAAAGAAAGTTTTTGCAAGGTGCCGGTTGGCTGCTTGCTTGATGTTTGCACTGCTTGCCCTCTCTTCATGCAGTCGCCGGAACGGGAGTCAGGGGGTCGCGGTAAAGGGGAGGGGAGCGATGGATTCCACCCTTGTGATTGCCATGCTTGGTGATGCGGATTATCTTAATCCTGTGCTTGGCAGTACGGTTACTTCAGGAAATATTATCGGCCTTATCTATCCCTCACTTTTGCAGAGCGAGTTTGATACCACGACCGGGCTTATGAATTACATGGCCCTTGAAAAAAAACTGCGGGAAGTGACGCAGCAGGGTCAGGGTAAAAAAGATCCGAAAGGCGCTCTTGCAAAGAGATGGACGATGTCGGACGATCAGCGAACCATTACCTACATTCTCCGCAATGATGCTTTCTGGAATGACGGGAAGCGGGTTGTGTCGGGAGACTTCAAATTTTCCTACCAGCTCTATGGCAATCCGGTTATTGCCAGTGCTCGTCAGCAGTATCTTGCAGAGTTGATTGGTGCCGACAAGGGAAAGGTTGATTTTGACAAGGCCATTTTGACACCCGACGATACCACCCTGGTCTTCAGGTTTTACAAGCCCGTTCCCGAGCATCTTGCGCTCTATCATACATCATTGACACCCCTTCCGGCTCACCAGTGGAAAAATGTCAAACCCGATGAGTTCCGTCACTCTCCGCTTAATCTACAGCCTGTTGGTGCAGGCCCCTACAAACTGAAGGGCTGGCAGCAGCAACAGGAGATCGTTTTGGCTTCAAGCCGGAGTTCAAATCTTCCGAAGCCAGGTACCATTCCGCTGATTACCTTCAGGGTGGTGCCCGATTATACGGTACGTCTGGCGCAGCTTCAGACTGGCGCGGTGGATGTAGTTGAAGGTATCAAGCCTGAAGATTTTACCCGCCTGTTGAAGGCGAACCGTCAGATTGAGATCAAAACGGTCGGGTTGAGGGTCTATGACTATGTCGGCTGGTCCAATATCGATCAGAACGAGTATCACAAGAGCGGCAAGGTGAGGCCTCATCCCCTTTTTGGTTCTGCACGGGTGCGTCTTGCCCTGACGCAGGCTATTGACCGGGAAGCGATTATCGACGGTTATCTCAAAGAGTATGGTGTCATTTGCAATACCGATATTTCACCATCACTGAAATGGGCCTGTAACGACCGGATTGTGCCTCATGCCTTTGACCCTGCACGTGCGACTGCCTTGCTCAGGGCTGAGGGGTGGTTGCCGGGGCCAGACGGTATTTTGCAAAAACAGGGTCGAAAGTTCAGTTTTGTGCTCTATACCAATGCGGGCAATGCGAGAAGAAATTATGCCAGTGTCATTATTCAGCAGAATCTTCGCTCAATCGGTATCGACTGCCAGCTTGATGTGCAGGAACCCAATGTTTTCTTTGAGAATCTCCGGCAGAGAAAGCTGGATGCGTGGTTGGCCGGATGGTCGATCGGTCTGGAAATAGATCCTCTTGACGTCTGGGGTTCAGACCTCAACAAGAGCCGTTTTAATTTCACCGGTTACCAGAATCCTCGAATTGACGCACTTTGTGAGCTTGCCAAGCAGAAGATGGATCCGACCGGAGCAAGAGCTTACTGGCTTGAGTATCAGGAGATTCTCCATCGCGATCAGCCGATCACCTTTCTTTACTGGATGAAGGAGACCCAGGGGTTCAGCAGGAGAATTGAGGGTGAAGAGCTTAATATTTCCGGTACTTTTTACAATATTGACGACTGGAGGCTTCGCCCTTCGGCAAATGTTGCCCTATAAGATTTTATGTTCATCTATATTCTCAAGCGGCTCTTGATTGCCGTACCGCTCATTTTCGGGGTGCTGACCCTCACCTTTTTCATTACGAGGCTTGCTCCCGGTGATCCGGCGGCCTTTTTTATTCAGCCGGGGATCAGTCCGAATGTTGCCGAGCAAATCAGGGCGCAGTATGGATTGAACGATCCTGTACTGGTACAGTATGTCAAGTGGCTTGCCAGTGTTCTGCAGGGTGATTTCGGACGCAGTTTCAGTCGTGCCCAGCAGCCCGTTTTTGATGTGATCGCCCAGGCGTTGCCAATAACGGTGACGATAGCCGGGCTTACCCTGGTTGCAAATTTTACCATTGGTATTCTTGTCGGGATTATCTCCGCAGTTCGTCAGAACAGTTTTCTCGATCGTTTTCTGACCGTGACGTTCCTCTTTTTTTATTCTATGCCGGAGTTCTGGTTTGCCTTGATGATGATCATTCTTTTTGCCCTGAAGTTTCCTCTTTTTCCTGCTTCGGGCCTCAACGAAATCGGAGCGGAGGATTTCGGCCCGGTCGAATTTGTGCTTGACCGGTTATGGCATCTTGTTTTGCCGCTCACGGTGCTCAGTATCAACGGGGCTGCCGGTATTGCCCGTTACGTCAGGGGCAGCATGCTTGAAGTTATCCGGCAAGACTATATCCGCACGGCAAGGGCCAAAGGGTTACCGGAAAAGGTGGTTATTTTCAGGCACGCTCTTCGAAATGCCCTGCTGCCGGTGATTACGCTTATGGGAAGTTCGCTCCCTTTTATTTTCAGCGGAGCATTGTTTATTGAGGTGATCTTTGCCTTTCCGGGTATGGGCCGTGTAACGGTTGAGGCAATTTTTTCAAGAGATTATCCGCTGATTATTGCCAGTACCTTTGTTGCCGGTTCTCTGGTCGTGCTTGGCAATCTTTTTGCTGATGTGCTCTATGCGGTTGCTGATCCGCGCATAAAACTTTGACCATGTAACCTGTAATGATTGTTGCTTGAGAATAGAACTGCTCAATACACCTCCTGATGCCACTGAATCGAGGATCGAGGAGCAGATACGGCCGCTCCGTATGGATGCTTTTGCCGGTCAGCAGCGGCTGACGGATAATTTGAAAGTTTTTATTTCTGCGGCTAAAATGCGAGGCGAAGCGTTGGACCATGTTTTGCTCTCAGGCCCTCCGGGTCTTGGCAAGACGACGCTTGCCTACATTATTGCATCAGAAATGGGGAGCAGCATCAAATCCACATCCGGCCCTTTGCTCGATAAAGCAGGAAATCTTGCGGGACTTTTGACCGGTCTGCAGAGGGGAGATGTGCTTTTTATTGATGAAATTCACCGTATGCCGCCGACGGTTGAGGAGTATCTCTACTCAGCCATGGAAGATTTCCGCATCGACATCATGCTCGACAGTGGCCCCTCAGCAAGGGCGGTGCAGTTGCGTATCGAACCCTTTACGCTTGTCGGGGCCACGACCCGTTCCGGTCTGCTTACCTCACCCCTCAGGGCAAGGTTTGGCATAAACAGCCGGTTCGATTACTATGCCCCGGAACTTCTTGAGCGCATTATCATCCGCGCCTCCTCCATTCTTGGTATTGGCATTGATGCCGAAGCTGCATCGGAGATTGCCGGACGTTCACGGGGTACTCCACGTATTGCCAACCGCCTGCTCCGCCGTGCCCGAGATTTTGCCCAGGTCGATGGCGCTGCGCTGATAAACCGTACCATTGCCATCAAGACCCTTGACTGTCTCGAAATTGATGAGGAGGGCCTTGATGAAATGGACAAAAAAATCATGGAGACCATTGTCAACAAGTTTAACGGAGGACCGGTCGGGATTGCCTCCCTTGCCGTCTCGGTGGGAGAGGAGCAGGATACCATTGAAGAGGTTTATGAGCCCTATCTTATCCAGGCGGGTTATTTGACAAGAACGACAAGGGGACGGGTAGCAACCCGTCAAGCGCTTGCACGTTTTTCAACTGGTTCCGAAACTCATGACTATCCCTTGTTCGATGTGGCACCGAATTGCTGAATGGCCAACTTTGCGCAATAACTATCGCTATTTTGGCGTTCTGATGCTACTGGCAGCTCTTTTCTGCCCTCTTCTTCTTTTGGCATCTGCACCAAAACCAGTGCTGCATGGAAGTATGGTGCCAGACTCTCTTGCTGAAGCCTCAAAAAGAGAGTTTGTTGTCGCCTCGTTGCAGAGTGCAAAAGGGGAGTACAGAGAGGCCATTGCGCGTTATGGAAGGCTCCTGAACGCTCAGCCCTCAAACGCGGCCATTCATTATGCCCTCTCGAAAGCCTGGGTTGGTCTCGGCGTTCTCGATTCCGCTCGTATTTACAGTGAAAAAAGTGTTTTGCTCAATCCCGGGAATACCTGTTATCTGGGATTTCTTGCTATGCTCTCTCACCAATTGCGTGACTATGGGCGTGCAATTGAGCTTTACCGACGGCTTGCTGCCTTGGAGCCGGGCGATGCGGAGCCACTTTCCAGTCTTGCTGTCGAATACATTGCAGCCGAACAGCCCGAAAAAGCTATTGCCGTTTTTCAGGAAATGTTAACACTTGATCCGAAGAACGAGACAACCCTGGTACAGATGCTGCTTATCGAGATAAAGCTCAACCATTATCAGGATGCGATCGGTACGTTGAGCAAGCTCATTGAGCAGGGCGATGGAAAAGAGCAGTTGCGCCTTACTCTCGGTGAACTCTATTTACAGAATCAGCAATATGCACTTGCCGCAAAGACCTTTAAGGAACTTCTCAGGGAGAACCAGGGCTCGGTTCCTGCCTGGCTGGCCCTCTTTGAGGTCTCTGTTCAGTCCGGAAATTATTCTGCTTTTCTTGACGATCTCAACCGTTTTTTCAATCTCAATCAGGTAACTCTTCCTCACCAGATAGATCTTGCGAAGCTTTTTCTTGTGCGTGCATCCCGGGAGAACTCTTTTCTGGACCCGGCAATAGTCATGATCGGAGAAATTCTTCGTCGGCATCCCGGTAATGGGCAGCTTTATGCGCTTCGTGGCATCGCCCACATGCAGAAGCAGGATGTAGCCGCGGCATTGACCGATTTCAGGAAGGCCCTGCGTCTGGATCCATACAGTATCGAAATCTGGGAGGAGTATGTTACAGCCACTCTCATAAAGAAAGAGTTCAAGCAGGCTGCCCAGGCTATTCAAAAGGCTAAAAGACTTTTTCCTGCCAAAAGTATCAGGCTTAAGGCCCTCGAAGGGGGACTCTTTTTTCAGACAGGACAGCTCAAAAGGGCAGCATTGCTGCTTGAAGAGGTGGTGCAGTCAAAAAAGGCTCAAAAGGAGAAAAACCTCTATCTGCAAGCATGCAGTACTCTTGCTTTATGTTATGATACACTTGGTTTTCGTGGCAAAAGTATCCATCTCTATGAAACCATTCTTGGTCTTGAGCCCGATAATATCCTTATGATGAATAATCTTGCATACCTGCTTGCTGTTGAGGGAAAAGAGCTTCCCCGGGCAAAAGAGCTTGCCTTGAAGGTAGCGGCAAGGGAACCGTCCAATGCAGGCTATCTTGATACGCTTGGCTGGGTGTTGTTCAGGATGGGCGAGTATGAAGAGGCAAGGAAGGTTCTTGAAAAAGCTGCGGAGCTGGACCCCCGGGAAGCAGAAATAGCCGATCATCTGGGCAAGGTGTACGAGCAGCTCGGAAACATGGAGAAGGCACTTGAAATAAGGGAAAAAGCCAGAAAGCTGAGGGTGATGCCATAGCTTTTTTGGGGTACTTCAGCGTAATGTGGTGCGGGCAGCAAAAAAAAACGGCGGGTTCTCCGCCGTTTTTTTTGTTTCATTGCCTTGTTATTTGATCTCATCGAAGCTGCGTGCTGCAAGGTATTCGTAATGGGCCCACCGCGCATCAACCTCTTTCTGGATTGCGGCGTAATACTCTTTTGCATGTTCAGGATGGCTCTTCTTGAGCATCCTGAAGCGGTTTTCCATATCGAGGAACTGGGCAACCGGTATTTTGGGCTTTTTCGAATCAAGCACAAGCGGATTCTTTCCTTCCAGCAAGCGGTCAGGATTGTAACGGTAAAGTATCCAGTGGCCGGAATCAACTGCGGCCTTCTGATTCTCAAGTGCAGTCGACATGTTGATGCCGTGGGCAATACAGTGTGAATAGGCTATGATGATCGATGGTCCATTGTAAGCCTCTGCTTCGAGGAATGCTTTCAGTGTCTGCTCATCGCGGGCTCCAAAGGCAACCGAAGCAACGTATGCATTTCCGTAACTCATTGAGATCAGACCAAGATCTTTTTTCGTCACGGTTCTGCCGGCTGAGGCAAATTTCGCCACAGCAGCCTTGGGCGTTGCTTTCGATGCCTGTCCTCCTGTGTTGGAATAGACTTCGGTATCGAGTACCAGAAGGTTGATATTTTTGTCTCCGGCTGTTACATGGTCAACGCCGCCATAGCCGATGTCATAAGCCCACCCGTCACCACCGACAGCCCAGACACTCTTTTTGACAAGCATTTCGGCTACCGAGAGCAGATTTTTGGCATCAGCCGAACTCATAACAGAGAGCTTCTCCTTCAGAATGGCAACCCGTTTTCTCTGTTCAAAAATTTCCGGTTCATTCATCTCTGTGGCCTCAAGGATCTCTTTGGTCAGTGTATCGCCGACCTCAGAAGCCACTCTCACCAAGAGTTCCTGAGCATACTCCCGCTGTTTGTTGATTGATATGCGGAAGCCGAGCGAGAACTCAGCGGTATCTTCAAAAAGCGAGTTCGACCATGTAGGGCCGCGACCGTCAGCATTGGTGGTATAGGGCGTTGTTGGCAGGTTGCCGCCATAGATGGAAGAACATCCTGTAGCATTACCGATGACAAGCCGATCACCAAAGAGCTGGGTCATGAGTTTGATATAGGGAGTCTCTCCGCAACCCGAGCATGCGCCGGAAAACTCGAAGAGAGGCTCTTGAAGCTGCTGCTCCTTGATCAGTTTTATGTTGATTTTGTTTCTGTCGTATTCCGGAATGTTGAGGTAATAGTTCCAGTTGTCAACTTCCGTGTCACGAATGGGCTGTTGGGCGTGCATGTTCAGTGCTTTTCTTCCAGGATTGTTTTTATCCCTTCCCGGACAGACATGGGCGCAGATTTCACATCCCGTACAGTCTTCAGGTGCAATCTGGATGGTATACTTCATTCCCTCCCAGTTTGTACCTTTGGCTTCAGCGGATTTAAAGGTGCGTGGTGCGTTTTCCAGATATTTCGGATCATAGACCTTTGCCCGGATGACTGCGTGGGGGCATACGATGGCACATTTGGCGCACTGGATACAGAGAGCAGGCTCCCAGACCGGAATTTCATCGGCAAGGTTGCGCTTTTCAAATTGCGAGGTTCCGGTCGGATAGGTACCATCAGCAGGCAGTTCACTGACCGCAATGTCGTCACCCTCACCGGTAATGATTTTTGCCAAAACGTTGCAGACAAAATCGGGCGCTTCACCAACAATAGGCTGACGCAGCCCCGTTTTACTGCTGGCAACTGATCCTATCGTGACCTGATGGAGGTTGGAGAGGGTATCATCGACAGCTTGTATGTTCTGCTTGACGACATCATCACCTTTTTTCCCGTAGGTAACCCGGATAGAATTTTTGATTTGCTCAATTGCCTCTTCACGGGGAAGGACACCGGAGATAGCAAAGAAGCATGCCTGCATGATGGTGTTGATGCGCTGACCCATACCGCTTGCCTGGGCAACCTTGTAGGCATCAATGGTAAACAGTTTTGCCTTTTTGCTTATCAGTCGTTCCTGCACAATTTTCGGCAGTTTTTCCCAGACCTCTTCCGAAGAGTAGTGCGTGTTCAGCAGCAGGGTACCCTCTTGCTTGAGATTTTTGACAAGGTCGAGTATCTCAAGGAAAATCCAGTGGTGGCAGCCGATAAACTGGGCCTCCGTGATCAGATAGGTTGAACGAATCTCATTGGGTCCGAAGCGCAGGTGCGAGGTTGTGATTGAGCCTGACTTTTTCGAGTCGTAGACAAAATAGCCTTGGGCATAATTTCCGGTGTTTTCACCAATAATTTTAATGCTGTTTTTATTCGCACCGACGGTGCCATCCGATCCAAGACCGTAAAAGAGCGCCCTGAACATCTCATCCGGTTCAATGCAAAAGGTTGGGTCGTAGTCAAGACTGGTGTTGGTTACATCATCGTTGATGCCTATGGTGAAATGGTTTTTCGGTTTTGCTGCAGCCATGTTGTCAAAAACACTCTTGACCATTGCCGGAGTGAATTCCTTGGATGAGAGACCATATCTGCCGCCGGTTATGGTGGGAATGGAGGGTATCAATCCATTCTGGACTCCTTCGAGCAGGGCATTGACTGTGTCAAGATAGAGAGGCTCTCCTGCACATCCTGGTTCCTTTACCCGGTCAAGCACGGAGACCGATTTGACGGTGGAAGGGAATGCCTCGACGAAACGCTCGATATCGAACGGACGGAAAAGACGGGCATGGATGACGCCTACTTTTTCTCCCTGTTTGTTGAGATATTCTGCTGTTTCACGGGCGGTCTCAACACCAGAGCCCATCAGGACAATGACACGTTCAGCGTCCGCTGCACCGTAATATTCATAGAGTTTATAGTGACGACCGCTGAGTTCGCCGAATTTTTCCATCGCTTTTTCGGTAATGCCAGCGCACGCATTGTAAAAGCTGTTGACGGTCTCCCTGCCCTGAAAATAGACATCGGGATTCTGTGAGGTGCCCCTTATTGTTGGAGCATCAGGGCTCATGCGCCGGTTGCGGTGTGCTATGACGAGATCGTCGCTGATCATTGCTTTTATGATATCGTCAGCAATGACCTCGATTTTCGAAATTTCATGAGAAGTCCTGAATCCATCAAAGAAATGGAGGAAAGGAATTCTTGATTCAAGTGTAGCCGCAGCCGAAATGAGTGCCATATCCATGACTTCCTGAACCGAAGCGGAGGCAAGAAGGGCAAAGCCCGTTCCGCGGACTGACATCACATCACCATGATCTCCAAAGATCGACAATGCCTGGGCAGCCAGAGCACGAGCCGATACGTGGATGACGCATGGGGTAAGCTCACCGGCTATTTTATACATGTTCGGGATCATCAGCAGCAATCCCTGCGATGCAGTAAAGGTGGTTGTCAGCGCACCGGTCTGTAACGCTCCGTGAACAGCCGCCGCCGCGCCAGCCTCACTTTGCAGTTCATCAATTTTTGGTGTGGTGCCCCAAATATTTTTTTTCCCTTCTGCAGACCACGCCTCTGAATACTCTCCCATTGGCGATGCGGGAGTAATCGGATAGACACAGATGACTTCACTGGTGCGGTAGGAAACATAAGCTAACGCCTCATTTCCTTCCATTGTTTTATAAGTCCGGCTCATACTGTCAGTTACTGGAATTTGTATTTATGGTATGTGCAGATCACCGATAGGGAACGCGTGAAGGAACTGCAAGGGTTATGATAATCTTCAGACAAAAAAATACAGGCAAAAACCCACTTTGAGGTGGAAAGAAAGATATATAAAAAAAATGAATTTGATAAATTTAATTAGATTCTGTCTTTCCCCATAGAGGGCAGGAGTGCAGGGCAAAGTCCAGCATGGTGCTGTGGTCCCGGCCCCTGTTATTTTACAACTACAGACAGAGGATACAAGCTTTTATGGACGCGGAACAGTCCGAAAACATTGTCTATGGCAGGAATGCCGTACTTGAACTTCTCCAGCAAAAGCCGGAAAGCATCGAGAAAATATATTTTCAGTTTAATACTTCACATCCGAAACTGAAGGAAATTGTCATCACCGCAAGGCGACTGAAGCTCGTCAGCGGCAAGGCCAGGCTCGAAAAACTCTCCCTGATTGCCGGAACAACCAAGCACCAGGGAGTGTGTGCCCTTATCAGCTCGGTCACCTATTACTCGCTGGAAGAGGTACTGGCAACCCCCCGCAACACCTTCCCGCTTTTTGTGGTTTTGCAGGGACTGGACGATCCCCACAACATCGGCGCGATTATAAGGACGGCTGAAGCAGTTGCGGCCGATGCCGTTGTCCTTGTTGAAGGCAAGGGTGCACCCGTCAATGCCGTTGTTCACAAGGCGTCTGCCGGAGCCCTCTCTCATATAAGAATCTGCAAGGTCAAAAGCCTTGTGCGTGCACTCGAATTTCTGCACCAATATAATGTCCAGGTTCTTGCGGCCGACATGGATGCGGAACTCAACTATACCGATGCCGACATGAAAAAAGCGACGGCCATCGTGCTTGGGATGGAGGGGAGCGGGCTTGCGCCTGAAGCGCTGGAGTTCTGCGACCATGTAGTCCGAATTCCCATGGCAGGCTGCGTTGAATCCCTGAATGTCAGTGTGACCGCAGGTGTACTGCTTTACGAGGCCATGAGGCAGCGACTGGCATAAAACCGCCGTAGCAGGCTGATTTGAAGGGATTATAAAAAATAGTACCTTCCTTTTCACAACGACGAGCGGCTCTTTTTGCCGCTCACTCAATCAACACATTTTATCTCCCTGCCATGACTATTCCAGAAGATCTTCGTTATACCAAAGACCATGAATGGATCAAACTGCTTGCAGACGGCACGACCGCGCTTGTTGGCATTACTGACTTTGCCCAGCATGAACTTGGCGATATTGTTTTTGTGGAACTGAAACCTGCCGGAACAGTGCTCAAACAGCATGAGGTTTTTGGAACGGTCGAAGCGGTAAAAACGGTTGCCGATCTTTTTGCGCCGGTTGCCGGTGAACTCCTTGAGCTGAACCCCAAGCTTGACAACGCCGAAATTGTCAACCAGGATGCCTACCATGAGGGCTGGCTGGTCAAGATGAAGGTTGAGAGCCCGGAAGCGATTCTCGCACTTCTTGACGCTGAGGCCTACCGTCAGCTCACAGGGGAGTAACGTATGCCATTTATTGTCAATACCCTCAGCGAACGGGAGGAGATGCTGCAGGCAATCGGTGTCAGCTCCTTTGAAGACCTTATTGTGGATATTCCTGAAAAGATCCGCCTGAAGAGAGATCTCGCTCTTTTTGCCTCCTCGGATGAGCCACAGGTACGCAAACTGCTCGAAGGGCTTGCTGCGACCAACAAGAGCACCGCTGATTATGTCAGTTTTCTTGGTGGAGGGGCTTACGATCATTTCATCCCCGCAGCCATCAAAACCATCACCTCCCGCAGCGAATTCTATACCGCCTATACGCCCTACCAGGCGGAGGTTTCACAGGGTACCCTGCAGGCTATCTACGAATATCAGAGCCTGATCTGCCGTCTTTATGAGATGGATGTGGCCAACGCATCAATGTATGACGGCGCGACAGCCCTGGCGGAAGCAGTCTTGATGGCCATGAATGTCACGGGCCGCAACGAGGTTGTGGTGGCAGGCAAGCTGCACCCCTGGAACAACTCGGTACTGAAAACCTATCTCGAAGCGGCAGGTCACCAGGCCGTGATACAGAACACCCTTGCAGAGGGTATTGGCAGCATTTCTGCACTCAGGGAGCTTGTTGGCCCGAATGTGGCCGCTGTGGTGGTACAGCAACCAAACTTTTACGGCTGCCTTGAAGAGGTTGAGGCAATCGGGGCCATTGCCCATGAAAAGGGTGCTCTTTTTGTTGTTTCAGCCGATCCGCTTTCACTTGGTGTACTTGCTGCTCCCGGAAGTTACGGAGCCGATATCGCAGTCGGTGAAGGGCAGCCCCTTGGCTCTTCGCAGAGTTTTGGTGGACCATACCTTGGTATTTTT
>SESA01000941.1_pt1 | contig 16432 bp, 18 predicted proteins | sample 3171451 | NCBI WGS metagenome assembly SESA01 (sample SAMN06051862, study PRJNA518727) | freshwater metagenome | biome: subpolar coniferous forest; feature: holomictic lake; material: water; isolation source: holomictic Lake 227, 8 m depth | place: Canada: near Kenora, Ontario | collected...
AACTGACGGGGAATACGCGTCACAAAAGTCGGCTGACGCAGAGATTTTTCAGCAATCTTATCATACACCTCACGGGTAATCATGAGATGATTCCAGGAAGGCTCAACATACAGACCCTTTTCAACCGCACGCTTTGCCGCTTCGTCTTTCGAAATCGTAAACCAGTCATCCCCCATGACTTCCTTAACAATATCATAGTAAGCAACCTCGCGATACGGAGGCGTGAAATCTAGAATTTCCTTTGCTTCGCCATACTCAACGGTCATCTTCCCGAGAACTGTTTTGCAAAGATGAGGCAACATGCCTTCGATAATGTTTTTCATCGACTTGCGATCACCATACGCCTCGTAAATTTCCAGTACTGTGAATTCAGGATTATGGGTACGATCAATCCCTTCATTACGGAAGTCTTTTCCCAATTCGAATATTTTATCAAAGCCGCCCACAATGAGGCGCTTCAAATAGAGTTCAGGAGCAATGCGCATCACCATCTGTTTATCGAGGGCATTATGATGTGTGAAGAAGGGTTTTGCTGCCGCCCCGCCAGCTTGGTCCTGCATCATCGGTGTCTCAACTTCGGTAAAACCGCGCGCATGCAGGAAGTTCCGTATCTCGCGCAGAATGGCGCTTCGCTTGTTGAAGCGATCGCGAGATTCCGGATTCATCATTAAATCGAGATACCGTTTGCGATAACGTTCTTCTACATCCTGTAAACCATGAAATTTTTCCGGTGGCTGTTGAATCGCCTTGGCAAGCAAAGTCCACTGGTGGACTTCAATCGTTGGCTCTCCAGTCTTTGTTACAAAAAGTCGACCTTCAACACCCAAAAAGTCACCTAAATCTAAATAGCCAACAGCTTCATATTGTTCCGCGCTGAGTAAATCCTTTTTTATAAAGATTTGAAAACTTCCTGTCCCATCGTTAAAGGTCGCAAAGGAAGCTTTACCCATACGGCGAATCGTCATCAAACGACCTGCAGCACGTACAATCTTGTTTTCTTCAAATCCTGTGCGAACATCGGAAAGAGGCGTACGCTCAAATGTTGTTCCATAAGGCTTGAAGCCCATGGATTCCAATTTCTTCATATTAGCGATGCGCTGATCGCGATATTCGTTACTACTCAACAAAACTTCTTCAGACATGGTGCATCTCCTTTTTAAACGGTATAACAAGTCAGCTTCTCAAAAAAAAAATAAGTCGAAAGACAGTACGCGTTTATAATTGCAAACATTAACTTCTGGGACTCGCAATACGCACGCGACATGCTTCAGCCTACAGAGGGATTACTTTACGGATCAAGATTCGTCAATTGCAACGTATCCATATCGATGCTGCGATAGTAACAGTTGCGCGGTTCGCCCTTTTGATTTTTGGTGTGGCAAATCGCTCCTCGTTTGGGGCGCACAATGTAGAGTAATGAATTCTGCTCACAGTTCACACGCGCATCAATCAAATCAAATGTTTCACCAGAGGTCTTACCCTTCTCCCACAAAACCTTACGAGACGTACTCCACAAAACAAGCAAACGTTCTTTGAAAGCCTGCTTCATGGCAAATTCATTTGTATAGGCAACCAAAATGACTTCATGAGTATCCGCATGTTGAACGGCAACTGGGATGACATCCTTACAGGTTTCCGAAATCTTCGCAATCTTTGCAAAGTCCAACATCAATGCTGTGCCTTCTTCCAGCTCCTTGCTCATCGTGTCTCTCCTTGGTAATTAGAAAGGAAGTAATATACACTTATTTGTTAAAAATGCGAGTCTAAGTTTTTTGTCTTTTGACTTTTGATAACTCATTTCCGTGATACATACGATGCGAATTCAAGAGCAAAAAAACCGAACAGAGAAGAACTCTGTTCGGTTTTCATTTTTTCGGGTGAAAAGGAGTTATTCCTTGTCCAGACCCTTGCTCTTCAAATACTCGAGCACTTTACCAACCGACGACAGCTTCTCAGCGTCTTCGTCCGGAATTTCCGAACCGAATTCTTCTTCGAATGCCATGATCAGTTCAACAGTATCCAGCGAGTCAGCGCCCAGATCATCAATAAATGATGCTTCCGGTGTAACCTGCTCGGCGTTAACGCCCAACTGTTCAACAATGATTTCCTTGACCCGATTTTCGAGGTTGCTTGACATGTTATTCTCCTTGTCAGTTTTTCTTATTACGGTCACGACATTCGCCGCGCCTTGTCACCTTACATGACCATTCCACCATTCACACTCAGCACTTGACCCGTCACGTAGCTTGCCTCTTCCGAAGCAAGGAACGAAACAGCCTTGGCAATATCTCCTGGCTCGCCGAAACGGGCCATCGGAATCACTTTCAGCATTTGGTCACGAACTTCCTGTGACAGTGCATCCGTCATCTTCGACGAAATAAATCCTGGCGCAATCGCATTGACACGAACTCCACGTATTGCCAATTCCTTGGCAACGGACTTCGTTAAAGCAATGACGCCAGCCTTGGAAGCCGCATAGTTGCACTGACCGGCATTACCGATCAATCCGATTACAGAGGCGATATTTACAATCGCCCCGCTGCGCTGCTTCATCATATACTTGGCTACTGCGCGCGAGAACAGGAAGGTCCCCTTCAAGTTCACTTGCAAGACAGCATCCCAGTCTTCATCCGACATGCGCACCAACAAGGTATCCTTGGTGATACCCGCATTGTTGACCATAATGTCAACTTTGCCGAACACCTTGATTACCTCGGCGATACACGCGATCACGGATTCCCCGTTACCCACGTTAACCGCTAATGGCAACGCCTTGCGACCCAATGCCTGGATCACACTTGCGGTTTCCGCAAGCCACTCGGCCTGCAAATCACAAATCACGACGTCCGCTCCTTCGCGCGCCAAACGTTCAGCAATCGAACGTCCAATACCGCGTGCAGCTCCAGTTACTACTGCTACTTTTCCATCGAACTGTCCCATGTTTATCTCCTTAAAAAGTAATCTTAGCCTTCAACTGTAACAATCTTAAACCACTAACCCATCGAGCGTTGCCACATCTGACACATTCTGTGTGGAGACAGTCTTGTCGATCCGCTTGATGAGACCCGAAAGAACTTTACCAGGTCCAAATTCAATAAAGGTCTTGCCACCTGACTGAATAGCAGACTTGATACAATCAGCCCAGCGAACAGACTCTGTCACTTGACGCAACATGACTTCCTTAATCCCCTCGGGGTCATTACTGTGCAACGTTCCGGTGGTGTTTGCCAACACAGGCATCAGAGGCGATGAGAATGTAATATCTTTTAACACACCGACCAGCTTTTCACGTGCCGGAGCCATTAAAGGAGAGTGGAACGCGCCAGCGACCGGCAATACGATAGCCTTAATGCCCATCTCTTTGCAGATCCCTTCAGCCATAGCAATCCCTTCTTTAGCACCAGAAAGTACGACCTGGGCATCAGAATTGATGTTTGCCTTGTAAATCTCTGCCTTAGAGCAAATAGCGTCAAGTTGTTCAGCAGTAGCACCCATAACGCTGATCATGCCGCCAGGCTGTGCGCTGCAGGCTTCCTGCATGAAACGGCCACGGGCTTCTAAAACACGAAGTGCCGCATCAAAGCTTAGTACTCCAGCGATATGAAGAGCCGTCCATTCGCCCAGACTTAATCCCGCCGCCATATTAAAGGAAACAGCAGGAAACTTCTTTTGGAAGGCACAAAAGGCCGCAACGCTCATCGTAAAAATAGCTGGCTGACAAATATTTGATTTCGTCAACTCTTCAGCAGGACCCTCAAAACAAATCTTTGCAAGGTCGAACCCCATCACGCCGTTCGCACGGTCAAACAAGGCAGCTATTTCAGAATCGGCTGCAAAATCCTTACCCATTCCAGGTGCCTGAGCCCCCTGACCGGCAAAAACACAAACTTTATCACTCATTTGAATAATCTCACAGTTGTTTCAAACAATCCTTTTAGTCCAAAAGGAATAAATATTTTGCCAGAAATCTTTAAAATGTCAATTCTGAAAAGCCAAACATGGCATTTTTTTGCTCCATTCGAAATCAGGGGATATTGGCAACGCTAAGAAGTCCGTCACGCGTCGAGGATATTTTCGATGGTAATTGAAAAGCGTAAAGCTTTCGTTGCGTAGCGATGTAGAGCACCCCATTGGCGGCCACAGGTGTAGCGTAGATCGGGCCGTCAAAGCGGACTTCTGACAAAATATTCTTCTCGCGTGTTGCGGATGCGACGGTCAAACGGCCCGTGTCGGTCCCGATGTAAACCTTTCCATCGGCACAAAACGGCGAGCAAAAGACGCGACCATTGAGTTGGTGCGACCAATATTCCTTGCCATTATCCGCGTCAAAGCAACGCAGGATACCGGTGTAGTCGGTAATAAACACCAAGCCATCTTTCGTTACGGCCACACTCGAAAAACTGCGATCCACAACTAAACTCTGCCAGATGAGGGCTGTCCCCGTGACATCACCCTTCTTTGTGGCATCAAAACAAGAGAAACAGCCTTTACCAGGACCATGCCGACTGTCCTGTCCGACGGCCACATAGACACGGTTGCTGAAGACAACCGGGGTTGCAATGATTTCGCTGGGGCCGATTCCTCCTTTGTTATACGGCAAAGGCTGTCCGTCCTTCACCTTGTTGACAAGCGGGTTGCAATCAAACCACCACACCCTCTTCAAGAGTCCAGGCGTATGACCTTTGCCGGATTCGAACTTCGCATCAAACGCATAACAGACTCCATCACCGCCCCCCCAGATGATGAGATCCTGCCCGTTGATACTGGCGAGCGTCGGCGAGGACCAGTCCCCATGGAATACTGCGCTACCGAGGGGTTGATCGATGACAGCCAAAAGTTTGCCTGTTCGTTTGTCGAGGGCGATCATGTTGGGCGCCTTGGGAGAAGGAATCCGCTTATGCGACTTGTCCACGCCATTGCTGGTACAGACGAAGAGGATCTCCCCATAAACAAGGATCGAACAGTCGACAGCATCCTGTGGCCAGAGGTCTAGCTCTGTGAGCAGGTCATAACGCCAGACGATATCGCCATCTTCTGATTGCAATTCGACCGGGGGGAATTCTGGCGGCGAATTCGTCGCGTCGAAGCGTCCCGGCTTGTCGGGGAAAACTCGCGCATCTGTCATATAGTGGCCTTCATCCATGAATGGGCCGGCATTACCATTAGCTTGGCCGTTGATGTCTAGGCAGAGTACATCGCCTCGACTGCCGACCACATAGACGCGGTCCCCATCAATAGTTGGCGACGAGCAGAGTCCGAGATTCATATCATCGTAGTTGAACAACCTGTTTTTGGTGAAGAGGCGCGGAATCACGAGCCTCCACAGCCGTCTGCCGGTCGCTTCATCAAGACAGTCAAGAACGCTACCTTGGGTCTTCTTGAAACGATTCGTATCAACTAACGCATCATTGGCACCGATAAAGACTTTGCCTTGAGAAATGGCGGGGGTCACATAGCACTGTGTCCCAAGAGGAGCCGACCATTTCATGTTCTCAGCGGGGACATGCGTTTCGACGCTATTCGTAACAACGATACGATCAGGCTGAAATGAAGCCGGAAGATTGATCTCATCCGATACGAAATTGCGTTCATTGTGTCCGCCCCATTGCGGCCAGTCAGCCCCGGCAGCCTGAAGCAGTGACAGCGTAAACAGACAGGACACAATATATTCAGTACGTATTTTTATAATCATTGGGGTAGTGTGGCAAAAACAGGAGGTAATGTCGAGTACGCTTCATTCATCAATCGATAATCATCACGGACTACAATACTTTTCAAAGAATACTCATTCCCCGCGCATTAACATTTTCAATATAAGTGATACACCATAATCTCAAATATATATTTTTGAGATTATGGTGTATCATTAAAGGGTTCAAAGACAATACGCTGCTCGTCTTGGTCGCGATGACATCAGCCAAGAGAACCTTTCTCGGCAGGTAGAGACATGAACCACATCTATCCCAGCTTCATGGCTTCCTCTTAAACCCAATTAAACGGAATAATATTTTTTAAATGCGTTCTTGCGTTTCTGAAGCTGAATCAGTAATATAAACGACACTTTTTATGGCGATTGTAGCTCAGTTGGTAGAGCGCCGGATTGTGGTTCCGGTTGTCGCGGGTTCGAGCCCCGTCATTCGCCCCAGCTTAAACCCCCTTAAAACATTGATTTTATTGGGGTTTTTTCATTTTATATGGCTTTTCACTTAAAACCCCCTCTTTGCTGATTCCCCCTCTTTTTGCTTCATTCGCCGCGTGAAAAGTAATCAAAAAGTAATCACTCGGTAATCACTTGCCAGCCCCCAGCACCCCAATAAAACAAAAAGACCGCCCACACGGACGGCCTCGGGGTCGTGATCTCGCACGAATTGAGCGTCCTTCACGATTGAAGCCCCTACGTTTACAGCTTTGGCGGCTTGCGTTGCGGATGCTCCTTTTGAACCTTCGGACGAATTCGTCTTAAGGTCAATTTTCTTTCCAGATTCTTGACGCTCCTTTGCGCGTTCCTCAAACATCGGCTTTAGCGACAAAGCAACCGTTGCCCGTTGGCTCGTTGAAAGTTGCCGCCTGTGAAGATTCCAGCTTTAGAGCATCGCGTCTTTTGCGTTCAAATCGCTTTAGGATAGCTTTGCAGAAAGGGCATATAGTTTCACGCGGCAAATCTTCCTGCATCGCCGTTGCCCCGTGTCGCGTCAATTCGTGGGCATTGCAAAGGCTGTGCTTTGATTCCAGCGTGTAGCAATGAAAAGTTTTATCTGTTAAAGCAAAACGCCATCCAATAACAATCATGAAAAGACCTCCTATAGTTAGAACTGCCAGCCGTTGCGATTACCAATAACAACGGCTGGCAGGTTTTGCCTATCGGTGTCATGCTGGGCAGGCAGCACGAACATGAAGCGCACCGACTCGCCCGAAAATGTTAAATGCGTCTAACCTGCGCCAGTGTAGCGAGTAAGATTTCCAGTGATTCCGTGGCCGTAAGTGTGCCGCGCTGATTCAGTTGCAACGCCACATTGAGAATATACTTTTTATAGCGTTTGACCATTGACCGCGCCATGATGTGGGCAAGCGAAAGAAAGCCTGTGATTTCATCCTCGCTTGCATCGGGGTGGATTGCTAAAAAGTGGCCTGTGATTAGTCGATTGTCGCCGTTGTCAAAATAAAGCATCTGCCCACATTCATGCAAAATGGTTTCCTGTGAACAATATCCAGCCGCAAAAAAGACACATTCGTTCAGCAACTGCCGCGCCGTGATCTTTGTATCATTTGAAGATGACAGCTCTTTCGCTGTTTTGGCTGTTGAGAGATTGTAAGGTTCGGCGGCCTCTGGTGACGGGGTGCATAGTCCGCCGCCCTCGCCATCGAAGACCACCGCGCCTATGGGTTGACCGAATAGAAAAAAGTTTGCACAAACGTGCCCAGCTTCGTGAATGGAAATAGACCGTCTGGATAATTTTCCCATACATACCCTTTCAAAACCCTGCCATATTTCAGGCAGGGGATTGTAGTTTTTTAGTCCTCTTCGCCATACGCCAAAACCTGCTTGACGTGGTCGCCTGCCAGCCCTGCAAGCATTCCGACTTGCTCCGCCGCAACGGTGATTGCGTCAAGTGCCTGTGTGCGCTTCTTTCCAATATGTGACCGCTTGTCATGCTCCTTCGTGTCTGCAAGTGAAGCATCATTAAACGTCAAAAACTTTTCAACAAACATCATCGCGTCTTGCTCGCTCGGAAAACACTTGGGAAGTTTCTTCAATAATTCCCCGACTGCCTCCGATTTTGCAACGCTGATATGTGTCGTGCAAGGCTTGGCAAGTTCATTTTCACAATCGAAAAAGATTTTGTGATTCTCTTCGATCTTTGAAACAAACGCTTTCGCCTTTTCGAGTGGCCCATCTTCGCGGGCAATTTTTTTAAGCAGACGCTCTGAACCGCGCAATAACTTTTCAGCTCTACGGGCAGGCGTGGTCTCTTGCAATTTCTTTGCGTCTCTTGCGCGTTTTTTTCTTTCGATTTCCTTGTTCTCCGCTTCGACTTCCTTTGCTGTTTTTTTAATAAACATCATGGTGTTTTGTTCCTTTCGATTGCTGAATAATTCAGCTTTGTTTTTTTGTGTATCCTGCTAATCACTCGACTAGCAGAAAGTGGTTAAAAGTTTTCGAGTGAAAAACTGCCTTGCGCCTTGTAAAATTGCTTTTCGGTTTTCGAGTCTTTGAATGATTTAATCCGAAGGTCTGGAAGCAAAGTACACTCGTTTTTGAATTCTGTTGGAAGTGGGCTCTTTGCCAGTATGTGCCCTTCGTCTACACCGCACGAAAAGGCCTCTGTTACGCTTTCATCAAATGATGAATACTCGCTATCGCTTGGAAACGTGAAAGCCGCGCCTGTGGGTCGTATGCAGTAATACGCTTCACGCTCCTGCACCTCTGTGACGTGATAGCCGATCTCGATCAAACCCAGCATTTCCAGAATTGCAAAACACGACGGAAAACCTGCCAGCCTATGAAATGGAATTGCTGAAACATCCTTTTCAAATATCACGCTCTTTTGCTGTGATCTCTTCTCGATCTCTGCCAATACCTTTTTGAGGTGTGACGGATTATCTGCAATGAGTGAGAAGGCAGTGAACAGGCCTTTATCAGTCAGCTTGTGCAGGCGATTTTTTGTGGTTCCGATGGCAGTCAGTAGCTTTTGACTGATAAGCCCCTCAACTGTCCTGCGGTCTGTCCGATCTGCGGACAATGTTGGAAGGCCTTTTTCTTTTGTGATCTGCCATCGAATAGCGTTTAGTCTACTGGTTTGAAAACTGCACCCGACAAGTGGGGCGCGTCTGATTCCGTGAATGGTTCCGGCTATTCGCGCCAGAAGCTCTTTTTCGTTGTTTTTCATCCTGATTTTATCCTTTTATGGGTTTTGAAATGTCCGATATCAATACATGATACTTTGGTCTACTCCGTTAGTCTCGGATTTGAAAAAAAGAAGCTTCCCCAGTACCTTTTCCCGTCCGGCTGCCATCGCTTGCAATGCTGTTTCCTTGCGTTTTAAGAGGGGGTGTCTCGCATCCGTACGAATACGCGCCCCTGTGCCCTGCGTGGCCTTGTGCGCTATCCTGTGGCCTGTCTTGCTTTGATTGTTCGCTTGCTGTTGTCATTGCTTTTAATTCCTTTCTCTTTAACGTGTCGCCGGGCTTGTTGGCTTGTCGCTTGTCGGTATATACATAGTATATATACCCGACAAACCGACAAACCCCTTTTCTATGCCATCCGCTTGTTGGCTTGTCAGCTTGTCAAATGACAAACCGACAAACCGACAAACCCACTTGCTATGGTTATTACTTTTCACTGATTCCAAGCTCCTGTAATTTTCTACTGATTGCAGAAGCAAGACCCATAAAGCCGCGCTTCGTTTTCTCACACTGCCAGAGGGTGACATTATAGGTCTCGGGGTGGTCGCCTAATTCCGCTATTGCCCTGCGTGTCCTTAGATTGCTTAGGGTCTGGGTTCCCCGTGTGCGTAATTCCGTCATGCTCTTTGCATCCCCCTTGCAAGCCCACGTTGCTAATGCTTTGGCATCGGCTCGGGTGGTCGTTTCTTGTGATTCCTGTTTACTGATTCCAGAGTTGCCAGCCTGTGCGATTTCCTCGTCGGTCGCATCCCTCCAGAAAATGCGCTTTTCAGAGTGTGCAATATACTTTGTGTTTGTTGCGCATCCGTTCGCATCCGTCCAGCCCAGCCGCTTCCCCCGTTTACCTGCCACAAGACGAAACACCCCTGTGACATTTTCACAAGGCATCAGTGCCAGCCCTGCGCGCATCCAATTTGAAATGTCCGCCCCTCCGCTTCCAATGTATGCGCTGAAAGCATCCGTGCCCCAGCCGTTCCGATCTTTGGCCTGTGGTGGTTTATTCGTATGATGTACGAACAGGATACCCACGCGCCCGTGGTCGTTTGGTTTGATAGCTGGGTCTATGAGTTCACGGAAAAAGTGAGTTGCTTCTGCTGGTCTTGAAAGGTCGCATCCGGCAAACGAGAGAAGAGGATTGACAATAACCAAGTCAATATCTCTATGCGCTTCCAGTAGCGAGTTAAGCCGCTCTGTAAACCGTTCCCCTGTGCATCCGTTCATTGAACATATAAGGACACGCGCTTTCACTGCCGCGTTTATCGCCTGCCGATCAAAACCAAGTTCATCGACTAACCCGTCCGTGATCTGGTTTCGGAAAAATGCCATTTCCTCGGCATCGTCCTCGGCTTGGATAATGACAATTTTCAAAGGTCGCACTGGTTTAATTCCAAAGGATGGTTTTCCCATTGCCCAGCCTGTGGCCGATTGAATTGACCATGTTGATTTTCCGTTGCCAGTCGGTGACACAAAGAGCAACCCTCCGCCCTTGCGCAAATATCCGTTCCTAAACAAGGCGAGTGGGTTTTCCGTTTCGGGTGTTGGGTCTGGGAGGTCTGCCAGTGATTCAATAGGAATATGTGTTTGTGTCGCTGGGATCTCTTCCAGTGTTTTATTGACGTCATGGACAAGCCCAGCAAGACCGCCTTGGTTGGCCTCGATGGTGGCTTGTAACTTGCGCTTGAATGTTTCCGTTTGAACCTGCAAGGCGTGAAAGCGGACGTGTCCAATATTGACCGCTTCATTCATAAGCGATTCAATTGTTTGCACTGGCAAGCCGCTTTCCTTTTGAATGGTCAACACGTCAACGGGTGAGCCCTTCGCGATTAAACGTGTAATGGCATCATTCGCCGCTTTAGAATCGCGATCTTGAAAGGTCAATACAAGGTCGCTGATTTCCTTTTGCACTGCATCATGGTTTGTGATTTCTGAACCGATAACGGCGCGTTCATTTGCCAGTGTGGAGGATGATAATTTATTCATGGTTCACACCTCCTACACCTAGGCGCGCTAAACATTCCGCGCATGAACATTCTTTCGAGTGATTGTCTTTCAGTTCTGCCGCCGCACCTTTGCAAAGTCTGCCACAATAACGACACCGGAAAATGTCGCCGTGTTTATTTTTTTGCTCGGGTTTCATTCTGATTTTTCGATGACTCATTGAACACCGCCTTTCAGTATCGCCCCGATAATCACGACGACGGCGAAAATGTAAACGAGTACTTCAAGGGTTCGCGCTTGTGTAATATTTGATTTCATACTACCACCTTTCCGCCTGTGGTCAATTGGCGCAAACTGGCCTCTGTGATTCCGATTGCTTTTCGTGTTCCGGGAGCACAAACTTTTTCCAACACGCCCGCCCGACAAAGCTGGTCAATTCGTGATACAGTAACCGTTAAAAGTTTCGCGGCCTCTGGTCTCTTAACCAATCGCGCAATGACCGCGCCCTGTGCTGCCCCCGTAAGTGTCCCCTCAACTGCCGCCCCGATCTGCCGCCGCTGCTCCGGTGTCGCCCGTAGCCATAAGCCGCTAAGTGTTTCTAATGTCATTCGTTTGCCTACCTTTCCGAAGGGTCGCCATCATTGCGTTATGCTGTATAATTTCGCCCTTTGGTCATCATAAAACTAAATGAAGGTAAGTCTGTAAATTCTAAATGTTTCGTAAGGTGACGTAAGCCGGAAAGCAGGTCATAAAAAGCAAAAAACCCCAGTAAATACAGGGGTTTCGTGGTGAATGTAAGTTGACGTTAGGCGGGTTTTTAACCTCGTATTCCTAGCGCCTTTTTCTGATTCGCTATGATCTGTTCAGGAGAAAGTTTCTTCTCTGGCTTCTTCTCACGCTTCGATGGTTTGACCGCCCGCGCCGTTATCCGGTAGCGTGGCGACTTCTTCACGCCTTCACATTCGATATGTTTATAAATCTCTTCTCCGCTAAAATACGTCTTTGCTTTTGGCTTAAGTACAGTCCAGCCCTCGGGGTCGCTGGTCTGCACCATCGGATTGAGCATTGCCCACCGTTCCGGGCCGGAGATTGAAAAAACCTTTTTCCCGATTTCAATCTGTGCGTCGTCTGATATGACACTCACGCCTTGTGCCTGTGCCCACTCGCCCGGGTGGATTTTTTTTCCACGTTCTTTAAGATTTTTCCTCAATACTGTTTTCCCTTCCGCTGGCAGTCTACGCATGAAGCAATTAAACCTTGCGCCGCATATACTCGGGATCTCACTACCTGAACCAAAGAAAACCCAATAAACGAGAAAATACTGATTTTCCTTTGCCCTCGGGTGTACCACCTTTTCAAATTCCATAAAGCGTATTGTTTCGGGTGTTGCCTGTGTCATATCTGAATGACCATCTTTGACAAGTTGAAACTCCAACTTTTCTCCCGTTTCGAGTGTGAAGGTTACAACACCCAGAGGGGCGCGTGTATCGCTCGGGGCGTATGCTGTTTGAGTGACCTTTAAGGTCAAACCGCTTTCCATGTCTTTGAGTTGTTTACATTCGATTTTCATTATTTGAGTTCCTTTCTTTTTAGTAGTTTTTTTACCCTTGCCGTGATCTGTTTCAACTGCTCAGCCGTCAACTTTTCCAACCCTTCTAGAATCGCATCAAAACCGCCCCCTGTCGCGTCCGCTGTTGGGGCTGGTGTATCTGCGCCCGTAAAGCATGGAAGCGCACCGATAGCCGTTTTGGCTTGCTCGCCGTCAACGTGGAAATAATGCTGCGTCATTGCAATGCTTCCATGACCGATTAAATTTTGAACGATAGCCATAGGGACACCGCCGGACGCGCATAAAGAGACAAAGCTATGCCGCAAGCTATGAAAGCCGCAGTCTGCCGCCTTGCGGTGCCCTCCGCCCTGTGTCGCTGCCTCTATCGTGGTATCTATCTTAACACTGCGAAAAAGCCGCCCGACATCCGTGGCCAGTGCGCCGTTAAAAGACAGATACCGCTTTGCAAGTGTCGGCATAATATACCCCGTCCTCATATCCTCGGGGCATTCGTTTAGCAGTGCGTATAGCGTCCTATGCACCGGGACGGTTATCCGCTTGCCTGTGCGCCTGGCCGTCTTTGCCGGGATAACGGAAAGCACCCCCTTAACCATGTCAACGTTTGGCCATTGCAGTAGTGCGGCATCCTTAAGCCGTAAGCCGCTGTAAATTCCGATTGCCAGCAGTAGCCGCATTTCACCACTGGAAGCCTCTACAATCCGCTTTAACTCTTCTATGGTCAACTCCCGGCGGGAATGGGTTACTAGGCGCTTGGTGGTGATTCCTTCCCATGGGTTGACCTTTAGCCGCCCCTCGGGATTGTCTGCCAGCACCCTCCATATACATTTCATCAAAACCATATATTTATTAAAGGTGTTCGCGGTCAGCAGTCCGCCTATGTGCCCGGCAAACTCCGAAGCGATCTCCTTTGAGACGTGCCGCAACTCTGTAACTTTTGGATGTTTGTCCTTTAACCAGTCAATCAGCTTGTTAAACTTCCCCTCGTATTCGTTCGTGGTTCTTTCCCCGCTGTCCGGACGGTTCGGACTTTTCCTGTATGCCTCGAAAGCGTTTAGCAGAGATAACGCCGGGAGCAATGCGTCCGCCTGTGCTTCCGCCCCGTCAATCTTTGTCGCCATTGCCGCCAGCTTTTCAGCATCCTGTTTAAAGCCGAAGGGCTCGACAAATTGCTCCAGCTTCTTTTCGGCTTTGCGCTTGTCTGATTCGCCCGTTGTGCGGACGTATGTTTTACCGTCCACCGTCCACCGCGCCGTCCATAGACTGCCGCGCTTTATTAGGCATCCGCTGCCCTTTGCCCTCTGTGCTGCCTTCTTTGCCATATATGCCGCCCTTTCCGTGATTCCTTGTCACGCGCCTATTTTACTAAAAGGGGGGCATTAACTGCAAGAATAATAATCAAAAAATTACACACTGCCTTTTTTTATCGCGTTTTTAACATAAAACCGGATTGTGGTTCCGGTTGTCGCGGGTTCGAGCCCCGTCATTCGCCCCATTTGATTTGCCCCGATAAACACTGTTTAATCGGGGTTTTTTCTTCCCCCCCCCTACACGGCAACGATTATTTCGTCCCAATGTTGTAGAGATGAGTTTTGGTGCGAAGGATCAAATAATTTCCAGTCACGGCAGGAGAGGCCATAAAGCCGGATTCTAAGTGATTTTCCGAAAGCTTCTCAAATGTGCGCCCTGCGCGGATAACGGTTGTTTTCCCAGACAATCCAAATATATAGATCCGCTCATGATCATAAATGGGTGAGGCAATACAGTTCCCCCCCAATTGCTCGCGCCAGACACTCTTTCCAGTTCCCATCTCAATGCAGGTCATGACTCCTTGGTCAGCTAACATATACAGCAGCCCATTCAGCACAACTGGGGATGGCGTGAGTGGCACATCCTTTCCACCCATACGCCATGCGACGTTTGCCTCCGTTACATCTCCCTTCCCATCTGGACGTATCGCCAGCATCTCCGCTAGCCCATGGCCTGTCACAGAAAACACCATTCCGTTAGCGAACACAGGACTGACCACAGGCGTATGCGTCGGGCTCCGCACCCGCCAAATCTCTTTTCCGGTACTGGGTTCATAAGCAATGACAGCACTGGACGCCGGGCTGATTAACTGTTCTTTTCCGCCCACCTCAATCACAAGTGGCGTGGCAAATCCCTTCCGCATATCTCCGTCCCGTTTCGGCTGTCCCTTCTCATCCAAATCGTTCCACTTGATCATACGGTCACGCTTCCAGATGGTCTTGCCGCTACGTTTATCCAAAGCAATCACGTATTGCAAATCCACGCCATCCAAAGTCAGAATGAGTAAATCCTTATACAGGATGGGGGACGAGCCGGGGCCGCGATAATGACGGCACTTAAGATCTTCTCGTTTCCAAAGCACCTCACCCGTGACAGTATCGAGACAGGCGGTTCCGTAGCTTCCAAAGTGGACATAGACTCTCCCCTTCTCAATCACGGGTGAAGGCGATGCGTAACCATTCACACTGTTTCCGAGCGGCTCGGCCGTATCGCAATGGAACAACTGTTTTTCAAAAAGAATTTTTCCAGATATCACGTCTACACAGTATGCAAAAAAGTCAGTGCCATTTTCTGTCGCACTGGTCAGCCATATTTGACCATCCTGGATCACAGGTGTTGACCACCCGGTATTTGGAATTACAATTTTCCAACGTACATTTTCTGTCTCACTCCAGCGCAAGGGTAACCGTGAATCAGTAACCGCGCCATTGCCTTGCGGCCCGCGAAACATGGGCCACCCCTCCCCTGCAACACCCACTAAATGGAAAACACCTAATAAAACAAATACTCCCACCTTTAAAAATTTCATTTTTTAAGAATGCCAAAACGGGACAGATGTGTCAAGCGCGTATGGGGCGGGCATAAAATACACTTGTTGTTAGCCAGAGGAAGCTATATTATCTCACGATTCAAATCGGAGACACACATGAACATATCGAAAATATCAATGGTTATAACGACGGCTCTGATGCTAGGATACGTGTTCACAGGATGCACACCCAAGCAACATTCCAAGGAACAGCGGTCTAACGGAATCATGCAATCTTTCCTTGCCCCCTACCAAGGGAAGGTGCTTCTCCTGTTGATGGGGAGAGAGGGTTGTCCAGGGACGGCCAAGGCTACAGCGTTTCTCCACACCTACGCTTCGGCCAAACCGGAAGCCGTTGCGATTCTCCGACTCGATGTTCCCTTGGCTGGAGAGGTGCTCGAACTTTCGGAGGAATGGGTTCATCCCTATCCGCGAAAAGTGGACACCGGACGTAAGATAGCCGATGCGCTTGATTTCTTCTTTTATCCCACATTCTACGTCTTCGACCCTGATGGAGAGATGCGCTATTCGGGCGGATGTGATACTGCAAAACTGGACTCGATGGTCAAAGAGATTCTCGCAGAGAAACAAGGACAACCTAAGAGAAGTTACAACTTGCCTATCCCCAAGGTTGGAGAACCAGCACCTGCTTTTTCAGGAACTGATCTGAATGGACAGTCCCTGACGTTGACACGTCTGCAAGGCAAGAAGGCGACACTTCTGGTGTTCGCCCAAACAAGTTGTCCGTACACAATCAATGCTTTGCCGGCAATCCAGAGGGTTGCAAACGCTTTTCGTGAACACGATGTCACGGTGGTTGTCATCAACACGAGGGAAGCCCTCGAGACAATCCAGCCCGTTTACGACAAGTCTCTTTCGGATATCCCGGTGGTCTGGGATAAAGGCGGGGAGATCAGTAAACAATACGGCGTTGACGTGTCTCCCTTCTACTTCCTGCTAGATCAAAACAACAAGGTGATTAAACGCGGTTCCTTTAAAGCGCAGACTGTGACGAAAGTATTAAATACGTTACTGGACCGCTCTGTTGATACGCCGCGCCCAGCGTCTAAAGAGGCTGGCTGACGATAACACACCTGACTGTCCGTGTGATAGTCCCCAATTAATATAGATGCCCTCGTAAGGGTCATTCGTCAACATCACAGCTAGCATTAGGCTGCGGAGTA